>Ga0114921_10000875_pt1 | contig 13086 bp, 14 predicted proteins | sample BentaG_FD_87016 | JGI IMG/M metagenome (GOLD analysis project Ga0114921, IMG submission 87016) | Deep subsurface microbial communities from South Atlantic Ocean to uncover new lineages of life (NeLLi) - Benguela_00093 metaG | ecosystem: Environmental > Aquatic > Marine > Oceanic > Sediment ...
AGTTTTGAGGTTTGAGTTTTTTACTGCTCACTGCTTACCCCAAAATCTCCGTGACACTTCCCGCTCCAACCGTCTTTCCTCCTTCTCTTATCGCAAACCTCAACCCCTTCTCCATAGCCACGTCTGTTATCAACCCTATCTCCAAATTCACATTGTCTCCGGGCATCACCATCTCTACCCCACTCGTCAGCTTCACCGTCCCTGTCACATCCGTGGTCCGAAAATAAAACTGAGGCCTGTACCCAGTAAAAAATGGCGTGTGCCGCCCTCCTTCCTCCTTGGCCAACGCATATATCTCCGCCTTAAACCGACGATGCGGCGTTATCGACCCCGGCTTCGCTAACACCATCCCTCGCTCTACCTCATCCTTGTCCGTACTTCGTAACAACACTCCAATGTTGTCGCCCGCTATACCGTCTTCCAATGTCTTGCGAAACATCTCTACCCCAGTCACTACCCGCTTGCGCGTCTCCCCAAATCCCACAATCTCAACCTCCCCGCCTACCTTCACCTTGCCTCGCTCCACTCGACCCGTCACAACCGTCCCTCGCCCGCTTATCGAAAATATGTCCTCTATCGGCATCAAAAACGCCTGATCCACTAACCTCTCAGGCTCAGGTATGTAACTGTCCACTGCATCCATTAACTCCACTATCGGCTTGTTCACCTCAACCTCAGGATCACCATCCGACTCCATCGACTTCAACGCACTCCCCCTTATCACCGGTACCTTGTCCCCAGGAAACTCATACTTCGTCAATAACTCCCTTACCTCTAACTCCACTAAATCCAATATCTCAGGATCATCCACCAAATCTACCTTGTTTATAAACACAACTGTCGCCGGAACATTCACCTGACGCGCCAAAAGAATATGCTCCCGCGTCTGCGGCATCGGCCCATCATCAGCTGCAACCACCAATATCGCTCCATCCATCTGCGCCGCCCCTGTCACCATGTTCTTTATGTAATCCGCATGCCCAGGACAATCTATGTGCGCATAATGCCGCTTCTTCGTCTCATACTCTATGTGCGCTATCTGAATCGTTAAACCCCTCTCCTTCTCCTCAGGCGCATTGTCTATCCGATCAAACTCTATATACTCTACCTCCGATGTTATCTTGTTCAACACCTTCGTTATCGCCGAGGTCAATGTCGTCTTCCCATGATCAACATGCCCTATCGTCCCTATGTTTAAATGCGGCTTCGTCCGCTCAAACTTTTTCCTCGCCATCTCCTTACCTCCTATTATTTAACTCATAGCTATGGATGCTCTCCAAGCCCACGACCAGATTCGAACTGGTGACCCCGTCCTTACCAAGGACGTGCTCTACCAACTGAGCTACGTGGGCACTATAATTACCTCAAAAAAAGCGGGAAACGGGACTCGAACCCGCGACCAACGGCTTGGAAGGCCGATGCTCTACCAACTGAGCTATTCCCGCCTAATCTGGGCAGGGAAGGATTCGAACCTCCGAAGGGTTTCCCCAGCGGGTTTACAGCCCGCCCCGTTTGGCCGCTTTGGTACCTGCCCACAGCCAATAAACTGCTAAGCTCTTTTTTCTCCCTTCCAAACTCAGGGTTATAATCACCTGTTTTAAAGCCAGCGAGAGGATTCGAACCCCCGACCCGCTGATTACAAATCAGCTGCTCTACCAACTGAGCTACGCTGGCATAATCTTCTTTCTACAGGCTTTAATATTATTTAGCCTTTCTGGAAATTAAAGGAAAGGTAAAGGATTAACTTTGAGTTCCTCTTGGACCTGTCTGGATTGCTTTTATTACTCCAGCCGCATAAATTTCAAGATAAAAAAATACGTCAGGAATAATACATTAATTTAGTTTTTTTGTCAAGCAAAATTGGGCTATTTTTTTATCTCTTATCCTTCCTGCGCAATCTCTCCTGGAGAATTTTTGCCCTATCAATTTTCTCTCTTAAAACCCTGATAAAATCAATAGAAAAGAGAATGAACTTTGCTTGCTGGACTAATGTTAGATTTTCTTCAAGGAAGCTTGCAAATTCTTTGTCTTTACTTTCGAGAAGATTTCTCAACCTTTTTAACTCCTCTATCATATCTTTGATTTCTTGCTCTTCTGGATTTTCTTTCTCCAGGATTAATCTGAGTTCTTTCACTTTCTGCCCGATTTCCTTGTTAATCTCCATCTTTTCTTTTTCAATACGGTTTAGAGCGGGAAAGATCTTTGCTACTTGCTCTTCAGTTAAATCCAAGGCCTGAGTCATCTTTAATATTCTTAGAGTGTTGATGTTATCCCGAATTCTTCTTCTATTTTGGAATTCATCATCGGGATTAGCAACTAAAAGCCCCCCACTCAAAAGAAGAAAACAAAGGCCATATGAAAATATTCTCTTTACTTTCATGAAATTCCTCCTATGATTTAACTCCTTTTTTTATCTCAGAACCAAGGAAAATTAGCTCTTCCTCTGTAAGGTCTTCCAAAAAGGAAGACAAATCAAAAAAATCGGGAACTATTTCCCTCCTTGACTCCTCCAGAGATTCTCCGATGGAGGCGAGGATAACTAGATTGAAAATATCTTCCAGTTCTGAATTGCTGCCGATCTCTTGGGAGATTCGCTGAAGGGAATCCTCGTAGGAAAAAACATATACTTCCTGCTCTGGTTTAGCCTTGAAGTAAAATAGGAATAATCCAATGAAAACTACAAGGATTAACCCTGCCCCGATCCAGGCCCATTTCCACCACGGAGCAAAGGGGCCAGGCTTTCTCTTCTCTGGTGTAAGAGACGATAATCTAGCCTTTATCTTTAAAGGAAAATCCTTCCAGTAATCAGGAGAAACTTTTTCAGAGTCCAGATTTTTTGCTGTCCTGTGGATTTTTTCTAAACCAACCCTATAAGAACGGCACAGGGAGCATTTCTGAAGATGCTCTTCAACTTTATTCTTGTTTCTTTCAGACAACTCTCCATCGATATTATCTGAAATCCATTTTTCAATTTTTTTGCATTTCATTCTATACCCCTTAAATATATGACTTCAATTTTCTTTGGAGAATTTTCCTTGCCTTATGCATCCGCCAAGAAACTGTGTTTTCAGAACAGCGAAGAACTTGAGCGGCCTGGCCATGAGTCATTCCCTGGTAAACAACTAATATAAAAGAAACTTTATAAGCTAAAGGCAAAGAATTTATGGCCTCCGACAATTTTTTTCCTGCCTCTTTCTTCAAAGAATAATTCTCTGGGGGAGACGCTGATAATTTGGCCTTTCCTGAAGGAGAATAATTTTCTACAAAATCCTCTCTGCCCTTTTCCCTATCCTTTTTCTTTAAAAAATTCAAAGACAAGTTAACAGCAATCCTGTAAAGCCAGGTGTAAAAGCTTGATTTCTGTTTAAACTCTTTTAAAGATTTAAAGGCTTTCATAAAAGTTTCCTGGGCTAAATCATCGGCATCCAGATGATTCTTTGTAAACCGAAAAACGGTGTGATAAATTCTCCTTTGATAGCGGCGAACCAATTCCGTAAAAGCTTCAAGGTTGCCTTTTTTAGCCGTGTCAACCAGGGAATCATCTGGTAAATCTTCCATCTTCTTCCTAGATAATTCTCATTTTTTTAGACAATTATTATACAAAATCCTTTGTAAATTCAGTAACCAGGTGAATCGGCAACTCATTAATAATGTAAGAGAAACAGGCAAGACAAACATAATAGTCCTGATTATATAGAGTTTGTTTGTCTAAAAATAGAAATAAAACAACATAAAATTTAATCTGGTTAGAAAAGAAAAGGCGACAATTTAGATTTGGCCTAACATAGGTCATTACAATTGACAAGAGAAATGGTTGCTGTTATGATTTCAACTCATTTTTTAAAGGTTTCCCTCTATGATTGAACGATACACTCTCCCTCAAATGGGTTCCATATGGACGGAGGAAAATAAATACCAAAAATGGCTCAAGGTTGAACTGGCTGTTTGTGAGGCCTGGGCAGAAGCAGGCAAAATCCCCCCCCAATCTCTCCAGCGCATCAAAAAAAAGGCTTCATTTTCTGCAAAACGAATAGCTGAAATTGAAATGGTTGTTAAACATGATGTGATTGCCTTTCTCACCTCAATAGCTGAAAAAGTAGGAGAAGAAGCACGTTACATTCATCTTGGCTTGACTTCCTATGATGTTGTGGATACAGCCCTTTCTCTTCTTATGAAAGAATCCCTCCTCGAAATAAAAAAAGGCCTTCTTTCTCTTAAAGAAGAAATTAAAACTCAAGCCCTAAGGCATAAAAAAACGGTCACGATTGGAAGAACCCATGGAGTCCACGCTGAACCTATCACCTTTGGTGTTAAACTCTTAGTCTGGTATGAAGAAGTAAAGCGGCACCTTTCCCGGATCGAAAAAGCCCTGGAGGTTATAAGCGTTGGCAGAATCTCTGGTTCTGTAGGCACTTATATCCATATAGACCCTGGAGTTGAGATTTTAGCTTTGCGCAAATTAGGTTTGACCCCAGCCAAAGTCTCTACCCAAATTCTTCAGCGGGACAGACATGCTGAAGTTCTCTCTACATTAGCCCTTCTCGCGACTTCCCTGGATAAGTTTGCTGTGGAAATTCGTCATCTCCAAAGGACTGAAGTCCTTGAAATTGAAGAACCTTTCACTAAAGGGCAAAAAGGTTCATCCTCAATGCCCCATAAAAAAAATCCAGTTAGAGCTGAGAGAATTTCAGGCCTCGCCCGGCTCATCAGAGCCAATCTCCAGGTGGCTTTAGAAAACATTCCCCTCTGGCATGAACGGGATATCTCTCACTCTTCAACAGAAAGAATTATCTTCCCCGACTCTTTTATCCTAACAGATTTTATTCTTTCTGAAATGACAGACATCATAAAAAACTGGACAGTTTTCCCTGAAAAGATGCAAGAAAATATCCATCTCACTCGAGGTCTCATCTTTTCCCAAAGTGTTTTGCTTGCTCTTACGCAAAAACACATATCTCGAGAGCAAGCCTACAAATGGGTTCAGAAAAATAGTCTTAAAGCAAGAAAAGAAAATCTTGATTTTAAAAAGCTCATTTCATCTGATCAGCAGATCAGAAAAATCCTATCCCCTAAAGAAATTGATCGCTGCTTTTCGCTTCAACCTTATTTAAAAAAGATAGATTATATTTTTAAGAGAGTGCTTGCCGATGAAAATTAGAATACTTGTTACTTATAAAGAAAGTGTTCTGGATCCCCAGGGTCAAACTGTAAAAAACATCCTTCATACCCTCGGTTACGATTTCATAAGAGATGTGAGGCAAGGCAAAGTCTTCGAGCTCGACCTGGAAGGTGTTCCTCAGGAAGAGGTTGAAAAGATTATCCCTGAACTTTCCGATAAGGTTTTGGCCAACCCTATAATCGAAAAATTTTCCTGGCAAATCATAAAACCAAGCTAGAAAGGCCAGAAAAGAAGCGCCGTTATCTCAGTTGAGTCCGTTGAACAATTTGCAAGACAGTCAGGACAGAAGAAAAAAGCATAACCAGTTTAGACAATTTAGTCTGTACAGAAAATTTAAAATCACGAAGAAGCAGAAATGAAATTTGGAGTTGTCATTTTTCCAGGGTCTAATTGTGATTATGATACTTTTTCTGTCTTAAGGGACGTACTCAAGCAAAAGACAGTCTTTCTCTGGCATAAAGATCACAACTTAAAAAATACAGATTGTGTTATCCTTCCCGGCGGCTTCTCTTATGGTGATTATTTAAGGTCAGGAGCGATAGCTAAATTCTCCCCTTTAATGCAAGAAGTCAAGGAATTTGCCCTGAAAGGGGGACTTGTCTTAGGAATCTGTAACGGCTTCCAGATTCTCATGGAATTGGGCCTCCTCCCTGGAGCCATGCTCAGGAACAAAAACCTCAAGTTTCTCTGCCAGTTTGTCCACCTAAGATTGGAAAATGACAAAACTTGCTTTACGCATAACGGGAAAAAAGGGCGGGTTTTAAAGATTCCCATTGCCCATTATGAAGGTAATTATTTTGCTCCTCCTGATACAATTCATGAATTAGCAATAAACAACCTGGTAGTTTTTAGGTATTCAGACGTTCAAGGGCGGGTAAGCAGCGAAACTAATGTCAACGGCTCCTTGGATAATATAGCTGGCATTATCAACAAGAAAGGCAATGTGATGGGAATGATGCCGCATCCAGAGAGGGCTTCTGAGGCTATGTTAGGAAGTGAAGATGGCCGGATTGTATTCCAATCTATCATCCAAACAGTAAACAAGCAGTGAGCCGTTAGGAGTAAAAAGTAAATGATGAATAGTAAATGGTTAATCGAAATAAGGAGTCTAGCCTTTCCAGCTAGCCTGGCCAGTCGTCCAGCTCGAGCGAAGCGAATATGATTGACAAGAAAATTCTTGAAGAACACAACCTCACTTGGGAGGAGTACGAAAGGATCGTTGAGCTTATCGGAAGAGAGCCAAATATTACTGAGCTTGGAATCTTTTCTCTTATGTGGTCGGAACACTGCAGTTACAAAAGCTCAAAAATTCATCTCGAAAAAATGCCCACAAAAGGGGGAAATGTCATTCAAGGACCTGGAGAGAATGCAGGGATCATCGATATTGGGGAAGGGCTGGCCATTGTTTTCAAAATTGAATCCCACAACCATCCCTCTTTTATAGAACCTTTCCAGGGAGCTGCTACTGGAGTGGGGGGAATCTTGAGAGATATTTTCACCATGGGAGCCCGACCTATCGCTCTTTTGGACTCTCTCCGTTTTGGTCCTTTATCTCGTTCTAAAAACAAAGCCATTATGGATGGAGTTGTCTCCGGAATATCTTCTTACGGAAACTCTATGGGCATTCCCACTGTAGGAGGGGATATTTATTTCAATGAGTGTTACTCTCTGAATCCTTTGGTCAATGTTTTTTGTCTGGGAATCGTGGAAAAAGATAAAATCTTCTACGCCAGGGCAGAAGGAGAGGGAAATCCTGTATTGTATGTGGGAGCAAAGACTGGAAGAGACGGCATCCATGGTGCTACCATGGCCTCGGCTGAATTCGGAGAGGATCTAGAACAGAAAAGGCCGAATGTCCAGGTAGGAGACCCCTTTAAAGAAAAATTGTTGCTGGAAGCCTGTCTGGAAGCCATGGCCAAAAACCTGATTGTTGGCATTCAAGATATGGGAGCTGCAGGTCTGACCTGCTCAACCTCTGAGATGGCCGCCAAATCAGGCTCGGGCATCGAAATCGACCTCGACCTTGTCCCTCAGAGAGAAGAAGGAATGACACCTTACGAGATCATGCTCTCCGAATCCCAGGAGCGCATGCTCATTGTGACCAAAAAAGAAAAAGTAAAGGAAGTAAAGAACATTTTTGCAAAATGGAACTTGGACACAGTCCCCATCGGTCATGTCACAGAAGGAGGAAAACTTCAGGTTAAGGCAAAAGGAAAAACCGTAGTTGATCTTCCTGTTGAAGCTATCGTCGACTCCTGCCCAGTTTACAAAAGAAAGGCCAAGTTTCCCTCTTACCTAATATCAGCTCAAAAGCTCGATTCCCTCCCCTTGCCGGACAATCACAACCAATCTCTGAAGATCCTCCTCTCTTCAGCCACCATTGCTGATAAAGAATGGGTATTCCGTCAGTACGATCACATGGTGCAGATCAACACAGTCTTACTCCCTGGTGCTGACGCAGCTGTTTTGAGAATAAAAGGCAAGAAAAAAGCTTTAGCCGTCACCCTCGATGGGAACTCCCTTTATTCTTATTTGGAGCCCAGAACTGGAGGGAAAATAGCTGTAGCAGAAGCCTGCCGCAATCTAGCCTGCGTAGGAGCGCAGCCTGTTGGAGTTACGAATTGTCTCAATTTTGGCAACCCAGAAAAGCCAGAAATCATGTGGCAATTCCAAGAAGTTATCGAAGGGATAGCCCACGCCTGTAAAACATTTGATATCCCCATAACCGGAGGAAATGTCAGCTTTTACAATGAAACAGAAGGCGCATCGATCTATCCCACACCAGTGATAGGAGTGGCGGGAATAATAGAAGATGTCACCAGAGTGGTTGGGCCTGATTTTAAAGGAGAAGGAAACCCAGTGATCCTGATAGGGCAAAATAAAGAAGAAATAGGAGCTTCAGAGTACCTCAAAACGGTCCTTAATATGGAAAGAGGGTTGCCTCCCCAAATTGACCTGGAAGAAGAAAAAAAGGTTCAAGAGCTGTGTCTAGAAGCTATTTCTCTGGGAATCCTCCGCTCTGCCCATGATGTCTCAGAAGGAGGTCTAGCCGTGTGTGTGGCTGAAAAATGCTTTTTGAGTGAAGAAAAAATTGGCTGTTGCCTTGACCTCAAAGATGAAATACGAACGGATTCTCTCCTTTTTGGAGAAACTCAATCGAGGATAATTGTCAGCACTCAAAAACACAATCTCCAAAAACTCCTCAATCTGGCTCAAAAAGGAAAAGTCAAGGCCACAGTCATTGGTGAGACAGGAGGACGAAACCTTGTTATCCGTCATCTCGATAAAGAAGTGATTAATATTCCCTTGGCCGAGGCTTACTGGCTCTGGAAAGAGACTATTCCTGAGGTTTATAAAATTCAGCAACTCAGTGATTCCGCTGTTTCGTAACTCAGCAACTCCGTGACCTCGGTCACTAAGAAAAAAACAGAAAATAATTTTAATTTGTTCTTAAAACAGATAAAATTACGGAGTAACGGAATCACGGTGTTACCGAATTTCTAAAAAGAAAGTGAAAAACATAAAAAAAAGCACAACGATTTTAATTCTGCTATTTCTCTTGGTCTCTTTTTCTTACAGCATCGAGCTGAGTTTCAAGTTTTCCGGGGGGCTAAACTACCTAAATCTGAAAAGTGTCAACCGTTCTCTGCAAAATTGGTCAGGATATTGGGAAAATAAGGCTCAGCTCAAAGAAAAATGGAGTTTTGAAGGAGAAGTAAAAGAATTTCATGTTGGCTTCGATTTTGAAGGGGAAATCATGATCGCCTTAACCCCTCACTTTGCTGTAAGTCTTGGCTCTGGATACATTTACGGCGAAATAACTGAGGAAAAAACTGAAATTACAGTAAAGAGAGAGGAAATTACAGATATTCGGGTTCGCCCCAACAAAGTCAGTGCCTACCCCTTGAAAATCTCTGGATACTTTTTTCTCCCTTTCCAAAAAAAATTTACATTCTATCTTAAAGGAGGCACAGGTTTGCTCTGGGCAAAATACATAAATTGGGAAGGGTATAGAAAATTACCGAAGACAGAATTCAACTTTTCTTCTCAAATAGCTAAAGCCAAGGGCCCGGGTTTTGAAGGAGGAATAGGTTTTGCTGTTATGATTGATTCTCACCTTCGCCTCTTCATCGAAGGAACTGCCAGATACGCCAAGATAGGAGGATTTAAGGGAGAGATGAAGACGGGTGAAAGGGGAACACTCTTCTTCTTCGAGACTTATGATTCTAAATTAAATTTATGGGAACCAGAAGTTGAAATCTTGGCCGAGGAACCAAAAGGAGAAGAATTTCGTTCTGTCCAGGAAGCAGTAGTTGATTTCAGCGGCTTTTCGGTTAAAATGGGAATAATAATTAAATTTTAAGGAAAAAAGAAAAAAATGGCTGAAGAAATCTTTTTAAGCCCTAAGAAAAAAGGAAAGATTGCAGTTTTTATCTCAGGCCGGGGCTCCAATTTCAAGGCTATTCATGATGCCATTCTTGCCAGAAAAATAAACGCTGATATTAGCCTTGTTTTTAGCAATAAAGAAGATGCTCCAGGGCTCAAGATAGCTCGAGATAGAAACCTTGAAACCCTTTTTCTCAATTCTAAAGTTTTTCCTGCCAAAGAAGAATACGATAAAGAAATAATCCGTGAAGTCAGAAAAAGAGATGTAGACTTGATCTGTTTAGCAGGATACATGCGGATTCTATCTTCCCTCTTCTGTCGAGAATTCAAGAATTGTATTATGAATATCCACCCAGCTCTTCTTCCCTCCTTTCCTGGGCTTCATGTTCAAAAGAAAGCCCTTGAATGGGGAGTGAGATATTCAGGAGTCACTGTGCACTATGTCACAGCAGAAGTGGATATGGGACCAATAATACTCCAGGCAGTCGTGCCTGTTCTCCAGGATGACACAGAGGAGACTTTAAGCGCAAGAATCTTGAAGGAAGAACACAAAATCTATCCTGAAGCTGTGAGACTCTTTTTTGAAGGAAAACTTGAAGCAAGAGGAAGAAGAGTCTTTATAAGAGAGTAAATAGTAAGTAGTTAAAAAACTCAAAAGTCAAAAATGAAGAATGTAAAGAGGAATAAGAATAAATTTGAAGGGTTTTTAATTACCAAACCCTAACGAAACAAACGAGATAAACTAAACAAACTGGAATAACGGAAAAGATGATGAAGTCAGTTGAAAAGCAATTTGAATACATAAAGAAGGGTTGTGTGGAAATTATTCAGGAGGAAGAGCTCAAAGCAAAATTATCACGTTCCTTTAAAGAAAAAAAGCCTCTAAAAATCAAGGCAGGCTTCGACCCTACAGCCCCTGATATTCACTTGGGCCACACCGTGCTCCTCCGCAAGATGAAACACTTTCAAGACTTGGGCCATGATGTTATTTTTCTCATCGGCGACTTCACTGGACTAATTGGTGATCCATCAGAACGCTCAGTAACTCGACCTCCTATGAGTAGAGAAGAAATATTAAAAAATGCTGAAACCTATAAAAATCAAATATTCAAGATCCTCAGCCATCAAAAAACTATTATTGATTTTAATTCTCGTTGGCTGGAAAAATTAACAAGCTTTGACATCATCAACCTTGCGGCCAAATATACAGTGGCTCGGATCTTGGAGAGGGATGATTTTTCAAAGCGCCTGAAAAAAGGTCTTCCAATTTCTATCCATGAAATCCTCTACCCTCTTATGCAGGCCTATGATTCTGTTGCCTTGAAAGCGGATGTGGAGCTCGGGGGAACCGATCAAAAATTCAACCTCCTTGTCGGCCGGGAAATTCAGCGGGAATTTCAGCAGGAACCTCAAGTTATTATCACCATGCCTCTTCTTGAAGGCCTCGATGGCGTTGAAAAAATGAGCAAGTCCTTGAATAATTATGTCGGAATTACAGAGCCTCCAGGTGAAATATACGGGAAAATTATGTCCATTTCTGATCCTTTGATGTTCCGCTACTACGAGCTTCTTACGGATGAGTCTTTATCTCAAATTGAAAGATGGAGGAGGGAAGTTAAAGAAAACACAGTTCATCCTAAACATCTAAAATCTCAACTAGCCAAAGTGGTTGTCTCCGATTTTTGGGGAGAAGAAGAGGCCGAAAAAGCTGCTCAAGAATTTGAAAGGGTGTTCAAATTCAAAGAAATACCTTCCGATGTGGAAGAGATAAAATTAGAAAAATCAGGGGTAGAGCTTATCGATTTGCTTGTTAGCAAAAATATTTTTCCATCGCGAGGGGAAGCGAAAAGAATGATCCGCCAAGGAGGAGTTTATCTAGACGGAAAGAGAGTCACAGACATTGGCCTAAAAATTGACTCTGGAGAGAAGAAAGACTTCATCCTTAAAATAGGCAAAAGAAAATTTTTTAAAATAAAAGCAAAAGATTAAAATAAAAAAAGAGGTAATGAATACAGGGATTCAAATAACTCCAGAAGAGAATGAAGTCTATTTTGATAGATTTAAAGGAAAAACGACCCTAAAACTCTCTCTGAATGCTCGGGAAGAACTTATTCTTTCAATAGATATATATTCTTTTCAGCCTCAAAACCACCCTGAAAATCATCTCGGATGGTGGCATTTTAAGTTTGAAAACGGAGATCATCTTCTAAATCTGGGCTTTGATTTCAGCAGAATTGATAAAAATTCTTTAAAAGTCTTTAAAGAAGGAAAAGATATTATACCTGAAACTTTATGGGTTAATCCTGAATACAATCTGGACCCCCTTCAGGATTGCAAATTCGTTTTTTGGAACAAAGATTCTGAAATAGTCTTTTTGAAAAGAATCTTGCTTAAAATCGAGGACAAGAAAGTATTAGAATCTTTCTATAAAAAGCATTATGCTCAAAACGGTTATGCTCCTGAGGCTCCCTTTCTCGATTTACTCCACCATTATAAATTAAAAATTTTAAGAAAATATTTTGATCGATATTTCAAAGGCAGAGTGCTGGATGTCGGATGCGGTCTTTCTCTATTCACTGCAATTGAAAGAAAATGGAAGTTTAAAATATTTGCAGGTGACCTTGTATTTGAACGAATGAAAGAAAGACAAGAGGAAAGACCAGATGTAACCTGGATAGTTTTCGACGCCTCGCATCTTCCATTCAAATCAAACAGTTTTGATTCAATCTTTGCCGGAGAAATCTTGGAGCATCTTCCAGATCCTGAACACGCAGTTAAAGAATGGAATAGAGTCCATAAAAATGGGGGCACCCTCATTGTTACAACTCCGAATAGAGAAAGAAGAATAAATAAAATCAATAAACAGAACTGGCCTTTCAGTCCAGATCATTTAAGAGAATTTTCTTATGAAGAACTCAACCATGCTCTTCTCCCAGAAGCGGGGTATAAGCCTTTAAAAAAGAAAGGAATGTATATTGAACTTTTAGCTAGATCAAATAAATGGTGGAAAGAGGACTATCTTCAAAGGGAAGGTAATAAGAAATCGAATAAATTCATAATGAAATTTCTATTCCGCTTGGGCTTTTATTTCCCTAAATATTCGCTTGATTTGGTAACCTTGGCCAAAAAGGTGTATTAGCTTCCGAATTACAGAGGGCTGACTAACCGAGCGTTTTTGAATGGGATAATAATTTTTAGAATCTAAAAAAAGCACCTGCCACAAAAACGAGACTGTTGACATTGTCTGGGTCATCAAAAATGAGCACATAACGAAGGTCAACTCTGGCCCCGAGACAAGGACTGATAAAATAGTGAATCCCAGCTCCCACCTTGACTAATGGATCCATCTTTTTCTCAGGTGCAAGAAATTCAATCTCATACCCATATTCAGAAGTATACGTTTCGTCCTTAGCTGAAATCTCATCAATTCCACCTCCTACAACAAGGTAGGGCCTAAAGCTTCCTCTTAAAAACTGATAGATGAGATTCAGAGTAATGGAATAATGCTTGGAGGTGTTGAT
>Ga0114921_10000876_pt1 | contig 13080 bp, 14 predicted proteins | sample BentaG_FD_87016 | JGI IMG/M metagenome (GOLD analysis project Ga0114921, IMG submission 87016) | Deep subsurface microbial communities from South Atlantic Ocean to uncover new lineages of life (NeLLi) - Benguela_00093 metaG | ecosystem: Environmental > Aquatic > Marine > Oceanic > Sediment ...
ACTGATCCCGTGCGTCGGTATCCACCTGCGGATCCGGTCCAAGGGCGTCGACGCGTTCAGGCGCTGGGCCACATACCTATCAGTTTAGGAACATACCCACCCTGGGATCAGAAGGCGCGTCCTGGCTGACCCGATTCTGAACTTCCGAGAGGGCTGGAAGAAGAAGCTGCCCACGAGCAGACCCTACGACGAAGGAGACTTCCAGAGATTATCGGTGGACTGGAGGAAGATCGATGAAAGCTTGGAACCCTTCGTGGAGCTTCCGGTATCCTACATGGAGCCCGGCTCCGAGACGGACTTCCTGGCCATGACGGGGCGATTCGACCTCCTCGGCGACCTCGTCGATAGGATCAAGGAGCGAGGTTTCAGCCGCATCCTGTTCGGCGTCCACCACGCGGGTGTGACCATTCCGAGGCTGGAGGGCGACCTCACGGGCTTCGACGGCTATCTGACGCCCCTCAACCCCCTGGGGGTCATGATGCTCCCCACGCAGGGGTCCGCCGAAAGTGCCATCGAAGCCACGGGGAAGACCGTCTTCGCAATAAAACCGCTTGCAGGGGGCAGGGTCGAGCCGGAGAGGGCCTTCAGCTACGTGTTCGGCTTCGACGTGGAAGGCTGTATGATCGGGTGCGCCTCCACTCGCGAGGTGGAGGAGGACGTCAGAGCCGCCGTGAAGGCTCAGAAGATGACTTGAATCTCCTTAAAAGCTTGTATACTCCATAGTTCTCAGGCCAGCATACCCTGTTTGAAAAATTCGAAACCTGCTCGTGTCGAAAATGATATAGTCTCCTCCCCTTCACACTTGCTCTAAGGAGCGTGGAACCATAAAGATAGACGAGAATAAATGCGTCGGATGCTGGAGCTGCATCCCCTACTGCCCCGTGGGGGCCATCAAGAAGGTGAAGGGGGACAATTCCAGGGCCGCCTTGATCGACCAGGATGAGTGCGCCGAGTGCGGCGTCTGCCTCAGATCAGAGGCCTGCAAGTTCGACGCCATATACTGGCCCGATCTCGCCTGGCCGAGGGCCATCAGGCAGGCCTTCAGCGCCGTCCTGGTCGGCTACGGCGTGTTCGACAAGGTCGGGATAGGCGGGTACAGGCGCACGACGACGGGGGGCGGCAGGGGGACCGAGGAGATGAAGACCAACGACGTCACGGGCAGGTACCGGGAAGGTGAGGTGGGGATCGCCGCGGAGCTCGGGAGACCCGGAGTCGGATTCCGCTTCAGAGATCTTGAGCGGGTGACGACGGGGCTGGCTGAACGGGGCATCCGCTTCGAACCAGACAACCCTGTTACGGTGCTGCTGGACCCCGAGACCGGCAGGATCAAGTACAGGGAGATAATGGATGAACGTGTCCTTTCGGCCATCGTTGAGATGAAGGTGGAGCAGGAGAAGGCCGTCGAGGTCATCGAGGCGCTGAAGGAGCTGGCCAAGCAGGTGGACACGGTCTTCAGCGTGGACATAATCTGCAAGTGCAAGGACGGAGCCATACCCGTCAAACCCCTGCTTGAGGAAGCCGGCATCAGGGTCAGGATAAACGGTAAGACCAACGTGGGCCTCGGGAGGCCACTGAAGCAATGACCCACAGCAACCATAGGAGGGGGAGCCGCGAATCCCTTGAGGGGGACTACGTCATACTCGTACGCGGCGACCTGAGGGGAAACCTCGCCCAGGCCAGGAAGGCGGTGGAGGTCCTTGCCGACAACAACCCGGTTGGGCTGATAAAGAGGAGGACCGGGGAACCCCTCCGGTACATGAGGGGCTGGGAGGAGGGCCTGGAGCTCAAGGAGCTCGTCGAGGACCCGGACACGCCGATATACATAGCCGGGGTCTACTCAAGGAAGGAGGATGTCGAGGGGGCGGTTGGGGACCTCGCCAAGGCTGACCTCGGATTCTCCGTTGTGGTCAGCGGGATATTCGACGAGGTGTTCGACGTCTGCCGGAAGGTCGGGACCGGACCTCACACAGTGAACATGTCCATGGAGACCATCGGAAGGACGGAGCTTCTGCCCGACGACGGGGTCCTAGAGATCACAACGATGTGCGGCCACAGCCTGATTAGCGAGCACCTTGCCCGCCACCTCATCGACCAGGTTAGGAAAGGAAGGATGACCGCGGAGGAGGCAGGCCTGGAACTCGGCAAACAGTGCGTATGCAACTTCTTCAACTCCGTCCGAGCCGCGAAGATCATCAGGGAATACGTAGCCAAGCAAAGGTGAATCTAAAAAACGCCTTAAAAAAGATCAAAGGATCGGCAGACGATATGAGAGGAACGGAGAGGGTATTCAGCATAAGCGACGACGTCCTAATGAAATTCCCGCTTGTCCAGATCGGTGTTCTAGTTTGCAGGAACACCATCGTCAGGAAAAGGGACGCGGAGCTGGACGAGCTTAAGGAGTCGGTGATCCAGGAGGTCGTCGAGAGATTCGGCTCCGAGCCGGTGACGCAGCATCCGTCCATCAGGTCTTGGAGGGAGATGTACAGGAGATTCGGAACGAGGCCGGGCGACTACAGGCCCTCCGCCGAGGCGCTGCTGAGGCGGGTGCTCAGGAGTAGGGGGCTGCCATCCATCAACACAGCGGTAGACGCCTACAACGCGGTCTCACTGAGATACCTGATTCCGATGGGGGGCTTTGACCTGGATAAGGTCGTGGGGGACATCGAGATCCGATTCGCGGATGAGGGCGAGGAGTTCATACCAATCGGCGCCTCCAAGGTGGAGGAGACATACGAGGGGGAGGTCGTCTACTCCGATGACGCCCGGATCATAACGAGGAGGTGGAACCACAGGGACTCCGATGAGACGAAGATAACGGAGGAGACGGGCAACGTCATCCTGTTCGCGGACGGTTCGGCGGGGATCACCGAGAAGACGGTCGAGATGGCGTTGGAGGAGCTTGCCTCGGTGATGAAGGAGTTCTGTGGCGGAGAGATCACAACCAGCAGTATCGTAGACAGCGACAATCGAAAGCTCCCTATATAAAAAAAAGTATTCTCGCTTAGTTACATATTGAAGAAATGTGAACAATAAACAGAGACAAAAAGTGGTTGTAGCCGGGAAAGAGTGGACCGCTTTCTACGCCTGGCTGAAGGCCTCGCTCAACCTTTTAAAGTCCTCCTCGATTAGCCTCCACCCTGTAGACCCTGCGTTATCCTTTAGATGCTCTATTCTGGAGGCCTTGGGTATGGCAACCACCTTCTCCTGCGAGATGAGCCAGTTCAGAGCCACCTGGGACTGGGTCTTCCCGTGTTTTTCGGCTATGGAGTCCAGAACTGTGTTCCCTGGCTTTGCGAGGCGGCCCTTCGCCAGCGGTGTGTAGGCGATGAGCGTTACGCCGTGTTCCCGGCAGTGGGGGAGGAGCTCCTTTCGTGGACTCTGCTCTACGAGGTTGTACTCCACCTGGTCAGCGACGAGCCTATGGTCCTTGAGGTGGGTCTGGGCCTCCCCGACGAGGGGCGCCGGGAAGTTACTGACTCCTATGAACCTCGTGTACCCCTCGTCGACGCAGTGCTCCAGGGCCCTCATCGTCTCCCGGAGGGGGACCTCGGGGTTCGGCCAGTGGATGAGGTAGAGGTCGACATGGTCCACTCCGAGGCGTCCCAGGCTCGCCTCCATTGACGAAACGAGGTCGTCATACCTGAGATGGGTCCTCCAGACCTTCGTGGTTATGAAGAGGGTCCTCCTGTCGTAGGGTTCGATCGCCTCGCCCACCAGCTCCTCTGCGTGGCCCGAGCCGTACATCTCGGCCGTGTCTATGTGGGTCATCCCAAGGTCGATGCCCGCCCTCATCGCAGCTATGTCCTCCTCGTCGTTGGAGGAATCAGGCGTCCGCCCTCCTCCCATCCCCCAGGTACCCAGACCGATGACCGGAATCCGGACGCCCTCCGCCAGCTCCTTATACTCCATATTCACGTCGGCAACCATCGGAGAATACGTACCTGTAGGCAATAGACGTTTCGAAATCAGGCAAAACCCCGGTTCACGGGATCAACGTAATGGCGTCTCAATGCGCTAATACGATTCCAGGAGCCTGCGCTCCGTATCTGATTGTGCGGCTGCTTCTATTTTTCCGGGGCGGACATCAGCCTCAGGAGGTTCTCGATCATCCTATACGTCAGGCCCCATACGACGTGCCCCTCTACGGTGTAGGCCGGCACCTCCCTCCTTTCGACGCGGGCCATGCCCTTTGAAAGGCTGAGATGTTCCAGGTGGACCCAGAGGTAGGAGCACAGCTCCTCGTTCAGCACGATCTCCGGGAGTTCCTCGGCCAAGACGACGAAGGAGATGACCCCAAGCTCCGAGGCGACGTTGGAGAAGGCCACGTCCAAGGTGCCGAGGAAGAGGTACCGATCTAGGTCGATCCCCGTTTCCTCGAGGGTCTCCCTCACCACCGTCTCCCTCAGGTCCCGGTCCTCCAGCCGCCGCCTCCCTCCGGGGAAGGCCATGTGGCCGGACCAGGGATCAGACGGGTTTTCAGACCTCTTCACCAATAGGACCTGGAGCCCCTCATCATCCCTCCTGAGCAGGACGGCGACGGCCGCTCCGGCGTCGACATCTTCAATGGGGTTCAGTAGTCCTCTCAGCTTCTCCAAGGGATCGACGGGCTGCAAGAATTATGCCCCGTTTAAACATGCGCGTAGACGCTTTAATACTATGCCCTAGATAACCTCGTCGAGAATACGGCACGAACGGAACGTAGACCCTAATATGCGAACTCCAACCGTCTTCGCGCGCAGGTTCTGGGCTAACCAGAATTTGACGGCGTGGGTGTACTTGTATTTGACGCCTCGATACATGTGGTCGTGACACTAACATCGCCACTCGCCATCAAAAAGAATATATTGGATGGATAATCCAACCAACTTGAAAGGGTTTGAGCCTTAACCTATCTAACCCAACTAAGAAAGCTTCGATGCTCGCAGTTTTCACAGCGACAGCCCTTTCGACAAATTACTTGATGATAGGAATATCCAACGTCAAGTTCATGGACTTTATCGTTTTTTTCGGAGGCTATCTCTTTGGCACCTCATTCGGTATCACTATCGGAACCCTCACGTGGCTAGTATACGGCACCATTAACCCGTATGGTTTCAACCTCCCCATTTTAGTAGCCACGATAATTGGAGAAACTATATATGGAGCTGCGGGAGGATTCCTCAAAAACAGGATCAATGTGAGGACAGGCTTCACTCCCGACTATCGATTTGCTGTGATCGGTTTCTTGACGACTTTTATCTACGACCTCTTTACGAATATTGTTTCAGCGTTTGTTGCGGGAATTCCTATCCCTGTTGCGTTAATCTATGGGATACCTTTCGCCATCTCCCATGAGGTGAGCAACGCGGCGTTTTTCGGATTCGGCTTACCTATTTTGGGTAAAGCCGTTCAGAAGATTTTCAGTGGTCTGAATTATGAGTGAAAACAACATAAAGTGGATTGCATCAGCCTTCCTGTGCGCATTGATCGTTTCGGCTTCAGCGGTAGTTTACTTATACAACCGGAACATGAGTCATGAGGATTTAATTGAGGATCTACAAGAACAACTGATCAGAGAAGAGGTCTTGCTCGATGGTGCAGTTGCCGACCTTGAAAGGGCTAGCTTGCAAGTAGAGGAACTTATGGACCAGCTCGAGGCGACAAAAGATAACTATATGGAACTCTTCCAGGAATCAACTGAGATACATGATAGCCTAGAAAGCCTTCAACAGGAGTTGGAGTCACTCAGTATAAAAGTTAGCCTGAAAATCGACTACGGGAATGGTACAGTCGTCTGGTTCAATAACACACGTATTCCACCCAGAACATCTCTCTTCAACGCCACTAACATGCTGGCAAGACTTGACTACACCGTCTTCGACCTCGGCGTCTTCGTGAATAGTATAAACGGTGTTGGAGAGGATCCCGGTCGATGGTGGTTGTGGCACCACTATGATGGAAAATGGACGCCTGGACCCATTGGCTCTGACCAATGGATCCTCCATGAAGGTGATGTCGTAAGCTGGACTTATGGTAAAGGTTTTTAAAACACGCAGGAGTCACTCAAAAAACATATATCCCTGGATGGATTATCCATCCAATGATATGTTCAAGGAAAATAAAGTAAAACTTGCCTCAGTCTTAGTCGGAATCTTTGTATTACTTAATCTCATTCCAGCGTATGCGGCCCCGGTTAATAACGCGATCACCTACCTTGATTCTATCCAAGATTCTGACGGTGGCTTCGGCGATTTTGGCACAAGCTGCTGGGTTGCAAACGCATACAAAGCGTATGGAGAGGTACCAGTAACACTGTCTAATTATTTACGGTCTAACCATCAAGCCCAAGTTGAAATGGGAGATGCCTCCCAGGTCTCACGCTTCATCTTAGCGGCAGTTGCATGTGGATGGAACCCTCGTGGCATCGACGGAGTTGACTATGTTCAAGCCTTACAGGCGCTTCATAACGGTGAAGGAAGTTACGGCGATCCAACATTCCTCTTCGATGACTTCTGGCCCTTAATCGCACTTTCAGCATCCAACGTGAACGGCGATGTAACTTTCATCAAACAGAACCAGAATCCGGACGGAGGTTGGGGATGGGCTATAGGTCAACCAAGCGACTGCGATGACACAGCCGCAGCCATAATGGCGCTAAGAGGCCACGGAACCCCAACAAGTGATGCATCGATCATCTCTGCTTTGGCATATTTAAGCGCTCAGCAGATGCCTGACGGTGGCTTCCCCAGCTGGGGCTCGAGCAATGCTGATACGGACAGTTGGAGTATATGCGCTATTCGAAGCTGTGGACAGGATCCCGCAACGTGGGGGAAAAACCCTGTAGCACATCTGGAAAGCCTACAACAACCAGACGGGTCAATATACTGGCAACTAGGTGATCCAGGTTTTAACTTGAAACTGACGACCGCGCACGGAATAATCGCCCTTAGTAATAGTTTCTTCCCCGTAGCCAGGTATAGCCCTCCTGTGCAACGTGATCCTTCAAATAAACGACCTGCTTGTAGGAGAAATGTGTCCAACATTAAGCCATCTGTCGGCGATAAAGTATCGTTTATAGACCGTTCGATAGATCGAGACGGAGAAGTAAAATCTTGCTCATGGTATTTCATGGGCCCCGTTGATATAGAGTTCCAGGGATTCAACGTCTCGGTGGTATTCGAGGAGCCCGGATACTACCTGGTTAGACATAGAGTTTTTGACGACGAGGGCAGGAGAAGGCAAAAGTTTTTCTGGGTCTACGTTGAACCAGATATAGACCCACCGGAAACACAAGCGTACCTGTTGAGGGGAGAAGGGTTTGTGGCAGTATATTTCGATGCTGTCGATGAAGGCATAGGCGTCAAAACGACCTACTGGAAAGTGAACGGTTTGCTTGGTGAAGGGCCATTGATCATCAAGGAGACGGGGTCATATGAAGTAGAGTACTGGAGCGTGGACAATTCAGGAAACGTTGAAGACCCGCGAACTACATATGTTACAGTAGAAGGGACGTCTCTGCCAGAACCTTTGTAAGTCATGCGCACGTGCTAGCGAAGAAATGCAGCGCGTAATCACCTGTCAAGGTGTTCTCCTCGCGCGCGAGAGTAAGTAGAGTATATTTAAATTTCTTTAAACGAATACCCTGATATCGATCTTCTCGATGAGCTCCTTGTAGCGGTTACGGATAGTAACCTCCGTTACATGGGCTTTCCTTGCTATATCACCCTGGGTTCGCCGCTCACCTGTCAGCTGGCTCGCGATGTAGGTCGCCGCCGCTGCTATCCCTGCCGGTCCCCTTCCGCTGGTCAGCCTGAGCACGACGGCCTGGTCCAGGATCTTCATGGCGATGCTCTCGGTGTCGCCCGAGAGGGCCAGCTGATTGACGAACTTCGAGATGTAGTTCTCGGGGTGGATGGGGGGCACCTTGGTCTGGAGCTTCCTGAGCAGGAATCGGTAGTTCCTGCCGCCCTCCTTCTTGGAGATGTGAGCCGCCTTGGCGACCTCCTCAAGGGTTCGGAGGACCTTACATTGACGGCAGGCCATGTATATGGAGGCTGCGGCAACGCCCTGGATGGAGCGGCCCCGGATGAGGCGTTTTCGGACGATGCGCCGGTACAGCATCGACGCTGTCTCGAGAACGTTCCTCGGGAGGTTGAGCTTGTAGGAGACTTTGGTCAGCTCGGAGAGGGCGTAGGCGAGGTTTCTCTGGGTGGAGCCCGAGACCTTCGACCTGCGGTGCCACTTCCTCAGCCTGTAGACTCGGGCCTTCTGCTCGGGTTTGAGCTTCCTGCCATAAACGTCCCTATCACTCCAGCCGATGACGGTAGATAAACCCCTGTCATGGATGGCCCATGTGAGGGGGGCTCCAACCCGGGGCCGCTTCTCCCTCTGCTCAGCGTTGAAAGCTCTCCACTCGGGTCCGTGGTCTAAGAGCGTGGGGGATATGACGAAGCCACAGTGTTCGCAGACGAGTTCCCCAGCTTCGTAGTCCTGTATGAGGTCGGTTTCCCCACATTCAGGGCATTTTTTGATCTTTACACTATCCTCTATCAAGATACACTCATCAACACTTTTCTCTTACATGAGGCTATTCTAGGTCCTTCGTCACGCGCTAGAAACACTAGCGGCGCCTGCGTCTACGCCCATACCGTTGATGGGCTGGAGCGTAAACGATCCTGCTCATATAGTTTTTTTGGTTCTTGATCCTATGTATCGTGCTCCCCTTTGAACTTGTGCTCTCGATTTTAGGTGTCTGAGCCCTGACCTTTCCGGCCTTAGTCAACGAGCCGTGAGTCGGTAATCCAATAACCTCCTATTTGTTGAAGCCCCTCTCAAGAGTGACGAGTTTTGAGAAGTCGTTCATCAGCATTTGCAGCCACTTTCTATCTGCGTGGAAGTCCGCATCGTCACTGATACTCCTTATCTGACAGGTATATTCACGGTCTTGATATCCTTTGCAGTCTTTTTCGGATTCCGGAACTTTGCCGCATCTTATTTTACACAGTTCACCACTCTTTTTTTGTATTGCATAAATTAGTTCGGAGATCGAATATGGACTTTTTAGGTCTGGAGATATGTAGCGAAGGTTTTTCTTATCTCGGATCAGGCTCTTCGCGCCTTTGGTGACCTCCTCGGCTAATATAACGGCTTCATCGTAGTTTTCATTATCTATAAACTCGTTTATTGTTTTTATTGTATCCGTGTTCGCCTTCGACACGTTGGCTTTGGGGTCTATTATAACGCTCAGGAGCTTTTTCTCAGCTCCGCCAACGCTCGAAACGTAGTCGATGCTTCCAACCTCGTTGTTAAATCCGTTCTTCTCGTATACGTGAAGGGCTTTCAAGAGTTCAATCTGAGTGACCAACCAGTCCGACTTAAACTCAACTTCCATCTTAAACACATCGATAAAACACAAGCAACTTCAAGCCAAGGAGCCCTTCAACAAGTAAAAGGCCGCTCTCTCAAACAGGCCTGCGTCTATTTCTGCCATTATAATACGCACTATAACTTATATACCCCATGGCTTGTGCACGGGCTCGCGCGCGAGCGTAGTTCAGGGCCTCTTCCACAGGGACCCATATATCGGGGAGCGCGCGCGCTGCGGACCCTCACCGAGGGGATGGCCATAGAAATCTCGATGGAGGTGGCTATAGCTCGACCTCCTCAGCCTCCTCCAGATGGCTCCAGCCCTCGACGCCCTTAAGAGCGTCAGAGGCAGCCGCCCTTAGGAACGCGACGTCGCTGTTGACGGCGCAGAACCTGAAGCCCTTGCGGATGGCCTCGTTGATGTTCGTAGGTCCTGGAGCTGTCGTGCAGTGCATCCCCGGGGCGACGCTGTGCTCCTCTCCCGCCTCCACTATGCGATCGAGGGCGGCAGTGAAGTCCTTGTCATTGTACTGGCGGTGTATGCCCATGTCCAGCGACAGGTCCGAGGGGCCGACGAAGCAGGCGTCAACGCCTTCAACGCTAAAGATCTCGTCTATGTTCTCGACGCCCTTCCGGGTCTCGATCATGACGACGACCAGGGTCTCCTCGTTCGCCGTAGCGAAGTAGTCGGGGTCCCTGAACGCCGCCAACCGCGGGCCGGCGCCCCGCTCTCCCACGGGCGGGTACTTCATGAAGCGTACCGTGTCCCGAGCCATCTCCGCCGACTCGACTCGAGGTATGACGAGGCCCGTAGCCCCGGCGTCGAGGGCCTTCTTGCACCAGATGAGGTCGTTCCAGGGGATGCGGGCCATGGGCATGCAGCTCCCCCTGTTGTAGAGCATGGCCTGGGCCATGAAGTGATAGGTCTCGGGGCCGAAGGGGCCGTGCTCCATGTCGCATACGAGCCAGTCGAACCCCAGGTCGGCCAGGTACATCGCCACGTCGGGGTGGCCGATGCTTATCCAGGTTCCGATGCTCGGTTTCCCGGCCTTCAGCTTTCGCTTTACTAGGTTCCTCATAGGATCAAACCCATTAGAAAATAGGAATACCCAATTTAAGGTTGATTGTGAGAAAACCCCCTGGGGTCTTCAGAAATCAAGCAGCTGTTCGATGGCGATCCGGGATGATGTAAAGCTCGAATTCCACTCTACAGGTTGTTGCCCACGGGGGAATCTTCGTTCTCAGTCTCGACCCAGCTGAACTTGCCGCGCAGGGCCTTCGGGTAGTAGTTCCTCCAGTCGTAGTCCACGCGCTCGCCCCACTCGTAGTAGATGCGGGGGTCGATGTAGCTCTTGAGCGAGGTGTTGAGGTTGTAGTCCCTCGTCTCCTTCCGCGCCTCGATCTGGAGCTCCAGCTTCTCCACGTACTCCCTGTCGCGCTGCCTCCGCTTCTCCCTCTGCTGCTTTATCTTCTCGATGCGCTCGGCGTGGGTCTTCTTGAGCTTCCTGATCCGCTCCCTCTGGGTCTTGATGCTCCTCCTCTTGGAGGCGATCCGCTTACTCAGCCCCTTCGTGGCCCTCCCCTGCTCCTTCCTCTCCCTCAGCTCCGCCTCATACTCCTCCAGCTTCTCCTCCTGCTCCCTCAGCCTCTCCTCGTAGGTGGCGAGGCGCTGCCGGTGCTTCTTCTCCCGCTCCCTTATCTGCTGCCGATTTTTCACGGCGTACTCCTTCGCCTTCTCCTTCCTCGCCGCCAGCCTCTCCTTCTTCCTCTGGAGCGAGCTTTCCCAGCTTTTTGGGATGGCCCGCTTGTGGTTGCAGACTTTGGCGGCCTCCAGGTTGGCCATGGTCGCGACGTGTTTCTTGACGTAGTCCGGTCTCTCGGTGTCGATCTTCGTCTTCCTTAGTTTGGACTCGACGGCGGTTGATGCGTAGTGGGTGCGGAAGACCTTCGAGGATAGGCCGGGCATCACCTCGTCGAGGAATCCGCTGACGCGCTTCGAGTCGACGCCGTTGAAGAGGGCTGATTCGACGTCGATGCTGAACTCTTTCAGGTTCTCCACGACCTTCTCCGGCAATTGGACGCAGATGTTCTGGCGGATGAAGTCCTTCCCTCTGAAGTCGAAGGTGACGGTGCCGTCGCCGTTGAATTTGACGTGCTCCGGCCTGAGGGTGGAGGCGCCGACGGTGTCGGCCTCCTCGTCGTCCTTCTCGTCCCCCACGCGGAACTTGCAGTGGTCGATGAGGTAGCAAACCGTGGCGATCTTCCTTTGCCTGATGTCGTCGGCGTCAAGGTTCTCCACGATATGCTCTTGGACCCTCCTCAGGTTCCTCCTCAGCTTTCTAGCCGTGTCGAACTTATTGATGTCCTTCATCTGCTTCAGGTGGGAGGAGTCGGAGGGCCAGACGTACTTCATCCTGCCGCTGAGCTTGTCCCTCCACCGGGCGATCCACATCACGTCCGGCTCCCCGACGACGGCCTTCCAGTTGCCGGGCGGCCTCGGCGCGTCCGGCGAGAGGTTGAGCTCCACATCCTCGTGCCGGGGGCCCTCCTTCCACCTACCCCTCATGGGGTGCTCCCCCCTCCCCATGAATATGCTGCTGGGCTCGACGGTGTAGTTGCCTATCTCCATCCTGACTCCGTCGACGGTGGCCCAGCCGTACTTCTCCTTGTTCGCCTCCCTCTGGGCCTTCCGCTCCTCCCGCTGCCTCTTCTTCTCATCCTTTGGGAGGTTGGCCTTCCACTCCCGCTCTTCCTCGACGGCCCTATTAACCTCGGAGAAGTCGACGTCCCCGGGCTTGACCTCCACTCCCAGCTTCTCGGAGAAGTCCGCGTGGAAGTTCTGGGCGAAGACGGGGTCCTCGACGTAGGGGGTTCCCACCTTCCTGGCCCAGGCGACTGCCATCTCCTCCTGTTCGTCGTTGAGCCTGATGGTCTCTCCCCTTACCTCTATGGTCGGGCCTCTTCCCTCGTATCTCGGGGACACTATGACTCCGTTGTGGTGAAGCTGCTCCACCCGGAACCTCCTGCTTACTGGACTTAAACCTGATATGAGGGGTCCTCTATAATTATTTCGAGTCTAAAACACACATCAGACATATTCGAATCTATGTTCTTCATCGGCAGATTTGATACATGGGTTCAGAACTCTATTATGGATTACCCTTGGCATTTTACGGCTTCTCGGCTCTGCGCCATCTTTAACCCTTGTCCGGGGCGATTTCCGGATATTTCTTCCTTATCTCCTCATCCGCTATCTTGGCGATTGTCGCGTTTGATATGAAAATGTACCTTACTCCCATCAGCTCCGCGAGTTCGGCCGGCTTCTGGTCCTGGGTCACTAGCAGCAGGTCGCGCCTCTTCGCGTATTCCACCCCCTCCCTGTCCCTCACCCCTCCAAGCCCCGCACCCTTGATGGTTTCAACCTCCCAGCCGAGCACCTCGAAGTGCTCCCTCAGCCCCGTGTACATCTCATCGAGTAGAAGAATCAATTCGTGTCCACCTTCAGATCTCTACCTGGGGATTCAAGGCTTATGTTATTTCTGCATGGCCAAGTTGTGGGTTGATGTTCCCTTCTGCTTTCTATTTTTATCAGCATTATTCCTTGCACCGATCTCGGGTGTTCGATCATCTAGAACATTTGTTCGAATGCGTGGTATTATAGTGGTGCTGCCGGGTATTGGGGTGAGGTGAAACGGCGTGAACATGAAGTTGGGCATCGTTCTCGCCCTGGCTTTC
>Ga0114921_10000877_pt1 | contig 13080 bp, 14 predicted proteins | sample BentaG_FD_87016 | JGI IMG/M metagenome (GOLD analysis project Ga0114921, IMG submission 87016) | Deep subsurface microbial communities from South Atlantic Ocean to uncover new lineages of life (NeLLi) - Benguela_00093 metaG | ecosystem: Environmental > Aquatic > Marine > Oceanic > Sediment ...
GGAACTGCTGTATACCTCCTCAAAATCAGAAAGAAAAGCTAAGATTCTCAGAAAACGCAAATAGACTATGCGTAAATAGGAAAAACTGTGCGTAAACAACTATTTAAGCAAAGAGTGGAGATGTCTCCCGAAGTCCTCACTAATAGTTGGCTTTTCTCTATATTAATATACCCTGTGAAATAAAGACAGCTCTAACAGATAAATGTTATTCTATAAACATGCATGCAAAGAAGTCCTAGACGACACTAAGAAAGAAACAAGGTAGATTGAGTGAGGTTCTTTGGGCTGTTCACTCCTGCCTTTTTGGTAAAAAGTTGGGGTTTGTTTCCCTTAATACTTCTCTATCTTCTTGACGGGGCTTTTGTGAAGGTTTCTATAAGCGCGCGCACAAAAAATAAAATAGTCTTGACATAATGAAGAATATACAGAATTTCTGTTCCAGAACAGGAGGCTACTGACTCGACAAGAGAAAAGCCAAGATACTGGGGTTCATGGAAGGGACGTGTTATCAAAGCCGTTGTGTTAGATGGGGCAAAAACATGGAATGATATTCGTGACCTTACAGGTCTCTCCTCGAAATCGTTGAACATGGCTCTATTCGAGATGTATGATGTGGGGATCCTTGAGAATAGCAAAGGAGTATACAGAGTCAGCCCCGAAGTACACAAGGAATACGAGAAGTTCTCCGCGATGCAGGGAATATCTAAGAAATCCGATACAAGAGCTGCAGTTCAAAAGATTCCTGTCAAATTCTCGGAGAAAAAGCAGAAGGATCTCGCCAAATGGATTGGTCAGTGGAGAGACGTCAAAGGACTGGACTTCTCTCTGGAACACAAACACTTCTTCTTAGAAGGAATGCACCTGGATGACATCTCAAAGGAATTAATCCGCAAGGCCAACAGTGAGGTTCTTATTGTGAACCCCTACGTAAACGTTTGCGATCTAAGCAATACACTGCGAGATGCAAGCAAGAGGGGCATAAATGTAACGTTGATAACTCGTCCTCCGGACGACAAGAAGCTTTCATATAGGAAACAGAAACAAGAGTATCATGCAACATTGAGGAAAGAAGGCGTGACTCTAACCTACAACAAGATGGCTCACGCAAAACTCATTGTAGTAGATCGTGCAGTAGCCATCACGTCTTCAATGAACTTCTACGTTGGTTCTTCAGGTGGGGCGTCTTGGGAGGCAGGTTTTGTTTCAATAGAGGAATCAGTGGTTAGTTCCATACTCAGGCTTCTCGAAAAGCCTGAATCAATAGGAATTAAGTAGAATCACGCATACATACAATGAGGTGCTGAAATGCGTTTGTTTAGTGTGAAAAGCGGTGGCCAGTTCACAGAGTACAAAGAACAAGACTTTGGAGACGAGCATCATGAACAAACTCTGGAATCATGGTTGGAAGGTAATCCTGATTCAATCATTGAAGATGGAACTCTCTTGATTATTGGGCGTCAGGTTTCCACAAACCTTCGTTCATTCATTGACTTGTTGGCACTCGATCGCTCAGGAAGCACGGTTGTGTTGGAACTGAAACGAGGTCGCACTCCACGTGAAGCAATCGCACAACTTCCCGATTCATTGGGGATCTAAAGGTTTCTCACTGAACGTTGACATCAGAGGTAAACACGTAGTTCTATGTTATGGATATCCACAAGAATCTATGTATAAGCAATCGTTGTATACCGATTTTTCCAGCATTAAACGAAAGATTGAGAACAGCGAAGATCTCGTTGCGTCTTTTCGGGCGCGCGCGCGCAAAATTTTTAATCGGATGGCTACTTATTTTCCTTCCGGCGGCATGCATGCTGTATTGGAATCCGTCAGTGAACTCTAGTAACAAAAAGCGTTTTCACCCAAAAACGCTTAATTAACGCAAAGTTATAATGATGAAGGAGTTCAGAAGCAACAGTTTGGGGAGTTGAGATGAGCGAAGATATTTCGAGGCTTCCACCTCAGGTCCAGCAACGATTGCTTAGGCTTCAGCAACTACAACAGACGTTGCAAGGAGTTTTGACGCAGAAACAGCAGCTCGAATTGGAACTCAACGAAGTTGAGCAGGCGTTAAGCGAGTTGGAAAAGCTGACTGACGCTGCAGTGATTTACAAGTCTATCGGCTCGCTTCTCGTTAAGTCAAAGAAAACCAAAGTGACGACTGAGTTGAACGAGCGGAAAGAGCTGATGAACATGAGGATTAACGTGCTGGGTAAACAGGAGGAGCGTCTGCGAACCCAAGTGAAAGATTTGCAGGAGAAGTTGCAACGCGATTTGCGTCCGGTTTCACCTCCTCCTTAGGGTGAAATTTTCTTGGAAGAAATTGGGATACTTGAACTTGCCCTTGAGCAGGTGGAAGAGCTTTGTGAAATCGCGGAGGAGGCTGCAAGAGAGTATGTCTTATCAAAGGTTCCTCCCCGAAGAATATCTGCCCTCAACGTAACAGTTGACGCCGAGGGAACGAAGCCCATCACCATAAATGTCGATGTAGAAGTCGTTCTGTCGCCTCTCATGAAGAATTTCGATGTGGAAAAGTTGGTTAAAGAAGCTACAGAAAGGGCCTTCGCATCTATTAGAAAATACTTGAGGAAACTCTCATGCAAATCCACGAAATAGTAGCTCTTATAGAAAAGCTTGACGCCAAATTGGTTGTTCTGTTATGTCATCATAATGCTGATCCAGATGCCATATGCGCTGCGTTTGCTTTTTCTCAACTGTTAGAGCGTCTAAGACCCGAGTTAGAAATCGAGATTGCGGCAGCTCAGGGACCCAGCAGACTTGCCAAATCCTTGTTGAAATCGCTACCCGTGACATTAACAGCGCAGCCACGCATTGAAAAAGCTGATCTCATTGTTTTATTGGACACAAATACTATCCAGCAGTTAGATGAATGGGGCGAGAGGGTTAAGGCGTCTAATTCTCCCCTCATCGTGGTTGATCATCATGCGAGCCATCCGGAGACTGAACGCCTCGCAACGATGTGCGTGACAAATGAAGAAGCTTCATCCGCCTGCGAGATTGTCCATCAGTTTTTTAAGGAGGCAGAAGTCGAGCTAACGGAAGTCGAAGCGAAAGCGCTTTTCCTTGGGATAGCCTTCGACACAAGACACTTTGTCATAGCCACTTCTAACACGCTTAAAATCGTAGCCGATCTGATCGACGCTGGAGTGAACGCCCAAGAAACCTTGCCTCTTCTTTCCCTACCAATGGAGTATTCAGAGCGCATAGCACGGCTAAAGGCAGGACGTCGCGTGAAGCTTTTGAGGATCAATGACTGGTTAATTGCTTTTTCTCACGTTGGCGCCTACCAAGCCTCAGCGGCCAGAGCTTTGATTGGATTAGGGGCTCACGTAGCCATTGTTGCTGGTCAAAGGGGAGATACGCTTCAAGTCAGTCTAAGATCGTCTCGAGATTTTCATAAGAAAACTGGAATACATCTGGGTCGTGACGTAGCCAAGCCCTTAGGTGAATATCTGCATGGCATGGGGGGAGGCCACTCGGTTTCAGCTGGGGCTAACGGTGTTGGGGATGCGGAGGCCAGCCTTAAGCGTTGTGTAAGAATACTAAAAGGGAGATTAAAGTAACTCTTTTTTAAGTAGCTACTCTTAAATGATTGATAACTTGCCAATAACATGGCGAATGAAACATTGGCAGTCATCAAGACAAGAGACCTAACATACACCTATCCGGGTGAGACAAAAGCATCCATCAAAGACATATCCATAACCATTGAAAGCGGAGAATTCGTGATTCTAACAGGTCCCAGCGGCTGCGGAAAAACAACCCTATGCCGATGCTTCAACGGCCTCATCCCCCTTTTTTACGGCGGAAAACTTGAAGGAGAAGTGGTAGTCACCGGCCGCAAAGTAGTTGATCATTCAATCTATGAACTCGCCCGACACGTCGGCCTTGTTTTCCAAAACCCAGAAAACCAGCTCTTCGCATTGTCCGTTGAAAAAGACGTGGCCTTCGGCCTTGAAAACCTCGCTGTGCCGAGAGATGAAATGAGAAAACGAGTCGATTGGGCTCTTCAGATGACAGACATAGAAGAGCTTAGTGAAAGACCGCCCCACGAGCTTTCGGGCGGGCAGCAGCAACGGGTTGCCATAGCCTGCGTGCTGGCCATGCAACCAGACGTGATGATATTGGATGAGCCCACTTCCTTCCTTGATCCGGTAGGAGCTCAAAAAATCTTCGAGGTAATTAACGAGTTAAACAAAAAATTGGGCGTAACAATCATCCTCGTTGAACATCGGTTGGACTTGGCTTCAAAATACGCCAATCACGTCATTGTTATGGATGAAGGAAAAGTTGTTTTAGACGGCGAGCCTCGAGAAGTCTTTAACTCTGAGAAAGCCCGCTTGATCGGTGTTGGCGTCCCCAAAGCAACCAGGCTTTACCAGATTCTTGGAGAAAGCGGAATACATCTCGACAGAGTTCCAGTGACCTCGGAAGAAGCAGCCAGTCTCTTACGGGAGGTTTTGAAGCGTGATTGAGGTTAAAGACCTTTATTTCACCTATCCCACTGGTGTTGAAGCGTTAAAGGGAATCACCCTCAACATTGACGATGGAGAATTCCTAGCCATTATGGGGCAGAATGGTGCAGGAAAAACAACCTTAGTGAAACATTTCAATGGACTGTTGAAATCAACGAAAGGAGAGGTTGTTGTCGACGGAGTAAGCACCCGGGAAGTTAGCGTAGCCCAACTTGCCCGAAAAGTTGGATTCGTATTTCAAAATCCGGACCACCAACTTTTCTGCGAAACTGTGGAAGAGGAAGTTGCCTTCGCCCTTCGAAACTTTGGCTTCGAAGAAAACGCCATCAAGAAGAGGGTTGATTGGGCCCTAAATCTTTTAGACGTAACACAATATCGTCAAACATCTCCCTTCATGCTCAGCGGTGGAGAAAGAAAACGAGTCGCTCTGGCTTCGGTTCTCGCTTGGGACCCCCAAGTTGTCATCCTCGACGAACCAACGATTGGCCAGGATCACCAGCAAAAGGATAAACTGCGACAGTTTATTGTCCAACTAAATGCTCAGAAAAAAACTGTAATTGTTGTCACTCACGATGTAGAGTTTGTAGCCGAGTGTAATCCTCGCGTTGTTTTGATGACTGAAGGAAAAATCGTGGCTGAAGGACTTGCAGAAGAAATTTTGACAAACCAGAAGCTAGTTGCGCAGGCTTCTATCGTGCCTCCGCAGATAACCCAGATTTTTTTGGGGCTCCCTGATTTTGGGTTGCCAACAAACGTGATTGATGTTCATGAAGCGAATAGGATTCTGCTTGACATTTTGGAGGGCGCACCTCATGAGCATGTTTGAGGGTTTTAGGTTTAGAAGAGTTTCTTCAGTCATCCACCGGTTAGATCCGCGAGTTAAGTTCTTTTTCGTTTGTGTATTGTTTGTGACGACGATATCATTTAGCAAGTTGCCGCCTCTCATTTTGCTATTTTTCGTCCCGTTGCCCTTTGTTTTCATGGCTGGCGTTCAGCGCGAATGGATTCGGTCCATGAGAGGTGCCTTATTCTTTGCGGTCATCATTTTTCTATTCAACTTTGTTTTCACGTATTTTTATACTCAATATCCTCAAGTCCCATCCGCATCTCTGCTAGAACGTTCCCTTGCTATGACCCTACGTTTCTTGGTTTTGGTGGAATCCTTCTCCGTGTTCTTTTTAACAACTTCGCCTGATCATCTGGGTTTGGCGCTGGAGCAGAGTCATGTGCCCTACGAGTTTTGCTTTGCTTTCACTACTGCGGTTCGCTTTGTTCCTGTTTTGGCTGATGAAGCGCAGACTATCATGGACGCTCAGAAGGCTAGAGGATTAGAGTTGGAGCGTGGAAATTTCCTAAAAAGGGTGCGAAATTACATCCCCATCCTTATTCCACTCATTGTTGGCGCCATCCGAAGAAGCTTGGAGTTGGCAGAGGCCATGGAATCCCGAGCTTGGGGAGCCAGCGAAAAACGCACCAACCTTTACGTGCTTAAGCTGAAGAAAGCTGATTACCTCCTAATCTTCGGTTCCGTTCTCATGTTAATTTTCGCTGTCTACATTTGGCTTTATGTTCCCATCCCTTCATTAACCACGTTATTACGCCTCTGATTCATTTCAAAGGATCGAGTTTGCGTTGAAATTAACCGTGAGTATTTTTTCCATAAAGGATTAGAAAAATTTTTAATATGAAAGATAGAATTGCCTCTCCGGAGGGAAAATCCTTGAAATGGTTGAAGGCTGCGGCGGAAGAAATTTTATTTGGAGCTAAGAAGGCGATGAGTGAACTTGATGTGAACCGGGTAGAGAAGTTCATCCAGATGATTTTGGCTTCTAGGGAAAGAAAAATTTTTGTAGTCGGCATGGGACGAAGCGGGTTTGTAGGACGCGCCTTCGCTCTGCGGCTCATGAACTTAGGATTTAATGTTTACTTCTTGGGCGAGACAATCACTCCTGCCGCTGGAGAAGAAGATTTAATTATCGCCATTTCCGGTTCTGGCACAACCAAGTTTGCTCTAACCGCGAGTTCAACTGCAAAAGAAATTGGGGCAAAGGTGGCTGCCGTCACGTCGTATCCTCAGTCTCCGCTGGGAGATCTCGCTGACATCATCGTGTCCATCGGCGGTCGAACGAAACTTGGTTGGCCTAAGGAAGAAGAGTATTTGGCTAGGCAGCTTCTGGGTGAACGTGAAACCTTGAGCCCCCTTGGGTCGATATTCGAAAACAACTGCATGGTCTTCCTTGACAGTTTGGTTGTTGAACTCATGCATCGCCTCGGAAAAACCGAAGACGAATTAAGGAAACTTCACGCTACCATCGAGTAGTTAGTCAGGTTTGTTACATTAATGTAAATCCTTTTGTTCACTTTGAGTGCACGAACAGAAACGGTTAGAGAAACTGGAAAGGCGAAACGACTGTTAGGGCTTGGCTGTGCGCTCTAGCTAAACCTTCCCCAATCTTTCTATTCTTATCAACGTAGCTCCTAAACTTATTTAGCCCTCGCTCTCCGTCTCTTCCTCTTTTTTTGAGATCTTTTCACTTTCTTCTTCTTAGTCTTTTTAGTCATAGCACGATGTCTAGTCATACTACTCCCCTTTTTCCCTCGATGATTTTATGACAGATTTTACCACCAACCAAAGTGGTTAGTTCGGGTGTAATGGCAAGCTTGTTGCCCACTGTCTTAATCCTCATAAGATAAAAAATAAGATAAAAGAATTTAGTTTTTCGCAAGCATAATCACACGCGCAATGCTCAGTAGCCTTTTCATATCGAATGATGAACCACTCTTTAAAACTTTTGCAGCTAAGCCAAGGGTAAGATTTTTTAAGCTGTTAAGTTCGACTTGTTATTGTATGATGAAGGAGACGACTCTGAGCTGATGTGATGATGAAATGGAGCGACGCTGAAGTTAGTTTTGCGTGCGCATGTAATAACTTTGCAAAAGCGCGCGCGATAGAAAGGGAAAAGAAAACGTATACGCCAGAGATATAGGTGAGTGCCCCTAAAAGTCCACAACTAAATTCTGTTTAGTTTAAATTCTTCATGAATTGCTCGAACAGCATCTTCTCCATCTGTTTCTTTAACTACAAAGGAAATGTTTAGTTCAGAGGAGCCTTGGGCGATCATACGAACGTTTATTCCCTTCCGGGCGATAGCTGTGAAAATTCTAGAAGCCACTCCAGGCGTACCCTTCATACCAGCGCCGACAACAGCAACTACACAAACATCGTCTTCCGCCATCACTTCACGAATCAAATCCCTACCCAAAAGAGCTATCTCCAATGTGCTAACAGCCCTCTCTAACAAGCTTCTCTGAATCACGAACGAAATGTTCGCTTCTGAGACGCTTTGTGAAATCATCAAAATGTTAATGTTGTCTCTTCCAAGTACATCGAAAACTTTTGCAGCTGTCCCTGGGGTGCCGACCATACCCGCTCCGCTAACATTAACCAGCGCCAAATCCTTAACCAAAGTTATGGCCTTCACGGCATCTCCAAGCTTAATTTTCTGCTCTTTCACTATGATGGTTCCAGGATTTTCCGGATTGAAAACATTTCTTATTCTGACAGGTATATTCTCTTCCACGGCCGGTTCTAACGCTCTTGGATGCATAGCCTTTGCTCCGAAGATGGTCATTTCTGTGGCTTCTTGAAAGGAAAGTTCAGTCAACATTTTTGCCGAGGGAACAATTTTGGGGTCAGAGGTCATTAGCCCATCTACATCTGTCCAAATCCAAACCTCGTCGGCGGCTAACGCTGCTCCTATGATGGTGGCTGTGTAGTCAGACCCGCCTCGACCAAGGGTTGTAGTTACGTCGTCCTGAGTTGCGGCTATGTAACCCGTTACCACCGGGACAATTCCTTTTTCCAGCAATGGCTCGATTTTCTCCCTAACCTGATGTTTGGTTACGTTCATGAGGGGGCTGGCTTCTCCAAAGTTGGAGTCGGTCACGATCCCTATCTCTCCCCCAGTGTAGAATTGGGCGTTGAGTCCTAAGTCTCGTAGGGATCCCCCCACGATAGGCGTTGACAATCTTTCTCCAAAGGATAGAACATAGTCTTTTGATTTTGGGGTAAGCTCACCAACATAAATGATTCCTGTCAAAACTTTGTCAAGTTCGTCGATTGTTGTTTTAAGGATCTGTTCCATTTCTTCTTGAATGCGCTTGTTTTCAATGGCTTTTCTAGCAACGCTTAAATGTTCTTCGAGGAGTTTTTGTTTAAACTCACGAAAGTAGTCGCGGTTTCCCTTTTTCGCTTGTTCCGCCGCTTCAATCAGTTTGTCTGTAACTCCTTCCAACGCCGAAACTACAGCAACAACCCTATAGCCTTGACTAACGTAGTTAGCAATTAAATTGGCAACATGTCGAATGTTTTCGCCACTCGCCACCGAGGTGCCTCCAAACTTCATCACTGTTTTCTTCAAATCATTCATCCTCCGACACGTCAAGCTATTAGTTTAGTTGCTAAGTTTTGTTTTATATCCAACAGGTCCCTTAATATGGCACTGGCGGTCTCCATTCCGCCTGCTCCTCGCCCTATGATGGTCTCTTCACCAGCAAACTCTGAGACAAAGGTTACGGCGTTGAGGACTCCTCCAACAGACAAGGGATCATGCCGAGATATCTCTATAGGCTTGACTTTTAGGTTGTCGTTGATGGATCCTATGAGTTTTATTGTGCAGCTTCTCTTAGCGGCTTCTTCTAGGGCTTGTGGTGTAACGTTGCGGATGCCTTGAACACCTACATCCCTTAAGGTAACTTTCTTATTCATTATCCAATTCGCCATGATGACCAGTTTGCAGGCTGCATCTATTCCATCAATGTCCATTGAGGGATCAGCTTCAGCGTATCCAAGTTTTTGGGCGTTCTCAAGAGCCTGCTGAAACGTAATGCGTTTTTCATCCATTTCTGTCAGAATGTAATTTGTTGTTCCGTTCAATATCCCTCTAATGGAAACTATTCTGTCGCCCAAGAGACATTTTTTGGCTAATTCTAAAACCGGAGTTCCAGCCCCAACGGTTCCGCTGAATTTTAAATATACTTTGTTGTAGTCAGCTAACTCGGTTAGGACGGGTAGAGCTAAGGCGAGGGGTCCCTTGTTTGTGGTAACAACGTGTTTTCCGGTTTTAAATGCTGTTTTAATGTGGGATAAACCGGGCTCCCCGTCTTTAATGTTGGTGGGTGTTGCTTCAACCATCGCCTCAGCTTCAACAGACTCTATCACATCTAACGCTGACATGTCGAGACGCCCGTATTCACGGTTCGCTGCCACTGTGCCCTTTTCAACTTTCACGGATAACATTTTCTCTAGGTCCAGTCCCTTCGGGTTTATGGCGGCTCCTCCTCTGTCTACCATAGCCACAACCCTTGGATGAAAACCATAATTTTTGACAAGCTCCGCTTCTCGACGTATGAGTATTCGTGCGAAGCTTTGCCCAACAACTCCACAGCCTATCAAGATTATCCTCATCGCTGATCACCTAGAAACCACGGTTGCAGGTATAGACCGTGAAAACCCTAGGAGCTTCTCGATGGATCCTATTTCTGCGTCAACCTCAGAGGGTTTTTCACTTATTTTTATCGCGATATCCGGATCCTTTAATCCGTGACCCGTTGTCACACAAACCACAGCCTCGTCTGTATCGATTTTTCCCGCTTCGAACAGTTTCTTTAAGCCGGCGATAGAAGAGGCGCTTGCCGGTTCTACGAACAGGCCTTCAGATCTAGCAAGCATTTTTTGTGCTTCCAAAATTTCTTTGTCAGTCACGGTTTCCGCTGTGCCTCCCGATTCTCTTATCGCCCTTATGGCTTTTTTCCAGCTGATGGGAGCTCCAATTCTGATGGCGGTTGCTATGGTTTCAGGCTTGTCTATGGGCACGATTTTGTCTTTTCCGTTTTTTATTGTTCGTGCTATGGGCGCTGCGCCTTCAGCTTGAATTCCAGTCATTTTTGGAAGCTTGTCTATTAAGCCAAGTTTGTGGAATTCGGTGAATCCTTTCCATATGGCGCTTATGTTTCCAGCGTTGCCTACGGGTAATACCACTCTGTCTGGCGGCTCTCTGTTCAGTTGGTCACAGATTTCGTAGGCTAGGGATTTTTGTCCCTCTAATCTGTAGGGATTGATGGAGTTGAGGAGATAGACTTCCCGGTGCTTTTCTGATAGTTCTAGCACCATTTTCAAAGCGTGGTCGAAATTTCCTCGGATCTGAACAACTTTTGCTCCGTAAATCATGGCTTGCGCTAGTTTTCCGTAGGCGATTTTGCCAGATGGTATGAGAACTATGCATTGAAGTCCTGCCTTCGCGGCGTAGGCGGCTAAAGAGGCGGAGGTGTTGCCGGTGGAGGCGCAGATGACGGTTTTCATGTTAAGTTCCACGGCCTTTGTTATTCCAACGGTCATACCCCTGTCCTTAAAGGACCCTGTTGGATTTTCACCTTCATTTTTCACGTAGAGGTGATTAATTCCCAGAATGTTTACTAGACGTTGGCATGAATGAAGTCCGGTTCCACCCTCGTTTAATGAAACAATTTTTGATGAGTCGAGGATGGGCATGAAGTCTTTGTATCGCCATACTGATAGGGGCAGGCTTTGCCAATTGCTTTTTTTGAGTTTTGCTTCTAGGATGTCATAATCATACTTAACTTCTAGGAGGTCTCCGCATCGTTTGCATGAGTAAACAATCTCGTCTGCGCCGTATTTTTCTCCGCAGGCTATACACGCTTGGTATATCATTCCTTCACCTCTAATAGAGAAACTCCTTTTCCAGGTTTTGTGCAGAAAGTTTCAGCACTTACGCCGGCAGATTTAAACCCTTCCTCCATGGCCTTGGCAACTCTAGAAGAGTTGGTATTATTGCTGTTTACTATAGCCATCATGGCGGGTCCGGCGCCACTGACGGCCACTCCACAGGCACCAGCTTTCAAGGCCCTTTCCTTAACCTTTTGATAACCCGGAATCATGAAAGCTCTAGCAGGCTCGACAATAGCGTCAGACATAGACTTTCCAATAGTGTCTACATCGCCCGTGGCGAAACCCGCAGCCATAGTTGCGGCGTGTCCTACGTTATGCACAAGTTTTTCCATTGAAACCGTCTTGGGTAAAACGGAACGGGCTTTTTCAGTTTTCTTAGGTGACGTAGGTATTTCTGGAATGGCTATGCATATGCCCAAATTAGACGGAGATTCTAGATGAAGGACTTCTAGGGGGTTGTAGGACGTGATGACGATGAAGTCTCCGTAGATGGCGGCGGAAACGTTGTCTGCGTGTTCAAAACCAGCTGAGGCGATTTCACCCTTGGCAGCCAGCTGAATCAACTGTTTATGGTCGAGTTTAAGGTTGAATAAACGATTTAATCCGAAGGCAACTGCTGCCGCTGAGGCCGCGCTGCTGCCTAAACCTACGCTGGGCAAGATTCCTTTCTCAAGCTTGATCATGAGTCCGGTTTTTAACGAAAATTCTTGCAGAATATGTTTAGCAACAACTCCCGCTGTGTTTTTCTCAGGATTGGTGGGGATGGTATCTGCGGCTAGGCCGGAGACTTTGATTTTGGTGTCTTTGGAAACTGGAATTATCGTGACCTTGTCGTTTGGTTGTTCTAGAGCCATGCCGAAAACGTCGAAGCCGGGGCCTAGATTAGCGGTTGTGGCGGGAGCTTTCACAATTACTTTGTTTGGCAGTGATGCACACTTCATCCTTCCAGCTCTCGGATTCATATTGAAGCCTCCGTATTAAGATTATGTTTCACTATAATAATCATGTTTTTTAACGCGTCGCCACTCATACAATCGAGAGTCTCATATTAGATGCCGAAAACTGATTTCGAATATAAATTCCAGCTTCATAATCTTTTTCAAAAAGCTTCGGATACCAACATGGAACATAGAGAGAAATGACAGAAAAAATGAGAATGACGACGATTTGGATTTCACCAGATACTTACCAGAAACTCCTCTATGTTGAAAGAAGTTTTGATAACGAAAAATGGGCGCAGCATAAATCCGAGCGATGTTGTAAAAGAACTGCTAGAATTTTGGAAGAAACATCGGTCTTAAAACTTTATGTGTAGAATTAATGGGTTTTAAGTTCGAAGTCTTAGGGTATTAGTTGAAAGGCTGTAGGGAAGCTAAATACATAACACTGAAATGTTTAACGATACATCGTAAGGTTAATAGGTTAGCTTTTCACCTAGCATGCTAGTTCACCCTAACAGAGGAGCCAGAAAGTGCCCAAGTTCAGACAAACAAGCGAAATCATCAAACTCATGACCCAAAAACAGGACATCCGAGACATAGGCATAATCGCCCACATAGACCATGGAAAAACAACCATGACGGATTCCCTCCTAGCAGAAGCAGGTCTCCTATCACCAGAAATAGCGGGAAAAGCAAGAGCCCTGGACTATCTTGAGGAGGAGCAGAAAAGAGGCATCACCATAAAAACAGCCAACATATCCCTCCTCTACGAAGTAGGGGGCACACCATACGTTGTCAACCTCATAGACACCCCTGGGCACGTAGACTTCACAGGCAAGGTAACACGCGCCCTAAGAGCCATCGACGGAGCCGTCGTAGTCATAGACGCCGTCGAAGA
>Ga0114921_10000878_pt1 | contig 13078 bp, 11 predicted proteins | sample BentaG_FD_87016 | JGI IMG/M metagenome (GOLD analysis project Ga0114921, IMG submission 87016) | Deep subsurface microbial communities from South Atlantic Ocean to uncover new lineages of life (NeLLi) - Benguela_00093 metaG | ecosystem: Environmental > Aquatic > Marine > Oceanic > Sediment ...
AAGATGGAGGATTTTTCCTTTCGGGACTTCGCCATGAAGTATTTCCCTTGGAGAACCTTGAGGTACTCACTTTCTCGCACTCATATCCATTTTCTCCTTCTCCCCGGTTACTTGTTATCTTACTGGGGAGCAGTGTATCATACTTCGGTTACATTTCATATGGCAGAACCATTCCCTCTTCGGTTACATTATACATGACAGAGCGCGTTCCGTTGACTTTAACTTAACAAGTGGTACTATTAATGGGGGCAGGTCATATTCTTACAGCGTTATATAGTTGGATTACTTATCCAGGGAAGCGTTAAAGGATGAGGATATGCGTTAGTCGCGCGTCATGGCGCTTTTAGGTATACTATGACTAGTCAGAGGGTGGATCAAAAACCGATTGTTGGACTGGGTCAGTTTCCAATCGTTGCCAGCAATCTAGGCTGATCTCGGGAAACGAGGCGAAAGTTTGCGTTCAACGGATACAGCACGTGTAGTGAGCGCTTGCTGTAAAGCGAAGCAGGGCTTTGCTAGTAAGGAGATGTGATGAAACAAGTGGGGATTATCGGCCTTGGAGATATGGGCATCGGCATGGCCAAGAATATCATTAAGAACGGCTTCGATCTCGTCGGATACGACCTACGGGACGAGCGTCTAAGGATCCTCGAGACTCTCGGCGGGAACGTGGCCAGTAGCCCACAAGAGGTGGGTCAGCAGGCCGATGTTGTGTTGGTCATGGTTTTCAACGGGAAGCAGGTGACGCAAGTTGTGGCTGCGGAAGACGGCCTGCTCCAGAGCATGCGGGCAGGCTCCACGATTATTGTGTTGGCCACGATTGAGCCGAAGGAAATCCGGAACATTGCTCAGACCGTCTTCGCAAAAGGCGTCAACCTCATTGATGCACCAGTGAGCGGAGGCAAATCCGGCGCGGAGGACGGGACACTCAGCGTGATGGCAGCCGCGAAGAAGGAAATCTTCGATGCCAATCAAGACATTCTTGGCGCTGTGGGGGAGAGGATCTTTCACGTAGGCGAGGAAATCGGTACTGGTCAAACAGTCAAGGCTGCGCTACAAGCCTTCATTGGGGTATCGTTTGCTGCCATCTTTGAGTCGCTGGTGTTAGGCGCGAAGGCGGGGGTCAAAGGGGAGACCCTTTATAAGGTCTTTAGTGCGAGTGGCGTGAGTAGCCCCCTGTTCCGCAACTGTGCCCAACTCATCATGGACAGGAAGTTCAAGAACACGGGCAGCCACATCGGCACCATGTACAAAGACCTTGGTATCAGTATGGCATTGGCCAAAGAGAACGGCGTTGCCATGTTCACAACCAGCACCGCTTATGAGCTGTTTCAGGCGGGCATCTCGCTATTTCCAGAGGAAGACAACTGGGCCTGCGTGAAGTTCCTGGAACGGATTGCAGCGACGGAGGTCAAGTGGTAGCTCGAAGCACGAATCAGCTGGGGGCAGCATCAACGCGAGGTTCAGGCCAGAAGGTAAGGGAGGAGGAACACATAGTGAAATTAGGCGTTATCACCAACGGAATTAGCATGGACCTGGAGCACGTACTGCAGGTCATGAACGAGTTCGGCCTTGAGTACGCGGAGCTGCAGTTCGTTTGGGACAAGGAGGTAGGGGACCTGAGCTCCGCCGAAGTGGGCAGAGTACAGGACCTCCTGAGTATGTACAACGTGAAGGTCTCGTGCATCTCAAGAGGTGTTTTCGGGGGATTGCTACTAGATGACCTGGAGATAGACAGCCCGGTCTACCTGGAGCAGGTAAGCGCGTTCAGGCGCTGTATCGACATAGCCAAGACACTCGATTGCGCATTGGTTCGTGTGATGAGCTTCCGCAAGGAGATGATTCTCTTCGGCAGTCACGGTGCGGACATCTGGAATGTCTCTGTGGGCGCGTGGGACAAGCTTGTGAACCTGATGAAGGTGCCCGTGCGGATCGCCGAGGAGGCGGGCGTAACCCTGGTCGTTGAGACAGGCAATAACGGCATGATCAACTCCGCGTATTTGGGTCGGAAGCTGATTGACGAACTCGATACGAATCATCTCAAGGTGCTCTGGGACCCCTGCAACTGTCTCTACTGCAATGAGCCTGCTTACCCGGATGGATATGAATCGCTCAAGACTGGCTATCTTGGCCATATTCATCTGAAGGACGCGCTGATCGACATCCCCAAAGCAACCATACGCTGCACGGCCTTGGGTGACGGCCATATGGCTCCCTATCTGGAACCCCTGGCCAAAGCCTTGAAGACGGATGCTTATGACGGAGTGGTTTCGCTGGAAAGTGTCTACCGACCCGATGGCGGAAACTTTGAAGATGGGTTCCGGACGTCGGTGAATGTCATGAAACAGCTCTTCTGCTGAAACTCGGATGAGTTGGGAGAACCTAAGGTCAGTTGAGTTGTTCCCTCGGTTCGGCTCCCCTTCTGGGGCCAATGTAGACAAGCTGCAATGCATGTGCAGGAATTGCACCCTCTGATATTGTGGTTGAGGGTGTATGGAATTGAAAGGCGCGGGCAAGGCGATCGATAGCCTTCCTTCACTCTGTCAAAACCTGTAAAAGAAGAATCACTTGGTGTAGCCCAGGATAAGGAGGTTTAAGTGGACTTAAACACATGTGATGATTTATTTCTTCGTGGTCATCGGAAGGCAAGTTTAACAAAAATAACTTCTTCCTGATTCCTTCCTTAATGGTGAACCTTCTTCATAACTGGCAGGATAATTTTGTTAGAGCAGAGAAATTGAAATGCCTAACCTTATATCCCTCCAAGGATGAGTTAAATCTGCTAACAGAACTCTCGAGGAAGGACAAACCCTCAATATCGGTTGCAGTACGAAAAGCGGTAAATAGCTACCTTCAAAAAAAGAGCTGGGGAGTAAACATACTTCCTCAGCCTGCCCTAAAGAGAAAATCCTGTAGCCAGTTAAGCATCTACCTACTTGAAGAGCAAATCAACAAATTAAGGTATCTATCCTCTCAAACGAATCGTTGTGTGATCGATTTAGTAACTGAAGCGATAAGCAAATACTGCAGTTAGAGATATTTCTTTAAGGTAGTTCTTCCGCCCGACTATTTTCCATCCGAAACAAGGGCTTGACGCTAAGATAATGTGTGCTATAATAAATTTAACAAAGCTTAATGGTAAAGGAGATTTATCTGAAGAATAGAACTTTAACGTAAGTTTTGCGCAAATACCAGGCAAAACATCAAAAAATGAAATATTGTGTCTTCTCATCCTCAATTGGGGAATGGAAGAAGCATTGAGGTTGATAGTTTTTTCTCAGTAGCACAGATTTAGAGAAGGTGGCGGTCTTTCGGGAAAGGCAGCCTCAAAGCTCCTCTAAGGAGGTGCAAGCCATCCTCGCCTTGAGATGATGAGAAAGAACTTTTTTTGACTGGGCAGACTACCCTCCCCAGCTTTCAGACTAGCAAAAAAGGGTCAAAAATCGAGTAAAGGAGGTGGTGGTACCTACTTAATATATAAGACCCTGGGTTAAATTAAATTAGAAGGAGGCTTAAAATGGCTTTTACTCGACGGTCAGGAAAGATAATCTTGGGGTTGCTGGTTATCGCCCTTAGCCTATTTGCGGTTTCTTCTAGCATGGCTGCACCAAAACTCCAAGTATTACAGACCAAGTATTGGGTAGAAGAAGTAAACGAATATCTGAAAGGACTAGCAGAGGAATGGGGCAGGAAGAATGGCGTGGATGTTGATTACAGCATAGTTTCTGAGGCCGAATACTACACCAAGTTCGCTATGATCACGGAGGCCCAAAAAGGAACAGATATCATCATGTACGCTCATACAAATGGGATACTGGCTCAGGAAGTGATGTTGGATGTCTCAGACCTTGCAGAAGAGTTGCAAGGAGAAGTTGGGTTGTATCCAGCAGGCCAAATTGACTATGTTTACACTGGTGAGCGCTGGATAGGAATTCCCATGTGGGAAGTACTTCATGGGGTATACTTCAGGAGTGATTGGTTTGCGGAAGCGGGTCTTCCAACCAGGATCCCTTTCTATTGGACCTATGACCAGATGTTGGATTACTCCCTGAAGATAACTGATCCATCAAAAGGACGATGGGGCGGTGGAATGGTGCTTTCTACCTGCCCTGATGCACAAGGCTTCCAACTGGGTGCTATATGGAATTTCGGAGGTTCATTGTGGGCTCGTGATGGGAAAACTGTCACTGTAAATTCGATTGAGACTCTAAATGCGGTCAAGTGGCTAAAGGATTTCTATACCAGGACCTCACCTCCGGGAATTGCTGGATGGGATTGCGGTGCCAACAACCGGGCCTTCCTGGCAAACAAAATAGGTATGACTGAGAATGCTCCATCCATCTATGCTGCGGCACTGAAAGACCAACCCGAACTTGCTGAGGTAATAGAGTTTGCCATGCACCCATTTGGGCCGAATGGATCGAACTTTGACACCGCTGAGTCCTGGGGCTGGATGATTCTCAAGAGTACAAAATATCCTGATGAGGCTAAGGATCTTATCCGGTACATGTCGCAAAAGGAGCGTTTGATCCAGCTCTTTACGGTAGCACGGGGTGGTCTGTATCCGGCCACTATGAATCCCGAGTTCTTCGATTTGCCTGTCTTCCCAGCCAAAATGGCGCCTTTCGCGAATTGCATCAAGTATGGAACTGGAAAGACCTTCACCTGGCCTGCTCGGATAACCCGGCCTCTGGCAGAGATTATTACTTCTGACCTGGTAGCAAAACACATAACCAACGTGGTACTGGGAAAACGGACTCCAAAACAGGCACTTGAGGATGCTCAGAAGGAATATAAACAGATAATAGCAAGATATGCGAAATAGGGCCCGACAGAAAGAAGCACCCACAGAGAAGAACTCTGTGGGTGCTTCATATATAGGGATAGGCAAAAAGAGATAAAAATCTTCCTGGCATAAGCTGCTAATTTATAGCTCCAGAAGTTCCAGAGGATGGCAAACTGTCCTCAATCCTGGAGAAAAACTGTACCCTTCCCTAAGCCTGGAGGACACAAGAATGATTTGTTTGCTATCTTTTTTTGGAAAAAACCCGAAGCAAAAGGTGAATTTGCGGATTATTTACCATAAGGAGAGAGGAATCTGGTAATGGGTGAGGTATTTCAAAAAAAACACCGGGAAAGAGCCTTGCCTTATTATCTCGTTTTACCTGTGGTTGTTTTAATTGTTGGCTTGGTTGGTTATCCTTTTGGCAACGTTGTATGGTTGAGTCTCAATGAAAAATTCATTGGCGGGACAGCAAAATTCATAGGTCTCGGTAACTACATTGATCTTTTCCGTACCGCTGAGTTCATTAACAGCCTAAGAGTAAGCTTTATTTATACAGGTAGTAACTTAGCCTTGCAGTTTGGTCTAGGGCTGGTTTTGGCCCTGGCTCTTAATCAAAAATGGAGAATACAAAATCTGCTCCAGGCCCTCATTATAATTCCCTGGGTTCTTCCTCCGATCGTTACTGCATTGGGCTGGCTGTGGATGTACGATGATCTGCTTGGAGTGCTTAATTTCATTCTAACTAGGTTGAAGATTATCCCGTTTGGTGTCTCATGGCTTGGAGACCCGAAGTTGGCCCTATTCTCAGTGGTGGTTGCACATGCCTGGCTCAATACACCTTTTGTGGGTGTGAGTCTTTTTGCGGGACTACAAACGGTACCTCAATCACTATATGATGCTGCAAGCATTGATGGAGGCGGTCGAGTGCGCAAACTTATCCACATCTCGCTCCCTCACATTAAGGACCTTGTCATGATCCTTTTCTTTATACAGACAATACAAATAATAACGACTTTTCAGTATGTGTACATATTGACGCGAGGAGGGCCAGCTAAGGCTACCAACCTGTTTTCCATGTACACCTATACTATGGCGTTTAGGGTTGGAAATCTGGGAAGAGGTATAGCCATCTCTCTAGCGGTGTTTCCTCTCCTACTTATCCTCATGGTAGTATTGTTACGCGTTCGAAAGGAGTAATCCGTGTACCGACAGCGAAAACGAAGGAATTGGGTGCGGATCGCGTGTGGCATATTTCTCATAGTTTGGCTAGTGTTGGCGCTTCTGCCTATTTACTCCATGGTACTAACTTCGATAAAATCAAGTAGGGAAATCAGTAGAGCTGAAAACCCTCTAACGGTAAAAGAGGTGGACTTGGGCCACTACAAGAAGTTGTTTACTTCTGATTACAAAATTTGGCTAGTAAACAGCTTAATAGTGAGCGGGGCAGTCACTGCAATTGCTATTCCCCTTGCTATTTTGGGAGCGTATGGCATTGTCCGTTTCAAATTTAGAGGCAAGGCACTCCTGTCGATTTCCATATTCATTTGCTATCTTATGCCTCGTATTCTGTTAGGCATAGGTCTATTTGTTCTTTTTCATGAAATAGGCTTGATTAATTCACGTTCTGGGCTAATACTCGCCTATTTGACTTTTGTGTTGCCCTTCAGCACATGGGTTCTTATTGGTTATTTTCGCAATCTCCCTGTAGAGGTGGAAGAGCAGGCCCTGGTTGATGGATGTTCAAGGATAGGGGCATTGGTAAGGGTAACTATTCCTCTTGCAGCTCCGGGGATTATGACGGTATTTCTTTTTGCTTTTACTCTGTCCTGGACCGAGTTTATTTACCCATTACTGTTAATAAGTGATTCGGTCAAACTACCTGTCCCTGTGGGTATTGCGGGCCTGGTATTTGGTGATCTGACTATCTGGGGTCAGATGATGGCTGGCGGTATGTTCTACTCAATTCCAGCAATTCTAATATACATACTTCTGCGCAGGTTTATCGTAGGAGGTTTAGCTACAGGTACTATAACATCTGGCGCCATAAAATGAAGGCTCAGTGATCTTAAATGAATGCGGTGGTTAGGCTCTTTCTTATGCCACTATTTTCTTAAATGCGGGCAATGATTCCCTAAATCCATCCTCTCTAGTTCCCTTCCTGGGAACGTATACACTTTCCAAAGATATTGCACCTTGGTACCCGTCCTTCTTTAGGGCTCTCATGATTTCAGGGTAATATGGTTTCATCTGTCCTTCGCCAACTCGACAGAAATTAAAAGTTGCCATGGGTCGATCAACTATCCCGTCCTTAATATGGATATGAACAATATAATCTCGAACCAGTTCATATCCGCTCGGATAAGGAACTTCCCTAGAATAGAGCGCACTGCATGGGTCCCAAAGCACTCCTAGGTTCTCCGATCCTATCCCATCGATAAGCTTCTTGGCCAGCGCAGCAGTTGCTATGTTGTCAAAAATAGCTGTCTCGATTGCCAAAACAACATTCTCTTTTTCTGCTATTCTAACTGGTTCTTCCAATTTCTTAAGGAGCGTTTTCCACACATCCTTGAGTACGATCTCCTCAGCTCCAAATAGAACCAGTTCACTTTTGAAACTGAAAATCCTCACCAAGTTTGTTCCTAGCTCTTTGGCAAGGCTAATGCATCGTTTAAGGGTCTCTATATGTTGAGTATAGCTATCAGAATGGGCCTTCTCAGCAGGTTTTGTAGGCAAGGGGACTCGGGAGAAAAGAAGCGGGGATATGCACGAAACCTCCATGTTTCGTGCAGTCATCAAATCCCTAACTCTGCTGACGTCATCAGGTGCGAGATCTCCCACTTGCTTGTTCCAAAGTGACTGTATTTCTACATATTCCAAACCTGATTCGGCCATCACATCCAAGCATACTCAAAATCCTGACTGATTCCATCCGTAATTACGCCAATTTTGAACATTTCTTACTCCTCGTTCTAAGAAAAGTATTGATGCATGTATCATCACTGATTACTCTATTCTTGTCAGCTAGGTACCCGGGAGCTGCTCTCTTATCGATATTCCGTATTTCTCGGAAATGATTTGCTTCAAGGTGTCTAGATACTGCTCGCCAATTTGATCTGCCAGGGCAATCGCAAAATATTGAACTAGATAAGGATTTCCCCTCCCTTCTAAGATCTCGCCCATACATTCTCCGCATGGACTATTCCAATTGACCACATCTCGCATGCACTTACAAGTTATTCCCTGACCATGGTCTGGTGATTCTTCAATGCAAGAGATACACGGCTTCTTGAGGCAACATTGATATTCACCTTGGGCGATGAGTTTCTTTATTATCGCCTCTTTTTGGGAAATGAATTCTACCCTTCGCGCGTCGATGTTCTTTTCTACACCTGTTTTCTCTGCTTCAATCTCGTCAATGTTCTCCTGTACAGGTGTTTTCTCTACTCCTACTATCATAAACTCTGAATACTCGCCCTCTAGTACTTGATATATTGTGAACGGTTCTCTTTGAGGACCGGGCATACCCGGTGATCCGCTGTGCATCCGTGGCAGAGCAATGCCATCGATATGTGGCTTTTCTTCCAAAAGCTTCCTAATGGCCTCAAAAGGTACGTGACCTTCAAGGAAGTAATCTCCAATGACTGCAGTATGACAGCTCTGCATACTTTGAGGAACATTGTATTTCTTCTGTATTGAGGTCATATTTTCCGTTATTACTACCTCAACCTCGAAATGCTGCCTTCTTAGTTCAACAACGTATCTGGTACAACAGCCACAATCAGAGGGGTGAAATACCATAACTTTGTATTCATTGAATCTAGCGACATCACTTTGAATGGTGCCTCTATCACTTTTGATTTGATTTCCTTTGGCTTGATTAAGAAAATAAACCCCGCTAGCGATTAAGATCATGGTGCATACAGTAATTATTTCAATTCCTTTTATGTTCGTTGTCCCTGGCACATTGGCCTCACAATTCAACGACAAGCTAAGTTAATAAGATCCTTCTCTAGATTCCAATTGGGCAGCCTATACGAACTACTGACCAAGTAAACTCCAGCTAATCTTTAGTCTCACCAATTCAAACCATTCATCTTCTCGAATAGCCTTGAGTTTCAATCGAAATCTCCGAAGAATAAGATAAGTCAAATTTCTGTACGTGCCAATCTGTTTGGAGCTGGAGATTCCTCAACCCGGGGGGATTTAGCAACCTGTGATCTAATTCTTCTCAGTTCTGCCAATCTGCCCTGATTTTTCCCGAAGGAAGCGACAGCGGTTTTCTCAGACTGTGGAACAGGTCTCAGACTCTAGGGACCCACTACGCTTCTCCGGGACGAAACGTAGGTTGTGCCTGATCTATAGCAGGTTCCATTCTAAATGCAAGATTCACATCTTCTGCCACAGCAATGACCAGTTCCAAGGTCACGGATACTTTATTTTCTCCTTTGCTCAGATGGCCACCGTAGATTCTATTCTCATCGTTGCAGAACACCGTTGCATGGAGATGAATGTGGGTTTTCCCCTCTTTGGATCTGCCAATTATTCCCTGGCAATTAAGAAGTTGTATAGGGCCAAGCAGTCGGACTGGAGGGCCAAAGCTTCCTCCTTGTTCTCGTGGAGGTGGGGTGTGCAGTACCATTTCCTCAAAGCCCCCAATGCAGGTCACCAGGCAACCCCCTTGGATTCCATGGTCCTCGCAAATCTTCTCCAGCCCCTCCATGAAATCACACCCTCGCGGCAACCTCGCAAACACCAGTTTTCCTACTTTTCCTGTTGCTGAGGTCAAGGTACATTGTTTTTTTTTCATTTCTACCTTCCTTTGTTGGGTAATGCATCTTTCACTAACTTGTCTCTTTCAAAATTATCCTAGGAAAAATCTACTTCATCCCCTTTTCTGAGGGGCCAGCTGAACTTTTGGCTTCCATTTTCTTCTACTTCTGTTTCAGCATGTGGTTTTTTACCTCTACCCCTGCTATTTTCTCTACTGTTTTAACAATGGCTCCAACGTCATCCTCAGGGAAAAGACCCTTGGTAGCTTTCAGCATCTCATAGGCTACAGCTGTAGCATACAGCGGCAAATTGCATTCTTTTCCTACTTCCATACTAATACTCAGGTCTTTGTGCATTGTCCCAATGTTGCCGCTGGTTTTAAAATTTCTTTCCATAACCTGTTTTGCTATACTCTTGAAAAGAAAACTTCCTGCGACCCCACTACCCATAACCTCATATAAAACCTCTGCTTTTACCCCAGCTTTCACTCCCAGAACAAGAGCCTCAGCCATTCCCGCAAAGGTTGCTCCCACCAGAACCTGATGGGCAGCCTTGGTCACCTGACCCATCCCTATCTCCTCACCTACATGGTAGATATCCTTACCTATGGCCTGGAAAATGTCCTGGCAGTTTTCAAAAACATCCTTTTTTGCCGCCACCATTAAGGTAAGTTCTCCTTTGGCAGATCGTATAGGCCCGCCACTTACTGGAGAGTCCACCATATATATCCCTTTTTTCTCAACCACCTCAGCCACCTGCTTTATCTCTGACGGGAATATGGTGGAAGTACAAATTATGGTAGAACCAGGCCTCATTCCCTCAAGCAATCCCTCTTCTGCTAACACAACTTCGTTTACCTGAGAGCCATCGAATACCATAATGAGCACAACATCTGATTTTTCCCCAACTCCCCTGGATGTTTTAGCAACCTGTGCTCCCAATTGGGCAAGTTCCTTGAGAGGTTCCTCTCTTATGTCATACACCGTAAGCCCAAACCCTTTTCTTAAAATATTTCTGGCCATTCCCATGCCCATATTACCTACACCAATAGAGCCAACTTTTTTCATCAATTGCCTCCTGCGACAATTTAGGCAGATATTCAGAAACCCCGTCTAAAATTTTGGGATTTTTCGCCATTCAAGCTCAACCCTGTAATTCTAACCTTACCATAATTTTCCTCTCAATGCAAATGCGATGTTTCGGTCTTTTCGATGCGCGCTTTTTGTTTTATGTTATGGTACAAGAAGGGGGTTAGCGATGCCAGAGGATCGGGCATTCCGTGGTCGCAGGTAGATTGTGGCCTGTAATGGGGCTGTTTCTGAACAGTTCACCTTTCAGATGCCATCTTTAACTGTACCGGACATTGAATCTCTTTTTTTATATTCACAACGCAGCTCGTCTAATTGGACCCACCTGCCTTCTTCTGCCGAAACTAAACCAGCCTCGAGGATTTCCTGACACCTTAGTCCATCAAAGAAGGTCGCCCCGGGCGGTGCTATGGTTTTATTGTGGACAATACAGTCGAAAAAGTGCAGAATGGCGTTATAGTGACAATGCTCCCAGGCCAACATCTGTCCTTTAGGCCACCAATACTTAATGAACTCGTGTTCCTTGGGATCCGTCACAAATATGGTCCTGAAGCCCTGGGCATAGCTCGGATCCTTTCGGGAGTAGAATTTTAGCTCGTTCATCCTGGCCAAGTTAAACATCACTGCTCCTTTACTGCCGTGAATTTCTATTCGCCATGCACCCTTGCAGCCGGTGTTAAAGCGAGAGGCTTCCAGTGAGCCCATTGCCCCATTTTCAAATTCAAGCCACACACAGGCTACATCAGGAACATCGACTTTTCCTTTTACCTTCTGGCCTTGTTTTAGCATCGTATCTGGGAGGGGCCGCTCTTTGATGAAGATCTTTGTCCAGGCACAGACCCTGCTTACTTCTCCCACTAAGAACCTGGCCATGTCAACAGAATGAGAATTTAGATCCCCATGAGTACCCGAGCTTGAGGTCGCTTTCCTCAGTCTCCAGGTGAGTGGATAATCCGGGTCCACCAGGCGATCTTGAAGAAAGTTTGCTCTAAAATGATATATCTTTCCCAGCCATCCTTCGTTAATCAAGCGTTTGGCTAGAAGAATGGCAGGGGCAAAGCGATAATTAAAACAGACCATGTGTTTGACACCTTTTTGCTGGGCCTTGTTGGCTGGTTCGTACATTTGGAGAGCCTCTTTTAGATTCATGGCCATAGGTTTTTCGACGAGCGTGTGTTTTCCTGACTCCAATGCAGCAATGCACGGTTCCTGATGTATCCTATCAGGACCACAGTTATCGATTATCTGAATTTCGGGATCTTTGATGAGCTTTCCCCATTCAGTGGTGGAATATTCGTAACCAAACTTCTCAGCGACCTCTCTGACCTTATCGGATGTGCGGCCGCAGATCCCTTTGAGGACAGGAACAGCTTCAGAGGAGTAGAGCGTGGGTAGTTTCCTGAAAGCAGTGGTATGAGCTTTTCCCATGAAGCCATAACCGATCATGCCAACTCCTATTCTTTTTTTCTCCATATCTCTCCTCCAACCCGTGTCAGTCTCGGGTCCTTAATCTACACAACTCTTTACTAAAGACTTGATTCTCGTGTGACTCTCACCGGGAAATAACTACCGGATGGCCCACCCCTTGTAGGTGGAGAGGATATCACTTATCCTCAGCATCTCTCCAGCGTCGTACACGAACACATCCCTACAGTACTTGGGCGGTTTTTCTAACCTCCACTCCCGCTATTTTTTCTAGTACCTTGACAGTGGCTCCGCAATCTTCCTCAGGAAAAAGGCCTTTGGTAGCCTTGGGCAGCTCATAAGCTATGCTGGTACTATATAAGGGTACATTGTGGTCTTTACCTTTCTCCATGCTAATATCCAAGTCCTTGTGCAGGTCCCTACGTTGCCGACGCCGACGAAACCAACTTTTTTCATGGATTACCTCTCAATAGAATACAGATTTTAACCTCTCCCTTATCTCTTCTCAGCGAACCGGTATACTCCTTCCACCTCTGGATCATATTTTACCATATAATGGAGTGGAGGGCAAAGATTTTCGGTGTCATATTTTGTGAAAACCTAGCAAATTTCTTATCCTGATTTTAATCAATTCCTTTTTGGATTTTGTTAATGAAATTTAGATTTTTTACCTCCCCCTTCAAGTCTGGTATTATCTTTAGAGACAGATTTTGTTTCCTCACCAACCTGTACCAATTTGTATGACTTTGTACCTAACATGGACACTATTTGGACACCAAAAACTTGTCCCGTGACTGACTATTTGCCTGAAGCTGAATCACTCCAAAAGGTTTTTGCAGGGGCAAATCTCAGCACTTGTCAATCTGGTTTTGGAGGGGTTCACCCCATTCTCTTCAGTATCATCGCCTTCATTTTGAGTCTCATCCTTGGTCTAGATTATTTTTGATTCGCTCTTTTCACCTAATATCTAGTGAACAATCACATCGTTCTCTTTATTTTGTTAGCATAT
>Ga0114921_10000879_pt1 | contig 13076 bp, 9 predicted proteins | sample BentaG_FD_87016 | JGI IMG/M metagenome (GOLD analysis project Ga0114921, IMG submission 87016) | Deep subsurface microbial communities from South Atlantic Ocean to uncover new lineages of life (NeLLi) - Benguela_00093 metaG | ecosystem: Environmental > Aquatic > Marine > Oceanic > Sediment ...
TAGAAAAGCTCTTAAGCGAATGGGAATTAGTTATGATTTTGGTGATGAAGTAATAACTTCCAATCCTGATTATTACAAGTGGACCCAGTGGTTTTTCCTGCTGTTTTACAGGATGGGTCTGGCGGAAAAAAAAGAAGCAGCGGTCAACTGGTGTAATTCCTGTCAGACTGTTCTGGCAAATGAGCAGGTTATTTTGGGCAGGTGCGAGAGATGCGAAAGCCCGGTTGAGAAACGGGTACTATCCCAGTGGTTTTTTAAAATAACCGATTACGCCCAGAGACTTCTGGATGATATGAAGCTTCTAGAAAAAGGTTGGCCGGAAAGGGTTCTCACCATTCAGAGGAATTGGATTGGGAGGAGCGAAGGTGCTGTAGTTGATTTTAAGCTTGATGATAGTGAAGATATTTCTATTCCGGTGTTTACCACCAGACCGGATACATTATTCGGAGTTACTTTTTTTATCCTTGCGCCTGAACACCCGCTTATAGATAAAATTGTAGTAGATGAAGAGTATAAAAAGGAGATTGGAAAGATTAAAAATATAATCTCCGGACAGAGCGACATCGAGCGGGGCTCGGCTGAAATTGAAAAAATAGGTTGTTTTACAGGGAGATATGTTATAAATCCTTTAAATGGCCAAAAGGTTCCCATATGGATTGCTAACTATGTCCTTTTGGAATATGGAACCGGCGCCATAATGGCAGTTCCTGCTCATGACCAGAGAGACTTTGAATTTGCATCAAAATATGGCATTCCCATAAAAGAAGTAATCTCCCCTGATGGGAAAAATCACCAAAAGCTGAGTGCAGCGTATGACGGTGAAGGGATAATGATAAATTCCGGAAAGTTCAGCGGCACCAGTTCAGAAAAAGGTAAAAAGGATGTTACTTCCTACCTTGAAGAAAATAATATGGGGAAATTTTATGTGAATTATAAATTAAGAGATTGGCTGATCTCAAGACAGAGATATTGGGGCGCGCCAATTCCTATTATTTACTGTGATAAGTGCGGGATGGTTCCGGTACCGGAGGAAGATTTACCGGTACTTCTTCCATATGATATAGATTTTAGGCCAAAAGGCTTATCCCCACTATTTTATTGTGACGAGTTCGTAAATACTGCTTGTCCCAGGTGTGGTGGCAAAGCAAAGAGGGAAACAGATACAATGGATACTTTTGTTTGCTCGTCGTGGTATTTTTTAAGATATTGCAGTCCGCATAATGATAAGGTTGCTTTCGACAGCAAAGAAGTAGATTACTGGATGCCGGTGGATCAATACATAGGCGGAATAGAACATGCTGCCATGCATCTTATATACGCGAGATTTTTTATTAAAGTCCTGTATGATAAAGGACTGATAAAATTCAAGGAGCCTTTTATAAAATATTTTCCCCATGGCGTAGTAAATTTAGGTGGTCAAAAAATGTCAAAATCCAAAGGCAATATTGTCAATCCATCTGAAATTTACAACAGGTATGGCGCAGATACATTAAGACTATATATACTTTTTGTAGGGCCTGCTGACAGCCCGGTAGATTGGAGCGACAGCGGAGTAGAAGGAGCAAGTAGATTTCTAAACAGGGTATGGAGACTTGTAGTTAAAAATATTGAGCTGGCTGGCAGCAGTAAGTGGGCTAACAGTAAGATTAAAGTTTTAAAAGATCCTGGTAAGGATATAAAGGATGAATTTAAAAATGGGAAATTAAGTAGCCTGGAAAGAGAATTATATAGAAAATTACATCAAACCATAAAGAAGGTGACTGAAGATATCCTTACAAGGTTTAATTTTAATACTGCTATAAGCGCTATTATGGAGCTGGTTAATTTAATGTATAAATACCAGGAAGAAGTTACAGCCGATAAGAAAAATGTTGCTCTGGTAAAAGAAGTAACTGAGAAATTACTGATACTTCTTTCCCCATTTACCCTGTTTATTGCTGAAGAATTATGGCTTGAGGCTGGGAATGAGAGAAGTATTCATAAAGTTCCATGGCCGGATTATGACCATGAAATTGCCAGGGAAGAACTGGTTACTATTGTATTTCAGGTTAATGGAAAGCTCAGAGACAGGATAGACCTGCCGGTAGGTACTCCTCCGGAAGAAATTGAAAGATATGCCCTTTCCTCTAGAAAGGTAAAAAATTTCACTGAGGGCAAAGAAATTGTTAAAAAAATAGTAGTGCCCAACAAGCTTATTAATATTGTAGTTAAAAATTAGAAGAAGAGGTAAAATATGTTATTTTTTATTGTAAGTCTCTATCAGCTCCAGAGTTGACCTGCAGAATGCAGGAAGGTCATCAGGAATTCTGGAGGTTACCAGGTTACCATCAACCACAACTTCTTTATCCAGATACTGCCCCCCGGCATTTTTAAGGTCTGTAGTTATTGCCCTGTAACCGGTAACTTTCCTGCCCCTGACTATATCGGCTTCAACCAGCATCAATCCACCATGGCATATTGCTGCGATAATCTTTTGCTGGTGGGAAGCTCTTTTAACCAGGTCAACCATATTTTTTTGAATCCTCATTTTATCAGGTGCGTTTCCACCGGGAATAATTAATGCAACTACATCATCTAAACTGATCTGTGAAGCAGAAAGGTCTGATTTAAAGACCACCCCAAATTTACCCTTATACTCTTTGTCTGCTTCCGGGCCTACAACTTTTACATCATAACCGGCTTCTTTAAACCTGTAATATGGATAGATTACCTCTTCGTCCCTGAATTCGTTTTCTATCAGTAACAGTACTTTTTTAGCCATGATAAACTCCATTTTTTAAAGAAGTAATTATATAACCATTGATTATTGTATCAGGATTTTTCATTATATCCACTACCACCTTTTTGGTTATTTTGAAATTCATGTTTATTTAACATTTTTATCTTTTCTATTGAATGGTCGCTGAAAATTATTCTTTTCATTTAATTTAAACAAATCTCATTTTAAACTTTAACATTTTAATCTATTGTGCTAAAGTGTAAATATATAATAGCATAAATAAATAAAACCTGCTATATGAGTTTATTAGATGTAAAAGAAAAAATAGGCAGAATAAGATTCTTTATTGATAAAGTTAAATATAAAAGAGGAAGACATTTCTACCTGACAATTTTTGGGCTACTTTTTTTAATAATAACTTTATTCACTGCTGTTTTTATAAATCAGAAGATAGAAATAAAAAGGAAAGAAAATATTCTAAAAAGTTATTATTCAGAAAATTATACCGGCGGCAGCAAGCTAAATGAAACTACTTTCTATCCTGATGAAATTAAAATAATAGCTGATGACGGAAAAGAGGAATATCCCAGGCTGGACAATTTGGAAGATATTAAAAATTATAATGACTCTGAAGGCTCACCGCAAAATGGAAATACCATAAAGGCTTATATATGCGGTGAAGTCAAAAATCCTGGTGTTTATGAGATTGAAGATGGAGCCAGAATAATAGACCTTTTAGAGCTTGCAGGCGGACAGGATGAAAATGCCTGTCTGGAGATTATTAATCTGGCCCAGACGGTGGTTGATGGACAGAGAATCTATATTCCGTCTCAGGAAGAAATCAGTGGCGGCAATTATTTATTTTTCGCCAGTAATTATTTAAATGATTACAATTCTTCAGTAAACAGAACCATAAATATCAATACTGCAAATTTGAAAGAACTGGAATTGCTGCCTGGAATCGGTCCTGTAACCGCAAATAATATTATTGAATACAGAAACAAAAACGGCTTGTTCAAAATGAAAGAAGAAATAAAAAATGTTACAGGCATCGGGGAGAAAAAATATGAAGAAATCAAGCAGTCTATATCCATTTGAGTAATATAAAAGGGAAAATATTATCAATTCTGTTCAGGGAGTACTATCTTTTCTGGGCTGCGGGTTTGACTGCAGGAATATATACCGGCAGTAAATATCATTTATTTAATCCCTATATTCTAATTGCTGAAATTGCGGTTATTATATTAATACTGATTATAGGTATTTTAATAACCAGGAGATTCTTAAACAGTGAACATTCTCTAAATATTTCCAACCATGGTAAAATCAATATTAAGCTCAAGGGTAACAAACTTCCATTTAGGGAAACATCACGGTCTGATTTTAAACAGGATAATGCAAGGTTGGTTATTTTAGTTATAATCCCCTTTTTAATTTTATTTGTTATAGGAAATTCAATTATAAACATATATGAGTATAACGAAAGTAAAAGTGTATTTTTATCTCTCTATGAAAATAAAAGTTTGGCCAGAGATAATATTGTTATAGAGGGCAGAGTATCAAATCATCCCACATACAGGTATGGCAGTTTAAATTTTTTACTGGAGGCAGATAAAATATCTATTTATGATTGTAACGGGAATTTGAATAGCCTCTTTAATACAGGAGAACTTGTAAATATAAAATTGAATAACACAGGTACTGAGTTGATATTGAGAGATGATTATCTCAGATTGACCGGGAGTTTAGATAAAAATGATTCTAAAAACTTCATGGCTGGCGGATATGATGAGATAGTCTTTATAGCCGACTGTGGAGATATTAAAAAAATTGAGCGCAGTAATTTAAGCTATAGAATATTTAGTTTTAGAAGCAGACTTTACTGTTGTCTGAAAAATGCTTTTTATAAAAACCTGGAAATTGAAGATGCCTGCATAGCCGAAGCAGTAATACTGGGTAACAGAAATAATGTCCCCGGGTACCTGACAGAATCTTTTAAAAGATGCGGAGTATACCATCTATTTGCTATTTCAGGGCTGCATCTTTCTTTTTTTATCTCTCTGGTCTATCTGGTTCTTAAAAAGATGAGATCATCCTATTTTATATTCTGGGCTGCAGTAATTTTTCTAGTTGTTTACAATTTTTTAGTTGGAGAAAGAGCCAGCATACTGAGGGCTTCAATTATGGCTATTTTTATACTTTTAGCTAAAGAATGGAATAGGGAATACAGCCATAGGATTTTACTATATCTTTCTTATGTTATCATAATTATCTTTAATCCTTATTTCCTATATGATATGGGGTTCTGGATGTCATACGGCTCGATGGCAGCATTAGTTTTTATCTACCCGGTTGTAATAAGACTGGCCGGAAATATTTTCCCCTTTTTAAAGCTTAAGAGCAGTTTTTTTATGAGAATTGCCTTTATTACTCTTTCTATTCAGATAGTTCTATTTCCTGTTTTAGCTTACTTTTTTGGGGAAGTTTCTTTAATTTCGCCGGTGGCTAACATTCTGATAATACCGGTATTTTATATTATTCTTTCCATTTTAATGGTTTCTTCTTTTGTCATTATAATCTGGCCGCCTGCGGGAGGTCTTCTCTTAAAGTCAAGCGCTATTTTTTTTGAATATATCTTAAAAACAGTTAAAATTTTAAGTAAGTTTGATTTTTGTATCATAAATTTTGATAGTTTCCCGGTAAAAAATGTGATAGTTTACTATATAGTACTTTTAATCATATTATTTACAGTCTGTATAATTATAAAAAGAATTGATATCAGCAAAAGAAGGCGGCGGTAACACAGGTTTACTTATTTGGTCTATTAAAATATGTGAGTGAATATGAAAGCTAATAAGTTAAAAAAAGAGCTTTTAAAATTAGAAGAACTTGCACCCTGCTATTTATATATAAGCACCAGTGATTCAGTACTGGAAGATAGGATTGAGAGTGTAAAGAAGTTCCTTAAGGGAAAGATTAATTTTGATACAGATTTTAAAATTTTTAATGGAGCAGAAGAAATTGATGAAGGGGAATTTAATAATTATATAAGCACTCCTTCCTTATTTTCCCTAAAAAAAATAGTAGTAATAAAATATATTGAAAAAGTTTCCGCAAGCCTGCAAAAAAAAGTAATAAATTTAATATCATCAAACGGTAAAGGCAGTGCAAATGTGATTTTTATTATTACTGCCTTAAAGCAGAAATTTAATCCTGCACTTCTGGATGCGGTCAGGAAAGCGGGGAAAGTTATACAGCTAAAACCACCTTTGAGCGGCAGCTTGAAGAAATGGCTGGAAGAAAGATCTGAATCTGATGGAATAAAATTCACCGAGAAGGCGGCCTCGCTCCTGATAGAAAATGTAAATCTGGATTTAAATTTACTAAAGAAAGAGTATGAAAAACTCTATGATTATATAAGTTCGGAAGCAAAAAAGGTAATTGATGAAGATACAGTAAGATTTTTAGTAAGCCGCATTTATTCGTTAAAAATTTTTGATCTGGTGGATTATCTTGGTAAAAGAGATAAAGATAACAGCCTTAAAGCGTTAAGATCTATACTGGAGGAAGGCCAGAACCTAATTGGACTGGTCACATTGATTCACAGGATGTTCAAATGCTTTTTATATATTAAATCGGGAAACAGCAAATCATCGGTAACGGACTATATCGAAAATAATATGAAGGTTCCTCCTTATTTTGTTGGTAAGCTGGTAAGCAAGTATATTAAGTTAAGCGATAATTACACGGAAGATGAAGTACTTAAGGTCTTTGAAATCTTAAATAAATATGATATCAGTTTTAGAATCAATACCATTGAAAGTAAACATCTGGTTAAAAAGTTAATTTCAGAAATTATAGATATAGATGTCTGAACAGTAAATCTGGTCCTTTTTGGTTAGAACTTATACCTTGCAGATTATATCTGGATAATAACTATAAATTACTTCAATTGGCTGTGCAGATTTATAATTAATTTTAATATATTTAAGATTTTCTAATAGAATTAACCAGCTTTGCTGCTTTAGATTTTTTGTTAGCTGAAAAATTCTTATGAACTGCGCCTTTCTTTACCGCCTTATCCAGGTGTTTAGAAAGTATATTGAAATTCTTTTCAGCCTCTTCTATATTTTTGCTATTTACAACTTCAGCAAGTCTTTTTTGATCGGTTTTTATCCTGGTTTTAAGCAATTTGTTGCCAGTTCTTATTTTAATATTCTGTCTGTCTCTTTTTTTCTGCGATTTTATATTTGGCATCTATTTATTTCCTCTCCAATAACTATCAATTTTAAACGAGGATATATTTTAGCATTTTTTTGGATAAATAAAAATATTTATTGCTCGGGTAATATAAGTGATATAATACTTTTTTAAATAACATCTGTAATATAACATTGCTATGGATGAAGATTATTTACTGTCAAGAAAAAAAATTTTTAATGCCACATTCCTGGTAGTCTTAGCTATTCTATTATCAAAAATTTCCGGACTGGTAAGAGACCAGATAATGACCGGTTATTTTGGCATCACTTATGATACGGATGCTTTTACCTGGGCATATTTTATTCCGAATCTTTTCAGGGTGCTTTTTGCTGAAAGTCTGATAATTGCAGCATTTATCCCCATTTACTCAACATATTTAAAAAGGAACCAAAAAGACGATTTGAAAATATTTGTTAATTCGGTTGTAAACATTATGGTTGTGGTGTTTTTAGTTATCTCTGCCGTTATTTTTATTCTTTCTCCGGAAATTGGAGCGATTCTTTCAAAAATCGCAAATAACCAGTTAGATGTATACAAATTTATGGTTATGAACCGGATTATGATATTCTCTCTTGTTCTGATGTCCTTATCTGGTCTGGTTACCGGTATATTAAATTCACATAATATTTTTACTATTTCTTCTCTTGCTCCTTTTGTAATGAATGTAATTACCGTAATTTTTGTTATCTTGCTTTTTTCCCATCTGGGAATATTCAGCATAGCTATAGGAATAATAGTTGGTTCGGTTATGCACCTTGTTATACAGCTGCCACAGCTTAAAGCCTCGCCGCTAAAGTACAGGTTTGCTATTAATTTCAAACATAAAGGAGTCAGCGAAATCTTTTCGCTTATGCTTCCCATCCTCTTAAGTTTAGGTGCGGTTCAGCTTAATAATGGTGTGGATAATTTTTTTGCATTAAATCTGGGAGGAGGGAATACTACTGCTTTAACATTATCATGGAGAGTTGCAAATTTGCCGCTGGGAGTATTTTCAGTGGCAATTGTAACTGTATTGTATCCATTAATATCCCGGCAGGCGGCAGGAGATGATATTAAGGGTATAAAGGAGAGCTTTTCCCTGGGAATCAGGGAAATTGGGTATATGATGATACCGGCAACTGCAGGACTGGTAATTTTAAGCTATCCTATAATAAAAGTCCTGTTTGAACGCTATAATTTCGGTCCCGTGGATACAAAAAAAGTAGCATACATTTTAATTTTTCACAGTCTTGGCCTTATATTTTTTGGACTTCTTATGATTTTAAATCGCATCTTTTACGCATTTAAAAATGTAAAAACTCCGCTTAAAGTTGCAAGTTTTTCTATTATTGTTAATTTCATTCTGGACTGGATTTTAATAAAGTTTATGGATGTTGGCGGACTGGCTCTGTCTACAACTCTGGTTGCGTTATGCAATGTTGCAATCCTGATTATAATACTCAGGAAAAAAATAGGAAATTTTGGAGGCAGGAGAATATTTATATCATACGGAAAAATTTTAGCTGCAGCAGCTGTGATGAGTGCTGTGCTATACTTTTTATGGAGATGGCTGGAAAATTTTGCTTATCAGGGTCTATGGCCGCTTATCCTGCTTTTATTTTTGGCAATTGTTGCCGGGGCTGGTATTTATATAGCCTGCACTATTCTATTTAAAATGGAAGAGGTAAAATTTGTAGTGGGATTATTTAAGAAATTAAAAAAGAATAAATAGGTTATTTTATTAAATTATGACAGACAGCAAACTAATCAGAAATTTTTCAATAATTGCCCATATTGATCATGGAAAATCCACATTGGCTGATAGAATTTTAGAAATAACCGAGACTGTAAGCCAGAGAGAAATGCTGGATCAATTCCTGGACGATATGGAGCTTGAAAGAGAGCGGGGAATTACTATAAAGGCTCATTCAGTAAGGGTTCTTTATAATAGTAAGTCAGATGGCAGGCAGTATATTTTTAATTTAATTGATACACCCGGTCATGTTGATTTCAGCTATGAAGTCTCCAGAAGTCTGGCTGCCTGCGAAGGGGCAATACTGGTTGTTGATGCTACCCAGGGAATACAGGCGCAAACTCTGGCTAATGTTTATCTGGCGGTTAATAATAACCTGGAGATTATTCCGGTTATTAATAAGATTGACCTGAAAAGTGCAAGAATTGATGAGGTTGCAATGGAGCTTGGCAGTGTACTGGGGGTCAAAGAAGAAAAAATACTGAAAGTCAGCGCAAAGACCGGCTATGGAATTGAGAAAATACTGGAGAGAATAGTGACTGATATACCACACCCGGATGGAGACCCTGAAAGTCCGCTTCAGGCGTTAATCTTCGATTCACATTATGACTCTTACAGAGGGGTGGTAGTCCTTATAAGGGTTGTAAACGGCTCTATAAATAAAGGTAATAAAATTAAATTTATGGGAGAAAATCTTACAAGTGAGGTCGAAGAGGTGGGTATATTTGGTCCTGATATGATAGAAAAGGGAATACTGGCTGCAGGCGAAGTGGGTTACATTATTACCGGGATTAAAGAAGTAGGAAGCATAATGGTAGGTGATACCATAACTGCTTTAAAAAATCCTGCAGAAAAGAACCTGCCTGGATATAAGAAGCCAAAACCTATGGTTTACTCTGGGCTGTTTCCTATAGAGGGGGGAGACTATGAAAATTTAAGGGATGCCCTGGGTAAACTTTCACTAAATGATTCTTCTCTGGACTTTGTCCCTGAGGTTTCCAGTGCGCTGGGTTTTGGTTTTAGATGTGGCTTTTTAGGACTGCTGCATATGGAAATCGTAAGGGAAAGACTTGAAAGAGAATATGGATCAAAGATATTAATCTCGATGCCAAATGTAGCTTACAAAATAACTAAAAGTGACAATTCAGTGATTGAAGTAAAGAGACCTTCCGACTTTCCACCTCAGGAGAAAATGTTAAAAATAGAAGAACCATATGTAGAAGCAACTATAATTACTCCAAAAGATTATATTGGTGATGTAATGAAGCTGGCAAATCATAAAAGAGGCAATTTTAAGGATATGAAGTATATCTCGCCGGAAAGAGTGGAAATTAAATATGTCATACCTCTTTCAGAAATAGTTGTGGATTTTTTTAATCTCTTAAAATCAATAACTTCAGGATTTGCTTCACTGGATTATGAATTTTTAGAATACAGACCTTCTGATATGGTAAAATTAGATATATTAGTTGCCGGGGAAAAGGTTGATGAATTGTCTATTATAATTCATAAGGAAAAGGCCTATCAGATGGGCAGGGAGATAACTCAAAGGCTAAGAAAACTGATATCAAGGCAGAACTTTGAGGTATCCATACAGGCAGCAATTGGAAAGAGGGTTGTTGCCAAGGAAAGAATAGCTCCGTTTAGAAAAGATGTTACTGCAGGACTTTATGGTGGAGATATAACCAGGAAAAGAAAAGTACTGGAAAAGCAAAAGTCAGGGAAGAAAAAAATGAAAAGAATTGGCAGAGTTGAAATACCACAAGAAGCCTTTATGAGTTTTTATAAATTAGATGTTAAGAAATAAAGTGTATAAGATATTTTAAGTATAATTTTTTTATGCTTTATAAAAAGTATTATTTTGATAAAATGATAGATATTTTAATAAAAATTATAATATTAAAAATAGTAAGGAGATTTAAAATGAAAAAGATAGTAGCGCTGGCAGCAGTAATAAGTCTGGCAATTTTTGTGTTGTTTTCTGGCAGTGGATGTTTTAATCTGGGCCAAAAAGTTGCAGAAAAGATTACCGAGGAAGCTATTGAGAAAAGTATTGAAAGTGAAGGTGGAGAAGCTGAGGTTGAAATAGGTGAGGAAGGAGTAAGTATAAAGACAGATGAAGGTGAGATAACTATAGGAGGTGCAGATCTGTCTGAAGGATTTCCAAAAGTGGTTCCTGTGCATCCTGGTATGCAAATTATATCTTCTGCGAAGAGCACAGAAGATGGAAAAGAGTTCTTCGTTGTGAGTGGGATAATTGGTGATTCAGGAAAGGAAATATTTGACTGGTATAAGAGCCAGCTCAGCAATTGGGATACAGAAGAAAGTGAGGTTACAAGTGGTGATGAAAGCATGTATTCAATTTATGCTAGTAATGATGCCTATGATGTAAGTGTTATTATTATGGATGTGGAATCTGAAGATGAAGTTACGGTAATGATCTATGTAGATGAATTATAGTAGAACTGCGATAAACAGAACTAAGATAATTTATCTGGAATATATAGGGTGTATAAATAAAAAATAGATACAGAAATAAAATGGAAAGATGGGTCTCCAAGAGCCGTCTTTCCATTTTGCTTTTTAAAATCGTATATAATATAATTTCTAAAATTGGCAATTTTTGTTTCATATTTTTAGCTCTTTGGCCTGGTAGTTATAATATCTTATAGTTTAAAGGGTTACAGTTTTAATAATGAACAACCAAAAAAAATATTTGATAAAGTTCCTTCCCAGCGGTAAATCTGTCAAAGTTTCCCCGAATTATAATTTAAGACAAGCAATACTTGACAGTGGAATTCATATTGATTCTTCCTGTGGTGGTGTAGGAACCTGTGGGAGGTGTAAGGTATGGGTAAGGGAAGGAAAAGTAAATACTAAAAAGTCCAAGTTTATATCCTCAAAAGAAAAAGAAAACGGTTATGTACTTTCATGTCTATCTAAAGTGCAGAGTGATTTAATTGTTAGAGTACCACGGCGGAAAAAAGCCAGAGCTAAGATAGAAAAGGGAAGATTTGCAGATATAGGATCTAAAATATATGCTGATATCAGCAAGGACGAGCTTTCATCTGTTGAAATAAAACCCTGGATAAAAAAAGAGACTATATCAGTTAAAAAGCCATCACTTGGTTATGGAACCAGTGACCTGTTCAGACTAAAGAAAAGCATCAAGGAAAATTTAGGTATAAAAAATTGTATAGTGCCAATTCATATAATAAGGAAACTGCCCCTGGTTTTAAGAGAGAAGGATTGGGAGGTTACAGTCACTGTGGATAAGGAAAATAGCACTCTTATTGACATTCAACCGGGCCGTACAGGGGAAAAAAGCTATGGATTAGCTCTGGATATTGGAACCACATCTCTGGTCATATACCTTGTAGATTTAGAAAATGGGAAAATAATAAGTTCAGAATCAGAATATAATCCTCAGATAAAGTTTGGTGAGGATATTATTAACAGGATAGTATATGCTAACAGGAAAGGCGGACTTGAGAAATTAAAGGAAGTAATAATAGATTCAATTAATAATTTGATATGGAGATTGCTGTTTAATTCACATATAGATGCAGATAGTATCATATCTATGATGGTCTCAGGAAATTCCACTATGATGCATCTTTTTTACGGAGTTCCTCCCAGATATATAAGAGAAGAACCTTATGTTACCGTTGCCAATAAATTTTCAAGTTCCACTGCGAAAGAGGTTGGCATAAAACATATAAAGAATGCTTATGTGTATAATATACAGGGAGTTGCCAGTTACCTTGGGGGAGATATAGCATCAGGTATTCTGGCAACAGATATGTACAGAGAAAAAGAGTTAGCTCTTTTTTTAGATTTGGGTACCAATGGCGAACTGGTGGTAGGGAATTCTGAATGGATGATGGGTTGTTCCTGCTCGGCAGGTCCTGCTTTTGAAGGTGGGGGGGTAAAATGCGGAATTAGAGCAGTAGATGGCGCTATCGAAAAAATATCAATTAGTCAAAAGACCTATAAATGCCAGATTGAGGTTATTGGAGGAGGAAAACCAAGAGGTATTTGCGGTTCTGGATTAATTGATGTGGTTGGAGAAATGTATTTGAAGGGAGTTATTGACAGGAAGGGTAAATTTAATAAGGACATAGGAAATAAATATCTTAGATGCGCAGATGATGATTGCCAGTATATTTTAGTTGAAGGTAAGAATAGTGTAACGGGAGAAGATATATATATCAGTGAAGTTGATATTGATAATTTAATAAGAGCAAAGGCAGCTATTTATGCAGGTATTAAGACACTACTAGAGGAAGTTGACCTGAGCGTATATGATCTGGATAAAATATATATAGCAGGGGGACTGGGTAAACATCTTAATACCAGAAA
>Ga0114921_10000880_pt1 | contig 13070 bp, 13 predicted proteins | sample BentaG_FD_87016 | JGI IMG/M metagenome (GOLD analysis project Ga0114921, IMG submission 87016) | Deep subsurface microbial communities from South Atlantic Ocean to uncover new lineages of life (NeLLi) - Benguela_00093 metaG | ecosystem: Environmental > Aquatic > Marine > Oceanic > Sediment ...
ATCTCGATCTTCTCAGTTAGGCCGTTCTCCTTGATGTAGTTCACCGCCGCCCATCCGGGGAGGAAGTCATCGCCAACGAAGGCCACCACCGGCTTGCCCGACTCAACGCTCCCCAGGCCACCCCACACGCTCACCGGAGGATAGTCAATGAGGTCCTCCATCTTCCTGGAGGCGGCGCTGGCGAAGCCGAAGCAGGAGATCTTGGCCATCTCGGCCACATCCATAGCCATATAGAGCACGGAGCCGGCATGGAACGTCATCCCCTCGAACTCCTCAACGGTGGCAACGCCCGTCTGGGCGGCCAGCAGGAGCTTGTTGAGCTGATCCTCGCCGTAGGACAACGCCCTGTCGAGGTCGCTGAGCCTGGTGGCATAGATACCGGTGATGGTGCCAAGGCTGGGCGCTAGGTCCCCCATATAGGAGAGCGGCCCGCCCATATCTACAGGATGTTCAGGGCCGAAGAGCTTGAGCGCATGATTGACTAGCTGACGGCTGGCCACCATCTGGCTCATGCAGCCGCGAGCGGCACTTCTCAGGCTCAGTTTGGCCTGATAGGCCTCGAACTCAAGGCCACACCTGCCCTTCCCCCTCCTGAGATCACAGGGGCCATACTGGCAGTCGGGGCATACATCTTGGAGGTCGGTATACAGAGGGGGATGCCGGTAGAGGAGCACCCTATCCCACTCCGCAATATCTGCGGCATCAGCGAAAGGGGCGAGCTTCACACCGAACTGGACATAACGGTTCTCGCTCCAGTCGTTCTCCACCAGCCCCGCCACCATATCCTCCACCCCGCGCAGGTCGCGCACCACCTTGCTCAGGTCCACTTCCGAGTGCCCCAGCTGGACAACCCTTCTCTTTGCCATATACACTCCTTTCGCAAGAAGCAGAGTGAGAGGCGCTTAATGTCTGCTGAAAAAAGTCCTGCGGACATTTTTCAGCAGTCTTGATTAGTCGAGGAAGTCCACCTCCTTCATGCACTTGAGGCAGACCTTCTTGATCGTCTCCGCCGGACGCAAGGTGGATGTGGTAACCCCCTTGTGGGTAGTCCCCGGGCTGACGGCCAGGATCTTCACCTCGCGCACACAGCCCTCGCAGAGGGGGATGCCACACTCGGAGCAATTGATCGTCGCCTGAACCTTGTTGCAGACACCGCACATCTGAGACTCTGCCATCTCGAATACCTCCTGAGTTAGTTAGCTATCCCACAGGCCAAAAGGAGCGAAGCGACTTTTCCAGCGCTCTTCTAGTCCTCCTCCCCCAGCCAATCATGCCCCGGCATGGGCAGGGTCAGCGGCTCGGGCTCTCCGTCCTCCCAGTACTTCTCGGTGACCGGGTGCTTCTTCTGGCTGAGGAACTCCTTCAATTCGTCAGGGGCAATGGCGTCCTCTTCGGTGGCGATCTTCTCATAGACCTCCTCGGGGACAGCGTCAGCTATCTCCATCTTCAGGTCCTTGGGCACCCACACTATGCGCTCCCAGCCACCGTCTCCGACAAGGAAGTCACGGTCCCTCATCCCGCGGACGGAGATCCCCTTGAAGCCGTGGTTCTGCGCCCCGCCGCTGACCAATCCCGCCATCTTGGAAAAGCTTATCCCCAGCGGGGTATCGCCGAAGTAGCGGCGCTGCACCAGCCCGATGCCGTCCACATCGGGGATGTAGAAGGATATCCCCTCGAAACAGCCGCAGTTGGTGGTGGTGTACCTGATGGTGCTGTTGAGGTAGACCTTCCTCACCTTCTGGTTCGACCTCACGAACACCGCCTCATCAACCCCCTGGTAGCGGCCCATCACCGGGTCTAGCACCTCGCCCCGGGGCATCTCAAACACATAGCCATAGGGGTCGATCTCCGTGATCACCTTGCACCCGTGGTAGGACAAGATGCCGCAGTAGGGGATCCTGGTAGGGGTAATGACACAGACATGGTTGGGAGCGAAGGTCTGGCAGACGGTGCACCCGTAGAACACCTCCACATCGGCGTCCTCGAGGCTGGCGTACTTGGCGTCGAGGACCTCCCACTTCCTCCTCGCCTCCTCCCACAGCGGTTTGATCAGGTCTAACCCGCCCATTTCCTCGGTGGCAATGACTATCCGGCTCTCGGTGGCCTCTACCATGGGGCAAGTGGTCATCAGGAAAGCCCGCATCAGCTGCGCTATCTTGGCGAAGCTGTGCTTGGGCGCCACCTTCTTGCTTATCCTGATCCATATGGTACCCCGCCCCCCCTGGAGCATCACCCCTTCCACATTGGCAATGCCCGCCGACGACATTCGGTCAAGGTACTCGGTATGGGCATCGGTGAGCGCCTTGCCCCAGACCTTCATATCGAAGGCAAAGGGCACCGAGGTCTCGGGAGGGAGCTCGTTGAGCTCAGGGCCAATCAGCTCCATGCGGCCATCATGCACTTCATTGGGGTCTTCTACCACCTCGATCATGTTGTAGCTTATGTACTCGTGCCGCGGCCCCCCCAGCTCCACATACCACTCCCCCTTTCGAATGTGGCCGCCAATGTGACGGGGGCCAATGCCGATGTTCTCCGTTCCCTCGAAGAGCCGCTTCAGCTCCGTGGGAAGCTGGAACACCCTCCCTGGAGGGAGCTTCACCTTAGCTGGTGCGACCTTTTCCTCTGGCTTCCGCGTCGCCATCTTTCACACCTCCACTAGAGGCGCGCCTAGCGCCCTCTCTGTGCTATGATAGCCTCCTAGCCCAAAAGGGTCAACCCTTATCCTGTGGTAAAATGTCAACCAGCGAGCCTGGGGCAGAGCAGCCGATGAATAGAGTAAAATGGCTGGTCACTGCGGTCATCTGGATAGCAGCCCTATCTCTGGCTATCGCCGCCCCCCTCCCCCTCTCCTCCGCTGGCCACTGGGCACTGGCAGGCTTCCTCGCTGCCTTGCCGGTGCTCATCCTGCGCCCTGGCAGCATCCCGCTGGCCGGGGCAGGGATTCTGATGATGAGCATCTTCCTTCTGGGCAGCGTGCCCCCCGAGGTGGTATTCCACGGCTTCACCAGCAGCGCCTTCTGGACCCTGGTTCCCGCCCTCTTCTTCGGCCATGTCCTGGCCAAGACCGGCCTGGGACGACGACTGGCCTTCTATGTCATCGGTGTATTTCACCCCACTCCGCTAGGGATGACCCTGGCCTGGCTCTGCATCGGCGTCATCCTCTCCCTGTTCACCCCTTCGATGACGGTTCGGGTGAGCATCATGATGCCCATCGCCCTGAACGTCATAACCGCCCTCAGGCTCAGCCCCAGGTCTGCTGAGTCCGCCTACATCGGCTTCCTCGCTTTCATCGGCGCCACAGTGCCCGGCAACGGCTGGTACACAGGAACGCTCACCGGGCCCATAGTCCACGGCATGCTACCCGCTGCCATAGCCGAGACCGTAACCTGGACTTCGTACTCCAGGGCACTTATCGTCCCCTTCCTGCTCATCACCGTCCTTCTCCTCGGCTACCTCATCCTGCTGCGCCGCCCCCGGGGTATCCACGTCCCCGAGGAAACGCTGGCCGAGGGCCGGCGCCAGCTTGGCCCCATATCCAAGCAGGAGATAGCCTCAGCCGTTATCCTGACATCGGCCTTCCTCGCCTTCGTCACCATCCCCTGGCACCACATGAGCACCGCTCCCATCTGCCTCGCCGTGCTGTTCATCTTCTTCGCCCTGGGCATCCTGAAAGCAGAGGACATCCCTGTGGGCATAAACTGGGAGCTGATTATCTTCCTCGGGGCCGTCCTCGCCCTCCCCACCGTCCTCACCGAGACAGGGATTGTAGCCTGGCTTGAGCCTTCGGTAAAGCAAATGCTGACGCCGCTGGCATCGAGCCTGTTCATCTTCGTGCCCGTGGTGATGGTCTGCCTCTATCTGGTCAGGTTCCTAGATGTGGCCTACGGACTGGCCAGCATGGGGCTAATGCTCGCTTTCACCCCCATGCTCCAGGCTGAGTTCGGCATCCACCCGCTGGTGATAGCAGCCATCTCCGCCTCCGTGGGCCTCTTCTTCTGCCTCCACTACATGTCCCCCTTCGCCCTGATCTCCAACTCCCTGCTGGAGGAACAGGGCTGGTCGCAGGGGCAGCTCGCCCGGCTGGGGGTGGTCTATGTGGTGGTGAGCATCATCTCCTTCGTCATCAGCATCTTCTACTGGCGCGCCATCGGCATCGCCTGATACGCAAGAGGAAAAAAGCGCCCCAGCCGCTTTAGCGGCTGGGGCTCCCCCTCAGCTAGCTCAAATCTCAGAGCTCGACCCCCATCCCCTCCCAGCCCAGGGTGATGCTCGCCCCCAGGCGCTCCGCAAACTCGGCCACCTCTTCCCTGATCCTCTCTTCGTAATATGGGCTCAGGTGCACCAGCACTATCCGAGGCAGATACCCCTTGGCACGGGCGAACTGCTCCAGCTCCTCGGCCAGCAGTCGCGGCGTGAGATGTCCTGCCCTGGGGGCGTAGTCCTCTAGCATGTTGGGCATGGTCACATCCAGGACCATGAGCTGGGGAGAGACCTTTTGCCACACCGAAGCACACCCTGGCCCGCTGTCCCCGCCGTAGAACAGGCTCTTGCCGTCAGGAGAGCGTATCTCAAAGCCGACGGCAGGAACGCTGTGGGGCACCGGGAGAGGCAAGACCCTATAGCCCTCGATGTCCTCAGCCCCATAGGGCTCAAGGGGAAACAGGCGGAGGGCGGGGCGGTCGGGGAAGGGAGTATCTACAAACCTGGGGTAGAGCACCCCGTTGATCAGGTGCCTGGAGAGCACATCCAGGGTATCAGCGCTAGCATAGACACAGGTGGTAGCCAGGGAATAGGAATTATTGAGGCCGATAGCAGCCACATCCCTGATATGGTCATAGTGATAGTGGCTGAGCAGGATGGCTTTGACCCCGGCCTGCTCCTCCAGAGACAGGGTCGAGGTGAGCCCCCCGGCATCCACGGCCAGCACCCCGTCTATGAGCAGCGAGCTCAGCCTGGTGTCCCTCGACTCTACATTGTGCGCACCCAGGATTCGGAGTTCCATTCCACCCCGCCCTTTCTCAGCGGGTAACCAGGAGGGGGTTGAAGTCGGTGTCGTAGTCGTAGGTGTCGAGCCCCTCCTTCCTCTTCAGAAAGTTCACTACAGCGTAGGTGAAGGGGGTAGCCACCGCCTCGTAGCCGGTCTTCACCCCCCAGTGCGTGACAATGGTGGTTGCCAGCACCCCCGCCGGGAGCTCGCCGGCGAAGGCTAGGGAAATAAACACCGCAGCGTCCAGCCCCTGACCCACGATGGTGGAGCCGATGGTACGCGACCAGAGCCAGCGGCCCCTGGTGCGGATCTTCATCTTCGCCAGGATGAAGGAATTGGCGAACTCGCCGATGAGATAGGCGACAAAGGAGGCAGCAAGGATACGTGGTGTGTAGCCCAGAATGGCCTGGTAGGAGGCTTGCTTCTCCGCCTCCAGGGCGGGCAGCTTCCCTCCCACCCAGAAGGCGATCACGGCAATCAAATTGCACACGAAGCCCAGCCAGATAACCCTTCTCGCCTGGCGGTAGCCATAGACCTCAGTAAGGATGTCGCCGCAGATGTAGCTCAGGGGAAAGATGACGATGGCCGCCGGCAGCACCAGCGGCCCCAGGCTAATCAGCTTCACGGCCATGATATTGGCCGTTATCAGGCAGGTGACAAAGAGGGCAGTAACAATCAGGAAACGGTGTGAGACCATGATACCCTCAACCTCGGCCTGCTGATGCAGCGATCAGATCCATCGCCTCCAGCGGAAGAAGGAGAGCATGGCCATGATGATGGCCACCATGACCACAATGACAGCGACAAAGACCCAGGGATTTGAACTGGGCAGGGGCCAGACATTCATCCCCAGGATTCCGGCGACCAGGGAAAGCGGGAGCAGAATGACGGAGATGATGGTCAGGATGCGAATCACCTGATTGATGCGGAAGGAGATCAAAGAGTTGTTGGTGTCGTAAAGCCCCTCTACCACCTCCTTATAGTCGTCGAGGGAGTCTTGTATCTTGCGCAGGTGGTCGGCGATGTCGCCGAAATAGACTTCCGGGTCCTCCTTGAAGATGGGCAGCTCACTGTGCTCCAGAAGCTCAACGGCCTCCAACTGGGGCTTGACGATGCGGCGAAAGGAGATAAGGTCGCGGCGGAGTACCGAGATCTCCCGCACTGTGTCCCGCGGGTTCTCACCGAAGATAGCCTCTTCCACCCTCTCAATATTCCCCCCAATCTTGTAGAGAATAGGAAAGCAGTAGTTGACCAGGCGGTCGAGGATGCGGTAGAGGAGGTAGCCGGTGCTACGGCCCATGTTCTCCTGGCGCGCCTTTTCATTGCTCTGACAGTCCTTGAACAGCGTTACCAGCGGCCTCAGCTCCCCGGCATGCAGGCTGACCAGGTAGTCCTCAGCGATGAAGATGGAGACCTGGCTCGGCATGGTGACCCTCGCCTGCTTATGGAACACCGGGAAATGGAATACCATGAACAGGTACTCATCGTACTCGTCGATCTTGGGCCGCTGCACCCGGCTGAGGCAGTCGTCGAGATCCAGAGCATGGAACGGGTAGTGCTGCCCCAGATAGTCCACCTCACGCCGAGTGGGCCTCTCGATATTGACCCAGGTGATCTTGCCCCTGGTAATTGTATTCAGATTCAGTTCCTGTTCCGTGATGTCAGAAGTGGTCATGCCGACATCACCCCCTTAGGTGGCCTCGCCGAGGAAGCGCTCGGCGGCCAGGGCAGCGGTGGCCCCGTCACCAGCCGCAGAGACAGCCTGCCGCGCTGAGTTAGCCCTGATATCACCAGCAGCAAAGACCCCGGGAACGCTGGTCTCCATTCTCTCGTTGACCACGACAAAACCTCCTGAGTCGAGGTCAACAACGCTGTCCAGATAGCTGGTATTCGGCCTCAGCCCTATGGCCACGAAGGTCCCGGACACCTCAAGGCGGGATATTTCCCCGCTTTTCACATTGCGCAGCACCAACTCCTTTAGCCGCCCCTCCCCCTCAACCCTCTCCACCACGCTGTCCCAACGAAACTCGATCTTGGGACTCGCCAAAGCCCTCTCCTGCAATATCCTGGTCGCCCTGAGCTGGTCACGGCGGTGAATGACCACCACCTTTTCGGCAAAGCGGGTGAGGAACAGAGCCTCGACTACGGCGGCATTGCCCCCACCCACCACCGCCACCACCTGGTCGCGGAACAGGGCACCATCGCAGGTAGCACAATAAGATACGCCCCGCCCCACCAGCTCCTCCTCACCGGGCACCCCCAGCCTGCTATGCTCCGAGCCACCAGCGATGATCACCGCCCGCGCCCCAAAATCCCCCTCACTGCTCCTCACTACCTTCTCGCCACCTATAACCTCCAGCCCGGTCACCTCAGCGGCCATGATCTCCAATCCATACTTCTTGGCTTGCTTCTGCATTGCTAATCCCAGCTCGAACCCCGAGATGCCGTCAGGAAATCCAGGGTAGTTCTCCAGCAGCTCCGCATTGGCTATCTGGCCGCCGACCACAGCCCTCTCAATAAGCAGGGTGCGGATCCGCGCCCGTGCCGCATAGAGACCAGCAGTGAGGCCCGCGGGCCCACCGCCGATGATTACAAGCTCATACGATCCCTTCACTTCCCTGCCTTAACTCAATCTCATGCTAGGAAGGCCACCCGACCATGCCTATTCTATAAGCCTCAGCTTCAAAAAGCAACTGTCAAAAAGGGGCCGAACCGCAGAAAAATGTATGCATCCGGTATTTCCCCGTCAGGGAGGGTGAGAGGGGACGGCCGCTGAAAAACGGAGTTTTTCAGCGGCCCTGAAGATGGTCAGCCGAGGACATCGTCAAGGAGCTTTTGCAGTTCCTTCTTGGGCTGGAGGCCTACCGCCTGCCGCACCGGTTTGCCTTCGTTAAAGATGAGAAGGGTGGGGATAGCCTGGATGCCATAGTTGGCAGCAATGCGCGGGTTTTCGTCCACATTCACCTTGGCAAAGCTCACCCGGCCTTCGTAGTCGCCGGCGAGCTCCTTCACAATAGGAGCAACGGCCGTGCACGGCCCACACCACGAAGCCCAGAAATCGACCAGCACGGGGAGCTGGGACTTGATGACCGCCTCTTCAAAGCTCTGCTCGTCCACACTGATGGGCTCAGCCATATCCCCTCCTTATCAATCTCGACCTGCCCCCTCCGTCTCCTCCTCTGTGCCTACCCCGATGGCCTCAACTACCCTCTGCTCCACCGCTCGCTGGGCGGCAAAGACGGCATGCTTGACAGTTTTGGCATCGCTGCGGCCGTGACCGATGACCACATTCCCATTCACTCCCAGGAGCAGGGCACCCCCATACTCCCTATAGTCGAGCACGCTAATAGCTGATCTCAGGGCGGGCTGAAGCAGGGCACTAGCCACCCTGAGATGCAACTTGCTGGACACCGCCTGCCGCAGCGCGCCCAGCATCATGTCCCCCAGCCCCTCTCCCATCTTGAGGATCACATTGCCGGTGAAGCCGTCGGTCACGATGACATCGACCACACCCCCGGCGATATCCCTTCCCTCCACATTGCCCGTGAAGTTCAATGCGGCCTCGCTCAAGAGCTTATGCGTTTGCTGTACCAGTTGGCTGCCCTTGCTCTGCTCCTCCCCATTGGAAAGCAGGCCGACCCTGGGAGAGGCGACACCGAACACCCTCTCCATATAGACGCTGCCCATCTGGGCAAACTGGAGCAGGGAAGTCGGCTTGCATTCACTATTTGCCCCGAGGTCAAGGAAGAGGACCGGCCCGGCAGGGAAGGGAAAGACAGCGGCCAGGGCAGGACGGTCTATTCCCTTCTTCCTCCCCAGGGTCAGCAGCGCGGCGGCAACTATAGCGCCGGTATTGCCTGCAGAGACGAAGGCCGAAACCTCTCCCCTCTTGAGCAGGTTGGTTCCCACCACGATGGACGAATCCCTCTTCTGGTTCACCGCCGCCACCGGGCGCTCATCCATGGTCACCACCTGACTCGCGGGCACCACCTCCACACCACCCCGCCGTGACTTCCACCGCGCCAACTCTTGGCGCACCACATCCTCTTTGCCCACCAGCACCACCTCCACCCCCCGCTCCGCAGCCGCAGCCACCGCCCCCCTCACCATCTCCTGTGGGGCATAATCTCCACCCATGGCATCCAGCGCTACCCTGATCACGCTAACGCACCTCGGCTCTTTCCCAGAGGTCGCACCTGCCTCCCCACCGCGCCACCACCTTGCCGTTGAGAAAAACCTGAGCGATGTCACACCCAGTAGGGCAAGCCGTACACTCAAAGGAAGAGGTAGAGTAGTCGGCCCGGCTCACGCCGAACCCCTTGAAAGCGCTCCCGTTGCCTCTGGCCTCGATCTCCTCCTTGGCCAGAAGCGCAGCCCCCAGCGCCCCGCTTACCTCGTGGCGGGGAGGAACGATCACCTCGGCCTCCAGGCTCTCCTCCAGGGCCCGGATGATCCCCTGGTTGAAGGCGACTCCCCCCTGAAATACCACCAGGGGCAGGACTACCTTGCCCAGACCAACATTGTTGAGGTAGTTGCGCACCAGGGCCTGGCAGAGCCCGTAGATGATGTCCTCCGTTCGGTAGCCCATCTGCTGCTTGTGGATCATGTCCGACTCGGCGAAAACGGTGCAGCGCCCGGCTATGTGCAGCGGCGATTTGCTCTCCAGCGCCCGGGCGCCGAATTCCTCGATGCGCATGTCAAGGCGCAGCGCCTGCTGGTCGAGGAAGCTCCCGGTGCCGGCGGCGCAGACCGTGTTCATGGCAAAGTCTATGACCAGCCCATCGCGGAGGATGATTATCTTGGAGTCCTGACCGCCGATCTCCATGACAGTACGAGCGTCAGGGACATAGTGCAGGGCGGCTACCGCCTGAGCAGTGATCTCGTTTTTCACCACATCGGCGCCGACGATGACCCCCGCCAGATGGCGAGCGCTGCCCGTGGTGCCCACCCCCCTGACCTCGGCTCCGGGGGGAAGATGCTCGGCGATATCTTCGAGCCCCTGCTGCATCATGGCTACGGGTTTGCCCTGGGTGCGGAGGTAGTTGGCGGCGACGAGCTCGCCCCCCTCCCCCACGAGAGCAACCTTGGTGGTCACCGACCCCACATCGATACCGAGATATACTTCCACTACCCGCCATCCCCAGCTGGTATACTGGTATTTAGCCTAATAGTATAGCCAGAAAAAAGCGGCGGTCAAGGGCAAACTGCAGGTTATCTGACACTATTGTTGTAGAGGGGAAAAGAAGCCAACACTCCCGCAGGGGGTACTGCTCAACCGAGCTCAGCGGTTCGCCAACCAGTCATCGAGCGCCTCAACGCCCTCTTGGCAATAGGCGTAGGGCAACCAGCGGCATCCTTTGCATATCTGAGGGAGATCAGCGGAGGAGATAGAAGCCTTTACCCTGCTCAGCAACTCAGCCCAGGTAATTGGCTCCCCACAGCGCAACCCCAACCGCCCCAGCACAGCCCGATCCCGTTCCCGCGCCCGTTCCTCTGACTCAGGCCCCTGCTCAGCGCAACCGCCCGCGGCGAAGAAAGGGCATGGCTGGCAGATGTCATCAGGATAATCTCTCACCTCAACCGACATGTATGGGGCAGAGCGCAGCAGCTTCGCGATGCGCCACATGTTGCTGGTGTACTCTTGTGAATAGCCCAGCCCGCGGAAACCGAGAAGACAGAGCAGGTGGTGTCCCCTGAGCACCACCCCGCTACTGGCCTGCCTCGCCCTCATAGGCTTCAAAGTCCGTCGCCTGGCGGAAGACCCTCTCACGGTCAACGATTTTGACTTCGACGACGTGGCGCAGCTTCTTGGCTTGCTCCGGAGCAATAAAGAGCACCTCGTAGCTCAACTGAAGCGCCTGAGCCGCTGGTATCGTGGTCCCCGGCTCCAACGCGGGGAAACTCTTGAAGCGAGTAGCAAGGGGATGCCACAGCCCCCCCTCCGACTCCCACTGAAGGCTGCCTCTCAGCCACGCCACCTCTGCCGCTCTCTTGCCTTCGTTGCTGACCACAATGGTGCCCAGGGCTTTCTCTGGAGCAACGGCCTTGGCGCTAACGCTCAGCTCGATGCTGGGAGCACCCACAGCCACCATCGCCTTCTCGTAGCCCCGATCCGACCTCTTCATGGCGCGGGTGACCACCGCGCGGACAGGCTGCGGTACCCTCTCTGCAACGCCTTCGAGAAGCTTCACATTTCGCGCCGAGCCCTGCTCCAGCAGAGCCTTTAGCCTGTCCACTTTTTTGTCCACCTCTATGTCTCGCACCTTCACCCGCTCCAGATGCGTGGTGAGCCTGTCAACCACCGCATCCACCTTTTCCACTCGCCCCCTCTCGCTGAGGACAACAATCTCCTGGGCACGCCGTTCAGCGAAGGCGATCTCCAGTTCGGCCCTGGCCTCATCCCCACGAGCGAAAGCCATCCGCACCCGCTCCGTGGCTGTCTTCACCGGATAGAGCACATCTCCGGGGACGCTGCTCGCAGAGGCCACCACTGTTCCGCTTCCGGCAAGAAAGAGGAGGAGGACGCCCGCCACCGCCCCCACCCACTTCGGCTGCCCGCGGAGGAGGGCGAACCTGCGGCGTCGCGGTTTTTGCAGGGCAGCCTGCAACCGATAGCGCGCCTCGGCCTTGAAACCGGGGCGGGGCTCCACCTGGGAGGCTGTCGCGGTGGCCACGGCAACCCTCAGCAGCGGCTCAAGCTCCGGGGCATGTTCCGGATAGCGGGCGAGGCACGCCTCGATGCTCTCGCCCCCCATTACCCGCTCGATACACTCATTCAGGATGTCTTCCACCTTCATCTCAGCCCCCAGCCTCAGCGGACATGACAATGCGCAATGCAGCCAAGGCGTTGTGCTGCAGCGCCTTTATCGCCCCCTCGCTTTTGCCCATAGCCTGTGCCGTCTCACTAAGAGAGAGCCCGGCGGCGAAGCGCAACGCCAGCGTACGGCGCTGGGCATCGGTTAGTCGGCCCATAGCCGCTACCAGCTTCTCCACGCTTAACTGGAAATCGAGGGAGGCATCCAGGTCAACATCGTCAGCCACAGCTACCTCGTCAAGAGGCACTCCCTTCCTTCTCTCCCGCTTTCTCAGGTGGTCAACAACCTGGTTATGGGCAATGCGAAACAGCCACGACGAGAAAGGAACGCCGCGCCACTTGAACGAGGCTATGTTCTGCCACACCTTGAGAAAGACCTCTTCGGTGATGTCTTCAGCCTCTTCCTGGCTTCCCACCCTGAAGATGATGTAGCGATAGACCCTATCGAAGTAATCCTCGTAGAGCTGGCTGAAGGCATCGCCATTTCCTCGCCTGGCTGCCTCGACCAGGTCCTTCTCTTGCTGCACCGACAACTCCTGGCAGCGGCACGCCCGCCCCCGGCGCTATCCTGTGCACTAAATATAACGGAAAAAGGAAATAAAGGATAGATAACCGCCGAAAAACTCCGCGCCCGGTCGTGATAAAATAAATAGAGAGGAAAGCAAGATGTTCTACGCCGTCCGCCCCATGGAGCTGGCCGACATCCCCCGGGTGGCCGAGGTGGAAAGAGAGTGCTTCCCCAGCCCCTGGGAGAGCACAAACTTCAGGCGAGAGCTGAGCACCAACACCACATCCAGATACCTGGTTGCCTACCTGCCGAGGCGTGGCGAGGACGACCAGGCTGCCAATTGCAGCCCCTCCACCACCGGGCAGGGGTCAAGGGTAGAGCGGTTCAAGTCCCACCTCCGCAGGCTCCTCAGCAGCGAAGAACCCTCCTCCCTGGAGCAAGAGCTCATCGTGGGCTACGCCGGGCTCTGGTTCATGGCCAACGAGGCCCACATTACCGCCATTGGAGTAGGTAAGGACTATCGCCGACAGGGCATCGGCGAGCTACTGCTCATCGCCTCCATAGAGCTGGCGGCGGAGCAAAACGCCCACTTCCTCAGCCTTGAGGTCAGGGAGTCCAACCACGAGGCGCAGGACCTCTACAAGAAGTACGGCTTCGTGCCCCGGGGCATCCGCCGTGGCTACTACACCGACAACCGCGAGGATGCGGTGGTCATGGCTACAGACGACATCGCCTCGGCTCCTTTTCAGGCCAATTTTCAG
>Ga0114921_10000881_pt1 | contig 13069 bp, 10 predicted proteins | sample BentaG_FD_87016 | JGI IMG/M metagenome (GOLD analysis project Ga0114921, IMG submission 87016) | Deep subsurface microbial communities from South Atlantic Ocean to uncover new lineages of life (NeLLi) - Benguela_00093 metaG | ecosystem: Environmental > Aquatic > Marine > Oceanic > Sediment ...
GCTTAAAAGCAGGTAAAGTAGAGAAGGTTGTCTAATACCTCAAAAAGAGCTCCTATATTTATTGTATCTGCCTGTCTTATAGGAATAAATATTCGTTATAATGGGGAAAATTCCTTAAATAAAGATGTACTTTCCTTATTTAAAAAAGGGATTGTGATTCCTATATGTCCAGAAATTTTAGGGGGTTTAGGTGTTCCAAGACCAAAGTCCACTATTAATAATGATAGAGTTATTAATGAAAAAGGTTTGGATGTTACTAAAAATTTTGAGAAAGGTGCAACTGAATTTTTAAATTTTGTAAAAAAAATAAATCCCGACAGTATATACCTTAAAGAACATAGCCCCTCATGTGGGGTTCAAAGTACAAGTATCAATTGGAAAAGGCAAGAAGGTTGTGGAATTACAACTAAATTACTTATAAATTATGGATATAAAAATATATACGGGATTGATTAACAAAAATTACTCAAGCACAACCGGCATAAGTAAATAAAGAATATCTTTTTTCTCACCCTCTATTATTACAGGTCTATTAGATTCTCCAAATCTTAAAACTATATTCTTTGTATCAATGTAACGAAGAATTTCAATTAGGTATGCAGCACTTAGGGCAATGTTTATTTCTTTGCCATTGTATTCTCCACTAATCTCTTCCCTGCCTTCACCAATCTCTGAAGAAGCTCCAAGAGCTAAATCTCCACCAAGTTCAATCATGATTGTCTTGGATTTATCATTAGAAAATACAGAAATTCTCTTTAAAGAAGCGGTGAAAGAATCTCTCTCAATTTTTAAAATGTTTTTGTTATCTTCGGGTATTGCAGATTTATAATTAGGAAAATCTACTTTAATTAATCTTGAAACCATTGTAAATTTATCATTAATAAAACAAATGCGACTCTCATCGATTCCTATCCATACCTCATTAGTTTCTAAGGAAGAAACCTGTCTTAGTATCTTTGGTGGTATAACTATATTAAAAGATTCCTCTCCAAAATCTATCTCTACCTCACTAAATCCCAATCTAAAACTATCCGTTACTGCCAATTTTAATTTATGCTCACTATAATCCCATAACATCCCACTCATATTCCTTTTCGCAGAATCTTCAGGAACTATAAAAACTAATTTATCTATTTTACTTCTAATTTCTTCTATATTTACTTTATATGCGCTTTCCTTGTTTATATCAGGTTCTGAAGGAAAATCCTCCTCTTCCATTAATGGTAGATAGAAGTAACCTTGATTGTATTCAACTTTCGCTCTATTCCCTTCTTTTATGAAAGTAGCTTTGCCTTTAATTTCTCTAATCATGGAGTAAAGTGTTTTAGCAGGTACTATTATTACTCCTTCTTCTTCGATATTGGCAAGGTTAGTCGTATAACTTAGTGATGTGTCAAGATCCGTCCCAAAAATATGTATTGCGCCATCTTTTGCTACTATACGAATATTGCATAGAATAGGGAATGTCGTATGTTTTGGGATGACTTGATTTATTACACTTAATTCCTTCAAAAATTCATCTGATTCTATTGAGAATAACATATATTTCCTCCTATATAACTATTTTATATTCTTTTATTAAAATATAGTAGTTGTTGGGTATGGTAGAAAAGTGGATAACTAATAAAAATCTTCTATTACTTTGTTCACCTTCATTATATTTTTCTATAATACTGCTTAAAAGATGTTGATAAAATTTATGAATCATTTAACACCTCTAATTCCACCTTTTATCCTCTGGATATCCTCTTTTAATCTAACATTTTTTTTAATAAGCTGACTAATTTTATTATGAGAATATAATACAGTTGAGTGGTCCCTACCTCCAAGTTTATCACCTATTTCTTTAAGAGATAAATCCGTTAATTCTCTTGCAAGGTAAATTAAGATCTGACGGGCATTGGCTAAGCTTTTAGATCTCCCACTACCTTTTATTGAATCTATCGATATTCTATAAAACTCTGATACCTCTTTAAGGATACTTTCAAGGGTTGGACGTTGGTCTTTTTTTATTATAATATCTGATAGAACTTTCTTTGCAGTATTTATATCTATATCAGTTTTATAGATGGATGAGTGTGCCAGTAATTTTATTAGACAACCTTCAAGTTCTCTAATGTTCGACTCTATATTTGAAGCTATGAATTTTAGGATTCCATCGTCTATGTGTATATCATCTTCCTGAGTTTTTGCTCGAAGTATAGCCAGTCTGGTTTCAAAATCAGGAGGTTGAAGGTCAACCATTAAACCCCAATGAAATCGAGAAATTAATCTTTCTTCAAGATCGGGGATATCCTTCGGGGGTCTATCTGATGTAATAACAATTTGTTTTTTTGCTTCAAAGAGTGAATTGAAAGTATGGAAGAATTCCTCCTGGAGTCTTTCTTTTCTTGCGAGAAAATGTATATCATCCATGAGAAGGAGATCTATCTCACGATACTTTTTTTTGAACTCAACTGTGGTATGTTCCTGAATGGATTTAATCATCTCATTTAAAAATTCTTCTGTTTGAGTGTAAAGGATACAGAGATTTGGGTAAAGGACAAAGACCTTATTGCCCGTTGCCTGAAGTAGATGGGTTTTTCCAAGCCCCACACCTCCATAAATGAATAATGGATTATATTCACGTCCGGGAGCATTTGAAACTGCCGTAGCAGCAGCAAAGGCAAATTTATTGTTATCACCCAACACAAAATTATCAAAGGTATATCTATCATGTAGATAAGTTTTCCTTTTATCCTGGATGCGAACTGTATGCTTCATGGGCTCTAATTTCTCCCTTCCACTCTTTTCTTTTACTAGAAAATGAATAGTGTAATTTTTGCCAGTTTCTTTTTTTATTGCAGAACGAAGGTTCTCCATAAAATGTTCGCTTATCCAGTTTTCAGTGAATGTATTTGGAACTGTAAAATATACATTTTCATCCACTATATCTTCTATATCCAAATTTGCAAACCAGGCATTAAAAGCAGATTCATTGAGTTCTTCTTGAAGATATTTTTTCACTGATTTCCAATTAAATTTGACTTTTCTCCTACGCATATATATTCCCTTCCACTTTTATTATTTATGAAATGTTCTTTGTATGTCAAGAGTAAAACTGTTTAACTTTTTTACTTTTTATAGGTAACCTTGACATATAGTGTTTATATTGATATTTTTAAAGTATTGAAAGATGGAAAGTAATAATAACCTGAATGAAAATATCAGGCAATTAAGAAATATATCTGAAAATATCTATTCCACATTAAAGGATATTTCAGACGAACAAATAGGGTGGGCTGATGAACTGGAGAAGGTAAGAAGTAAGTTGCAAAATCTTAATGCTTCGATGTCAGTCATTAACAAGGCTTCTGACTCCCTTGGTGCCATCATTAGGAGGAATGAAGAACTACTATCCTTTGGACTAAGTCTTTCCAATGAGATTATGAAAAAGACGAAGAATTTCCTTCAAATTATTGATACCTTAAGCTATAAGCTTAATACATTAATAGGAAAGAGAGAAGATATTAACTCAATTGTTGAAAAGCTTTTATCTCTCAATCAGGCATCTGCAAATACTGCAAGAAATGCAGAAATTAAAGCTTATCAGGCGGGGTCGCAAGGTAGGGGTTTTGAGGTGGTGGCGAATGAACTGGGTAAACTTACAGGAGAATCCCTCCGGATAGTTGATTCAATGATAACTTCTCTTGAAACACTACGAGATGAATCAAAGAAAATTGTTGACAGATTTAAAACTCTACAAGATACACTCTCCCAATTCGAAGAAATTACAAATCAATTAGAAGAAAGTTCAAATGATTTGAAGGAAAAATTCTCTACTATAATTAATATTACAGATTGCCTTATTGAATCACTTGATAGAATTAATACAAAGAGACAAGACATAGATTTAGTTGCTAATACAATGTTATCTTTATCCCAAAATTTTATATTGAAGGCAAGCAAGATTGATTTGTTATTAACACATAAAGAATCTGTTGGAGAAATTATTGAACATCTTGTCGAGCTACATCAGTATCTAAAGAGTAATAATTCACCTCTTCTTTTGAGTAATATACGACAATTGGATTCTGCATTAAATGCGATATTTAGATTAAATGAAAATAGTCGCGTTGATGTAGCAAATTTAAAGGGAGAACAAGTTTATAAAGAATTAGATTTTAATGAATTACAGGATATAAAGGATATTTTAAATAAAGCCATAGAAGAAATGAAAGGTGTAAAAGGGATTGTGCAATCTACACTCAATAAATCAAAACAGGGAATAGATAGTATTAACAAGGTTAGAGTATTCATAGAACAAGAAAAAATAGATATGAAAGAAGTAACGGTTCTCCAGGAGAATCTTTATATGAGGTCTAATGAACTGGGAAGGTTGGTCGAAAGAATAGATGACCTTTCTGATCAGTCAAGAGTGCTATCTCTATATGGGAAGATAGAGGGGTCGAGGATATCCGGTGATTTTATAGGACTTGAGTCAATTGTAAATGAAATGCATGCACTTTCTGGCGATTATTCGAAGGTAGCTCGCGAATTAAGTGTTTTCTTTGCCCCTGTTAAGGAAGAAATCGAAGAATTAGATAAGATGGTTCAAAAATTAAATGGAATAATTAACCGTTTAGGAGAAATGGTTATTGAAAGTGAAAATGCATTTAAGGGAAATGAAGAACAGATAAGATACCTAATAGAGATTTCTAATAGTATTAAATTATCCTTAGATAAGCAAAAGGATATTATTGCAAAAGCTACTGATTCATTCACCTGGATTACAGATGAAATCAATGAGAATGCACAGCTAATAACGGAACTTGAAAAAAGAATGGATAAGGAAAAGGAATTTGTGAATAGTATTGTAAAGGAAAACTTAAGAGAAACTAAATCCATAAACATTCTCGGTGATAAGAAACACACTGAGTTAAGAGTGTATCTCCAGGGTGATCCTTTAAGCCTTGATCCATCCAGAGTGGGTGATGCTCCATCCAATAAGGTAGCCTCTAGTATACATCGAGGTCTCTTTGATTTTGGTTTCTCTGGAGGGGTCTATCCTTTGATAGTAGAACGTTGGGATTTAGCACCTGACGCATTAGAATGGAATTTTACTATCAGAGATGATATCGTAAACCATAATGGTAAGAAAATTAATGCCGAGGATGTTAAATATTCCATTGATAGATTGAAAGGTGGTCCTAATAATTTCATTATTGAACCTATAGAAAGTATAAATGTGAAAGGCACATATTCATTAACTATAAAACTTAAAAACTTATTTATGCCTTTGATAACAAATCTTGCAACTGTTGGGGGTTCTATAATTTCAAAGGATGACTCTAGTGAAAATGATAAGAGAATTTCTGGTATAGGACCTTTCAGATTTGTCGAATGGTCCAATGATGAAGATATAATTCTGGAGGCTCATTCTGATTATATTTTTGGGGAACCATATCCCTCCCGTTTGGTGTACAAAAGAAGTGGAAGTGCTCTTGAATCTTTCAGGGAAAATTTGGTTGATATTGCTTCTGTTAGAGCTGATGAAGTCCCACTGATAAAGAAGGATTCAGAGCTTAGGAATAGATTAATTTCTTCTGAGTTTTTAAACGTTAATTATATGGGATTCAATTTCAAAAAAACAGATCTACCATTTAATGATAAGAGGGTGAGACAGGCTCTTAATTATGCTGTAGATAATAGTGCGTTAATAGAAGAAACTGAATCAGGATTGGGAGCTATTTCACGTGGAATATTCCCTCCCGGTCTTTCTGTATATGATGTTAACCATAAAGGCTATGAGTATAATCTACATTTAGCAAGGGAGCTTTTAAAAGAAGCGGGTTATCCTGATGGGTTACCCGATGTGTATAAGTTGAGTATCAGTGATTCACTTACAAATATTAATAGAGCAAAGTTTCTAAAAGAAGCATTTTCTGATATTGGGGTTCGTGTAGAAATAGATGAATATCCGTGGGGTGAATTTTTAGAGATAGTGCATGATGGCGAGACTGAGCTTTTCTTGCTTGGATGGTCTGCCGACACCACCGATCCAAATAATTTTATTTTTCCTCTATTCCACTCATCGTCAAAAGGAATAGGTGGTAACACCTTATTCTATTCTAATGAGAGTGTCGATTTGCTTATTGAAGAAGGACTAAGGGAGATAAATCCCTCCAAACGAGAAAGAATTTATAAGAAAGTAGAAAATATTATAGTTGAAGATGCACCAATGGTGTTTCTTACGCATTCAGTTAATTTTACATTGGTCAATGAGCGAGTATTCGGGTTCAAACCTGACCCATTAAATTATACCCATTATGAATGGATAGGAGTACAGTAATATGGAATTATTGAGTTTCACACTTGATGATAAATACTTTGGTGTCCTTTTAGATAAGGTGAAAGAAATAGTGAAGGGAACAAGAGTTACTCCAGTTCCCCTAACTCCTCCACATATTGAAGGGGTGATGAACCTACGGGGTGATCCCATTTCAATCATTGACTTGAAAAAGAAATTGGGATTTGATAGCAAAGCAGAATCTCTTGATATCATACTATGTTATATAAAGGATTCTGTTGTTGGCCTTAGAGTGGATAAAATTCTTACTATAAATAAGTTTTCACCTGACGCTTTTAAGAAAGTCCCTAAAAGCATTGAAAGGAATATAGAATCCAAATATATAAAAGGGATTGTTAAAATTGAAGAGGACAAATATATAATAATTGATGTAGATCAGTTAATTTGATGTAAGGAGGCTTTATGGGTGTAAGAGTTTTGATAGTTGATGATGCAATATTTATGAGAAAAATGTTGGGGGATATTCTAAGAAAAGGTGGATATGAGATTTGTGCTGAGGCAGAGAATGGAGCTGAAGCTGTTAAGAGATATTTAGAATACAAACCTGACCTTGTAACAATGGATATTATAATGCCTGATATAAGCGGGATCGATACTGTGAAAGAAATAATAGAGAAAGATAGAGATGCGAAGATAGTGATGGTTAGTGCAATGGGTCACCAGAGCCTGGTAGTTGAAGCAATACAGGCTGGTGCTAAAGATTATGTAGTTAAACCTTTCCAACCGTCAAGGGTACTTGAAGCTGTTCAGAGAGTTTTAAAGTTATAAATGAAAGGGGATAGAGATAAGTATATAGAACTCTTCAGGGAAGAAGCTAGGGAATATATTGAGCGATTGAATAACCTCTTAATTGAGATGGAAGAAAATTCCACGAGTGGAGAGGTTATTAGCGAGGCCTTTAGAATATTTCATACTCTTAAGGGTATGGCAGCATCATTGGGATATAAGGAAATTGAAAGTATTTCTCACGATTTAGAGGAGCGTCTTGAAGGACTTAAAAAATATGGCAAAGGAGTGAACAAGGAGATAGTTGATAGAATATATAAAGGAATGGATAATATAGAAGATCTTGTGGAGGAGATTGGAAGAGCAGAGGGTGAGAAAGGGAAGGAAGATATAACATTGAAGCGTTCCCCATGGGTGAAGATTACCCTCAATAAAGATACCGAGTTACCTGCTGCGAGTGTAGCGGTTATAATAAAAAGAATAGAACAAGAAGAGAACATAGAAGAGATCCAACCTTCCTTCGAGGAAATTAAGGCAGGGAAAATTAAGGACACCTTTTGGGTTAGATGTTCTAATGAGAAAAAAGTGATGGAGATGTTAGTTTCTTTGAATGAAGTGGAAGAAGTTTCAATTGAAAGGAAAAAAGAGGAAAGCAGAGTCCCCAAGGTAGGACTTGGAGGTATCCGTGTTAATGTTGAACTGTTAGACCGTTTACAGAATATCGTTGGAGAATTGGTTGTTTTTTCATCTCAATTATCAACTTTATTAAATGATGAGGATAAAAAAATTAAGGGATTCCTAGATGTGCATTATAGGACTCTTAAAGAGTTACAAAATGTTGTTACAGAAATAAGACTTGTTCCTCTTTCATTAATATTTAATAAATTTCCTCGCTATGTGGGGGATTTGAGTGCGGAACTTGGTAAAGAAGTATCTATTGATATTTTTGGTTCCGATATAGAGGTTGATCGTTCGCTCCTTGAAGGTATAAGTGAACCCTTAATACATCTCGTGCGAAATGCAGTTGGTCATGGGATTGAAACCCCTGGGGAGAGGAAAAAACTTAATAAACCTACAACCGGGAAGGTAACAGTTTCTGCAAAGAGATTAAGAGGCGATATTATGATAGAAATCAGTGATGATGGTAAGGGTATAGATGAGAAAGAGGTACTTTCCGCCGCACTCAGAAAGGCTTTAGTAAAGAAGGAAGAGGTAGATTCTCTTACAAGGAAGGAAATTCTCCATTTTCTTTTTATACCTGGTTTTACAACCGATGAGAAAGTGAGCGAGGTTTCCGGTCGTGGAATAGGTCTTGATGTAGTAAAGCAGATTGTAAGGTCTGTGGGAGGCAGTGTTGATATTAAAACAGAAAAGAATAAAGGAACAACCATAACAATGAAGATGCCTCTCTCTATGGCTATAATAAGAGTTTATTTATTTCAATCAGATGGGCAACTTTTTGCACTTCCAATGACATTTGTTGATGAGACATTGATGATTCCAGGAAGACTTTTTTCTCACCTTATGGGACAAGAGGTTATGTTACTTCGAAAGGAAATTTTACCGGTTTATCACTTTAAAAAAATAATGAAAAATCATACAGATTATAGAAGCAAGGATACAATTCTTTCATGTTTAGTTGTTGAGGTGGAGAATGAGCGATTTGCACTCACAGTTGATAAATTTAGAGGTAGTTGTGATGCTGTAATAAAACCTCTTCCAGAACCTTTAAATGCAATTAAGGAATTAACGGGTATTACTATTATAGGGGACGGTGAACCGTGTCTAATAATTGATCTACCAAGCTTTAAATATAGGAGGATATATGAGAATACAGGATCTTAAAGAGTTACAATTAGATGGAATAAAGGAATCTGCTAATATTGGTAGTGGACATGCAGCAACAGCATTGAGTCAGATGCTGGGGAAAGAGGTTAGTGTTGAGGTACCTAAAATAGAGATTATTCCCATTGAAAAGACTCCAGAACTTCTCGGTAGAGATGCTGGTATTATAGTAGCCTCTCTTACTAAATTCTTTGGTGATGTTACTGGAAGGACTCTTATTGTAATGAGTGATGATAATGCGAAAACATTAGTCAAAATTCTTTTAAACAAAGAAATATCTCGTGATGTAGTGATTGATGATATGGGAATCTCTTCACTTAAAGAGGTTGCCAATATCCTGTGTAGTTCTTATCTTAACGCTATTTCTGAATTCCTTGGTCTTTTGTTATTACCATCGGTACCAGTAATCATTAGAGATGATTTCGGAGCGATTATCAGTAGTGTCTATTTAGAATTTAGTGGGGATGAAGAATTCGTATTATGCGTTAAGACTATCTTTCACTTTAAAGACCCGGAGAAAGAATTAGAAGCCTATCTTTTACTAATACCAGATACTGGTGGTTTAACTATTATTTTGAAAGCAATGGACCTTTTATAATTGAGAATTTCAGAACAAGAAAAGGGTATACTTAGATTTTTTGCAAAAAAAATTGACCTTAATGATCCTGGTGCTCATAATAATCTTGCCTGTGTTTATTTCAATAAGGGCTTAATAAAGGAGTCTATGGAAGAGCTGAAAAAAGCTCTAGAGATAGAACCTAATTTCACTACAGCGAAGAATAACATTGAATATATATACAGGACAACCGGGTATTACGATGAGAACATTCAAAAATTAAAAGAGAAAATTCGAGCAGATCCAGATGACTGGAGAGCAAGATTAGAATTAGCGCGGTCATATAAGAGTACTGGAGATTATTATAAAGCGATTACACATTATAATAAATATCTTAATATCTACCCAAAAGATACAAACGCATTGTTAGAGATGGGTATCTCTTGCAAGGCTATAGGTTTCTATGAGGTTGCGATTGAAAATTTCAAGAAAGCTTTGCGTATACGTGATGACTTCACTCCTGGACATAAGTATTTAGGAGAGGTATATTATAATCTGGGACTCTTTTCACAAGCTATAATGGAACTAAAAAAAGCGATCAAGCTTGACCCTAAAGATGCAGAAATCTACTTTTTACTCTCCTTTGCATATGGTGAGGAGGATAGATTTAATGATGCAAAGAAGGCGGGAGATAAGGCGATAGAGTTGAATCCAAGATACGCTAAGACAGAGCCCAATCTTGGGTTAGGGATATACCGGCAGAAGGGATATCAAGATTTTATTTCTGTATCGGAAGTAAAGATAAAAGATAAACCATTTTTCAGCCATTATGCTATGGGACTTACCTATAAAAATAGAGGAATGTTTGAAGAATCCCTTCGAGAACTTCATAGGGCAGAAGAAGCGGATCCAGAGAATCCACTTGTGAAGGAGCAGTTAGGTGAGGTATTTCTCTTTATGGGTAAGAACGAGGATGCCATTTCTGCATATCTGATGGCTATTAAAGAGGACCCTGATTCTCCAAAACTTGCTAATAATATAGGTATTGCATGGCATAGACTTGGTCGTCTTAATAAAGCAATATCTTGGTATGAACGTGCAATTTCAAATGATGAAAATTATGCAGTTTCCTGGAATAATCTCGGTATAGTGAATTATCATTCTGGAAATTCAGATAAAGCCTTTAAGTATTTCCAGAAAGCACACAAAATAAATCCCGATTATCTCGACCCCTATCTAAACCTTGGAATTATTTATATGAATAAGGGACATTATGATAATGCAGAGAAGTTGTTTAAGAAGGCAATCCAGAAAAAAGAGGAATATTCCCTACCATATAATTATCTTGGCTCCGTGTACTTAAATACCGATAGATTTGGAGAAGCAATTCATTGTTTCCAGATGGCAATTAATCGGGATAATAGTTATGATGAGGCATACTATAATCTGGGATTTGCATTTTCACGCATTGGTAAGTATGATAAAGCATTAGAGGCAACAAAGAAAGCAATGGAAATAAATCCATTTTATACAAATAATATATTTAAGTTAGGTCTTGATATCTATTCTGAACAACTGGATATCATGGTATCTAGAGAACTCACAGAGGAGATGGGAATTGGTGGGGTTACCGGTGAAGAAGCTGAAGAAGAAGAGATTTTCGAGAACCTATTCATCGCTTCAAAGGAGATGCCAAGTAATTTAGAAGAAGAAATTGAGAAAGCAGAATCTCTCTACGGAAAAGAAAAACTGGATGAAGCGCTAGAGCTACTTAACGAAATAAGGAGTCAGGAACCGGATAATGCAAAAATTCTACTTCTTTTGGGAAAAGTATATCATAGAAAAGGATTGTTGGGTGAAGCAAAGGACATACTCAGAGATTTAGTACCTGAGAATGAAGAAGCACTGCGAACTCTAACATCAGTTTATCTGGAAAATAAGGAGTTGAAGCACGCTAATGAAATGGCAAAAATACTAAGGGAGAAAAACAAGAATGATCCCTTCTCTTATTTTATTTCTGCTCGGTATCATGAACATGGAAAGGAATTTGAAAAGGCAGTTAAGATATTAAAGAGTTGTCCTAACTGGAGAGATGAGCCAAGTATATTACAGGAAATTGCTTCTATTAATTTTTCTTACGGGAATTTAGAGGAAGCATTATCATATATCTTGAGAAGTATTTCAATTTCTTCATCTTCCGAATCATATTTAATGTTAGCAAGGATTGAAATTAGACAGAAAAAATTTGAATCTGCCCAGATAAATTTAATAAAAGCCATAAAAAAGGACCCGAATAATAAGGTTGCCTTAAGATTGTTAGTAAGAACAAGATTAGAACTTGAAGATTATGATAGAACAATTGAAGCCGCTAAGAATGCACAAAAAGTAATTAAGGCAGATAGTAAAATTGCTTTTTGGATAGGTAAAGCTTATTATAAGAAAGGAATGATAGAGAAGGCGATAGAAAGTGTAAAACAGGCAATTAGTTTTGATGAAAAGAATATCCAAGCATACAGGACACTTGCTTCGCTTTATTTTAACGCAGGTAAATTTAAGAAAGCAGAAAATTTATGGGAGACTATAATTGAGCGTTCTGATGACAGCAAGATTATAAAACAGGCAAAAGACGCTCTCCTTAGTCTTCTTCGTCTTCGAAAGATTACAGGGGAGATATAATGCCTATAGAAGCACCTATTTCAGAGTTGGGTCTTTTTGATTTATTACAGTTGATATCCCTTACTACTAAAAGGGGAATACTTAATTTGACAGACAAAGAACCCCCAAAAACATACACTATTTATTTCGATAATGGGAAACTCGTTTATATTGATCTAACTGATAAAATTAGGGAGGAGATGGTAAAACGTGAATTAGTGGATAATGATGAAGTTTATTCTTTGGAAGGTGATGACTTAATCGAATATATTGTAAAAAGGCAGTTGATGAGTAGTAATACATTTAATATATTATATAGAAAAATAGCTATGGAGGTTATATATTCTCTTTTCACAATTAATTCTGGACAAATTAGTTTTAAGGAGAGCGATTTTTCCGTTCCTTACTCCCTGGATTTGGGGGTGAAGATTGAGAATGTAATCCTGGAAGCTGCAAGAAGGATTGATGAGATATCAAAGATGGAGGAGATAATACCCTCCCGCGATATTGTTCTGGAGGTTTCTTCAGATATAATTGGGATGGAGTCGATAAATCTTGACCGTATGGAGTGGGAGCTTATCTCTCTTATTGATGGAAAGAGAACCATAGCTGATCTTATAAGAGAGAAAGGGGATGAATTAAAAGTTTTGAAATCACTCTATGGATTAATCATGACTGGGATTGTTACAGAAAAGAGGATAGAGTTAAATAACATTGTGAAAGATGAAGTTGCGAAGGACGATGAGATTACAGGAAAGCTACGGGAACTTAGAAAGCTATGGAGTAAAGGAGAATATGAGAAAGGTATTGAAATACTTTCTCATTTAAGAAAAAGGCATCCAGATGATACGAGAATTATTTATGAATTAGGTTTTTATTATCTTGCTACGGGGAGATTTAAAAGAACCATTTCTGAGTGGAATTCATATCTTCTTTTA
>Ga0114921_10000882_pt1 | contig 13064 bp, 14 predicted proteins | sample BentaG_FD_87016 | JGI IMG/M metagenome (GOLD analysis project Ga0114921, IMG submission 87016) | Deep subsurface microbial communities from South Atlantic Ocean to uncover new lineages of life (NeLLi) - Benguela_00093 metaG | ecosystem: Environmental > Aquatic > Marine > Oceanic > Sediment ...
TATGATGAATAATAGAATGATTAACTTACTATTGCAGGAATTAGAGCGATTTGAAGGTGTCATAATACTAACTTCAAACCGTGAGGTAGCACTTGATGAGGCATTTGAGCGTCGGATAAGTTTGAGATTAAAATTTGACATACCAAAGCCAGATGAGCGTGCAGAAATATGGGCATCATTCTTTACTGATAAAGCACCACTTGACTTAGATGTGGATTTCGATAAACTTGGTGAACGATTTGAACTATCAGGTGGTCATATCAAGAATGCAGTGCTAAATGCTGTGAGAGAATGTGCATTCAAAAACGGTGGGAAAAAGGATTCAAAGATTACAATGCGTATGCTTAAACAATCAGCAAAAAATGAAGTGGAAAGTCTGATTGGTGCGAAAGGAAGAATTGGCTTTTGTTCATAACTACCATAAAATCATTGACTTTTGAGGAAATCAATGGCATAAAATCTTTTAATTTTAAAAAGGAGGTTTTAATGGCTAATAAAGAATTTGATGAAGAAAAAATAGAGGATTTCCTTTATGAAAATCCATGGCTGATTAATCCATCTCACGAAATTGCAGGAATAAAAGGAGAAAAAGGTAATGGAAGACAGGTTAAAGTAGAATATGATGTTGCAAGTAAAAGGCATATTGATTTACTTCTAAAAGATACATTATCAAGAAGACCAGTTATTGTAGAACTTAAAAATGTTACACTGGAAAGAAAGCATATTGGTCAGATACTTGAATATCGTGCTCTTTCCCTTGCTCTTTCTGATGAAAAAAAGAACGAGTTTGAGCAGGAATAGAGGTTAAGGAGTTAAAAAGGAAGGATATATCAAGTATCGATATAAAGGAAGCAATAAGAGAGTTTCAAAACTATCGTGACTTTATTGAACGAGAAGGCAATTCATTACGTGGAAGGATAGAAAAGATAAAAAAGAGGGTCGAAATACTTTGTGCTGTCTGTAAAGAGGTTAATCTTAAGGCATACGGTAGCATTGTATCTATGTCTGGTACTTGGGGTAAATCAGTCTTTCCTTTTATGGATTTTGGAGTAAAAACTACAGAAGATCCTGTCAAAGATATTTGTGGCTTTTACGAATTTTATCTTGATTCAGAGGACGAAAAATATGATCTCCCATACGACCACGATAATTTTTACGGTGACATATGGTTCGGAGATATACAAAAAGAAATTAAAAATAATTTTTCGGAAGCTAAAAAAATTGTAAAGGAAAAACTAAAAAATAACAAAATTGAATTATTGGACAGCGAGTTTAAAGAAGTATGCTTTGTTACAAAGATTACTCGTCGTTACTTAAAAAATGAAAAAGAATTAAAGACGATCTTCAAGAAATACATTGAATTATCGTTGGGGCTGCGAAAAAAATACGAGGAGAAGACATAGGATCAGCAGGCTGTCTGAAAATGTCATTGGTAATATAATGAACCAAATCCCACCCCGGGGGTGGGATTTGGAAGCCACTGAGATTCAATGACTTTCGAGAAGAATTCCAATGAATTGTCTGGAAAAAATCCCACCCCAGGGGTGGGACTAAATCTGAAAATAGGTATAAGGTATAAAAGAATTTTTATAGGAGGGAATATGCGTAGAAGTACACCATTAGTTACAAGAGAGATTTATCATGTTTTTGCCAGAAGTATTGCTGAATTTAAAATATTTAATAGTAATAGACAGTTTTTAAGAATCAAAAATGCGATAAGGTACTATCAAGTAGAAAATATGCCTTTCAAGCTTTCCAAGTTTCTAAAGTTAAAGAAGTTAAAGAAAAAGGGTTTAATAATGTTTTCATTTCCGCATTGCAGGGAAAAGAAAAACTTGTCCAGATAATTTGCTATTGCATTATGCCCACCCATATACATTTAGCCTTAAAACAATTAAAAGATAAAGGTATTTCAATATTTATGGGTAATCTGCTCAATAGTTATAGCCGTTATTTCAATATTCAGAGCAGAAGAAAAGGACCTTTATGGGAAGATAAATTCCGAAATGTACTGGTTGAAACTGACGAGCAACTGCTTCATTTAACCCGGTATATACACCTTAACCCTATTACTGCCCACCTGGTTGAAAAGCCAGAAGATTGGTCGACATCTTCTTATTTAGAGTTCTTATCAGAGGTTAATGAAGATGAAAGAATTTGTGAATATGAAGACATTCTAAAAATTAATCCTGTATCTTATAAAAATTTTGTGGAAGATAGAATTTCTTACCAAAGAGAATTAGCAAAGATTAAGCACTTGCTTTTGAAGCAACCTTAATCCCACCCCTGGGGTGGGATTGTGGGATTTGTGGGATTTAATGGGAGTAGCTGGCTTTAATATGTGGCTGATTAAGAGGATCAAAACAATGGTAATGTAATGGGGTCATTCGTCTGAATCGTCCGAAAATTTACTTTCGGAGTACTTGGGTAGGAACGATGCTTGACATATCATAAATAGATAACCTTAGAAATTTAGGACGAAAGGGGGTGGAAAATAAAAAATATGATTGTCCGAAGGATTCCATATCCATACAGGTCTGCGACCATACGGACGGATCGTATGACCTGTGGATAAGGGGGCTGTAAGGAGGTAATTTCATGAGTCACGCGAAAGAAGCAAAAGAGATTATACGCATACTTGAGGCAAATCGCTTCTATGCGGAGTGTCCGTGTTGTAGGGAGTCTATCTTACTGAAAGACGCAGGTTTGTTCTACTTGACGATTTTTCACCTGATGCTGAGAAACTTTATCAACAGCGGCTTGAGGAATTAAAGGAACAGGAAAAAGGACTTCGAGAAAGACGGAAGTCAATTTATAGAACTTCAGAAATTGGCGCTAAAGCCGTTAACATTGGCTTCGTTTTAGAACACATTGCACCTTCGATGAAGAAGTTCCATTTTGACCGAAACGATTGTCGTTCTTTGTTCGATCCCATTGACTATGTTATCTTTGAGGGTTTAAGCAAAAAAGGCACTGTGAATAAAATTATATTCTCAGACATTAAGACAGGTCATTCCCAACTCATGGTGAAACAAAAACAAATAAAGTCCCTTGTTGAAAAGAAACGAGTTGTCTGGGACACTTACAAAACGGAGGTGAAAAAATGAGAATTTTCCTATTTAAAATTTTGTCCAAGTTGCTGGGGTTCAATGACTTCCGAGAACCGTCCCCAAAAGTCCTCGTGGGTGTCTGTCTTGAAATTTTGACATTTTAACAAAAATCTGACATTGCAAGGATACGCAATAATAACATCAAAGATGAGATTGCCACGCTCCCGCCTTCGGCGTAGGTTCACTATGACAAAAGAAAATTTCCCTTTTGCCCATGCATATTACACGACCTCTTCCGTAGGTATCTCAACCTGCCTTTCAAAGAATTGAATTAATTTTGGGACTGATACTCTACGAACCATTTATGGCAAGGTTTCAATTCTTTTTTATATTGTAGAAGTTCATGAACATTTTTCCGAGTTATATCTTCATCCAGCATTAAATCTGCAATCCTTTGCAGTTGCCAGAGATAAAAAGAAAGATATCTGATCAGTCAATATCTGTGGTAATCAGTGTCTGAATTGTATTCGTGTAATTCGTGAGATTCGTGGTTTCTTTTTTCTTGACATATTTGGGATTTGATAGTATTATAAATATATGTCATACGAAGCTTATATTGCTGGCAGGTATCTCCGAGGAAAAAAGGGAAGCCCTTTCATTTCGGCAGTTGCTGTGATCTCCGTTCTCGGCGTCGCGGTCGGTGTCGCTACCTTGATAGTCGTATTAGCGGTTATGAATGGGGCCCAGATAGAGTTGAGAGATCGAATACTTGGGACGAATGCGCATATAGTCGTTCTTAAATACCACAATGAACCCATAAATGAATACGATAAGATAGTTGCTCAGATAAATGAAGTAGAAGGTATTAATGGCGCATCGCCATTTATCTATGCGAAAGCGATGGTCTCTCACGAAAACTATGCGGACGGGATAGTCATCAGAGGAATAAATAAAAAATACGAAACAGAGGTAACAGATATTAAAAAGAATATGATTTCAGGAAACCTTAACTTTGAAGGACATACCCATCCGGGAATAATCCTTGGGGTTGGTTTGGCAGACATACTCCGTGCCCATATAGGCGATGTGGTTACAGTAGCAAGTCCATACGGCGGCAAATCATCACCATTTGGGTTTATACCGAAGATGCAAAGGTTCTTCATAACAGGTCTTTTTGATTCAGGATTCTTTGAATACAATAATTCCCTCGCATACATCTCACTTGAGGATGCGCAGGATTTTTTTGAACTTCCTGAGGCGGTCACCGGAATAGAAGTCAAACTCTTCGATATGTATAGCGCTGGCAGTGTAGCAAGGCATATCACTAAAAAACTCGGTTATCCTTTCAGAGCCAATACATGGATGGAATTGAACAGAAATCTTCTTTCAGCACTGAGTCTTGAAAAAAAGACCATGTTCGTTATACTCACCTTGATAATTATCGTTGCCGCATTCGGAATATCATCGTCTCTGATAATGATTGTGATGAGAAAGACGAAGGAGATTGGGATACTCAAATCTATGGGCGCTACTCCAAAATCTATAAGAAAGATATTTATTATTGAGGGGTTTTCTGTAGGTATAGTTGGAACGGTCATTGGAATTCTTGTTGGAGTGGGTATATCTCTTTTATTACAGAAATACGAGTTCATCTCTCTACCTGGAGAGATTTACTTTATAAGCAAACTTCCGTGCAAAATCAAATTGAATGATTGTATCTTAATATCTTTAGCAGCGGTTTCGATAAGTTTTATTGCAACGATTTACCCATCTTACAAAGCGAGTAAACTGATGCCTGTGGAGGCAATAAGATATGAATAACTATATATTGAAAACCGAGAATCTTCACAAGACCTATAGAACAACTGCGGAAGAGCTCGAGGTACTTAAAGGTGTGAATTTGGAGATTAAAAAGGGCGAGTTCGTGTCGGTTATCGGACCTTCTGGTTCTGGAAAGAGCACACTGCTCCATATCCTTGGTACCCTCGACAGACCTACCAGAGGTAAGGTGTATCTCAATTCCGTTGACCTGTACGCCAATTCTGACACAACACTTTCTCGAATCAGAAACAACGCCATTGGATTTGTATTTCAATTTCATCATCTCTTACCTGAATTCACTGCACTGGAGAATGTAGTTCTGCCTGCGAGAATAGGGGGGAGGTTGGATTCTGAATGTGTAAAGAGGGGAAAAGACCTTCTGTGTGAAGTTGGTCTCGAAGAGAGAGCAGAACATAGGCCTGCTGAATTATCAGGAGGCGAACGACAGAGGGTTGCCGTTGCACGGGCACTTATGAATGAACCAGAGATAGTGCTCGCAGATGAACCATCGGGAAATTTAGACAGAAAAAATTCTGATATTCTGCGCAATTTTATGCTCAAACTTAATAAAGAAAAACAGGTAACTTTTTTAGTTATGACACATAATGAAGATTTAGCATCTACGGCAGATAGAAAGTTCTGTCTCGTAGATGGGAGGGTTTTGGAAATAAGGAGTTAACGATGCTTTGTGAAATCTGTGGCAAAGTAGAGGCATCTGTAACCTATACAGAAATAGTGGATGGAAATGTAAAGGAGTATCATCTATGCGAAGAATGTGCGAGGGAGAAGGGCGTTGAGAAGACAAAATTCTCAATTATCGATCTCATCGCTGGAATGGCAGGTACTCTGGAAAAGGACGGGAAGAAAGATTCGAATATCAGATGTCCTTGTTGTGGGCTCTCCTTTGCTTCCTTTAGAAAGAATGGTAAACTCGGCTGTACGAAGTGTTACGAAACGTTCATGGATGAACTCATTCTTCTTTTTCGCAAGATACACGGAAGTACTAAACATATAGGGAAGATGATAACCAAAGATGAGGATGTTCTCCGTATAAAAAGTGAGTTAAAAAAATTGGACAACGAGTTGAAAAAAGCAGTTGCATCAGAAGAATTCGAAGATGCAGCCAAAATCAGAGATAGAATGAAAGCGTACGAATTTGTCATCAAGATGAAGAAGAAGGGATCAAAAGGATGATTTTTGATAAGATGCTCGATAAACCATCGATCTGGCTCGATGCAACAGGACCCTATCCTGAAATAGTTCTCTCGAGTAGGGTGAGATATGCGAGAAATCTTATCCAGTATCCTTTCGTGCAGAGGGCCAAAGTATCAGATTTGAAAGCGATATTGGATGTTGTGCGGAAAGCTGCATCAGATTCGGAACTGTTGAAAGGAAGTGCATTTATAGAAATGAGAAGTATTTCTCAACTCGACAAGAAATTTCTACTCGAAAGACATCTGGTGAGTTATGAAATGGTTGGCGATAATAAAGACAGAGGATTGATGATCAGCGAGGATGAGAAATCGATAATTATGATAAATGAAGAAGACCACATCAGGCTTCAAACTTTTGCATCTGGACTCGATCTTTTTACTGTCTATACATTTCTTGATAAGATTGATGATGAATTGGGGAGAAATCTCGATTATGCATTTTCAAATGAGTGGGGTTATCTTACTGCCTGTCCTACTAATGTCGGGACAGGACTTCGGGCATCGGTTCTACTGCATCTTCCGGGTCTTGTTCTCACTAAGGAGATAGAAAAAGTTTTGAGAGGGGTAACACAGATAGGACTTTCGGTAAGAGGGTTGTATGGTGAAGGAACAGAGGTAAAAGGTAATTTTTTTCAGGTTTCAAATCAGACTACCATGGGAAAGAAAGAAGAAGATATTATTAAAGGGCTTGACAAAGTGGTGAGGGGACTAATCGAGTACGAAAGAAATGCCCGTAATACTCTTTTAAATGATGCGAGCCCACAGGTGGAAGATAAGATATTCAGGGCTTACGGGTTGCTGAAGAATGCAAGAATACTCTCTTCTGATGAGGTGATAAACCTAACATCGGCAGTAAGACTTGGGGTTGGACTTGGTATGATAAAAAATATATCTATGAAGACCTTAAATGAGGTACTCATCATCAGCCAGCCAGCTCACCTCCAGAAGATATTTGGAAAGAAAATGGATACTGAAGAACGCGATGTCATCCGTGCAAACTACATAAGAGAAAGAATAATTTAGGTAAGGAGGAAAGGTGAATAGATTGATCGTGTTTTTCCTTTTTTTAATTTCATTTTCTCTGTATGCGACAGAGAAACCTGTAGTTGCTGTTTTCTATTTCAAGATAAATGCGAATATTACAGAGTTTGACTATCTGAGTGAAGCAATATGTGAGATGTTCATTACAGACCTCTCTCAATCAGATGAGATTACCGTTGTAGAGAGGGAGAAATTGGAGAAAATTTTAAAAGAACAGAAACTCTCCATCTCTGATTTCACCGATGAGACCAATGCAATAAAAGTTGGCAGGTTGATAAATGCCGATAGAATAGTAATCGGCTCATTGACGGTGATAGAGACGAAATTCAGACTGGACGCAAGGTTGCTCGATGTAGAGACAGGAAAGGTTATAGCGGCAGAGAAATCCCAGTGTTCTTCAAAAGATTACATTTTCGATATGGTAGATGAGACTGCGATCCGTATAATCAGGAAGGTTTCGGGAGAACTACCTGCTCAAATTGTTTCTGGACCAAGAATGGATGTGCTATTTCTGTTGGATTCGACGGGAAGTATGGCTGATGAGATAGAGACTGTAAAGGAGAAGATAGAAGAGATAGCAAAGGATATATCTTACGGCAATCCAAAACCAGATGTTAGATTTGGTATTGTGACTTATAGAGACAGGGGTGATGCTTATGTGACGAGAAAATATAAATTAACGAGGAATCTGAATGAGGTGCTTACCAATCTCAGTTTAATCACAGCGAGCGGTGGAGGAGATTATGAGGAATCATTGAACGAGGCATTAAAAGTTGCACTCTGTGATATGAACTGGGACGAAGACCGCAAAACGAGCAAAAGTCTATTTCTCATAGCAGATGCTCCACCACACATGGACTACGGAGAAGAATTTACATACAAAGAGGCTATTTTAAAAGCAAGGGAGTCTAGTATCTCAATCAATTCTATAGGATGTAGCGGTCTGGACGGGAGAGGGGGAAAGATATTTAAAGAGATCTCAAAACAGACGAATGCATCGTTCAATTATTTGACATACAAACATACGATAATAGCGGAATCGGGTGAGAGAAAAGAAATTTTGGAAGAGGGAAAGGAGATATACGTGGTCGAATCTACATTTGCAGAGGAACTCGAAGATGAAGACTGGGAAAAGGGAGTGGCATCGGTGGCACGAAAACCGGAGATAAAGACAAAAAAGACCAGTTCTGATAAGATGGAAAGTATGGTTGCTACGGCAAAGAAGAGCGAAAAGAAGAATAACCTTGGAACCTTAATAGTGGATGGCATCAAATCTGCAGCAGAAAAGGTTGGTGTTAAATATGAAACTAGGAAAATTTCCGAGTATGTTATGGAGAGTGAGGGCAAGATTTTCAATATCTCAACAGAAGACCCATCGAGTGTAAAAAAACTCGATGAGGCTATGAAACATAATAGGCAGATCTGGATAGGAGGAACAGTCCAGGTTGATGGAAAAAAACCTGCTGGTTTCTCATTTGAAAAAGGGAGTGTGATAGTTGTAGATTCACCGCCAAAACTCTCCAGAAAGAAGGTTTCAGACATATCAAAAAATCCCGAGTACTACAGAAAACACGGTTTAATGACACCCAACAGATGGATGATATTGGCAAAACCTATCAAGAAAAAATAAGCCAGTTAGGATCAACCTTTCAATTTTGTCCATTTTTTCATACTCGTTAAGAACTTTTTACACTTTTGAAGCGTTGACCCCGTTAGATAATTTCATATCTAACGGGGTTGACCCCAATTCTTATTGTTATCTTCAGTCCGAATTGAAAATGTCTTTTACAAAATTGGGTAGAGCAAAACTCGCCTTATGTATCTCTAAATTGTAATATTTGGTTGTAAAATTGACTTCTCTCGCAAATTCCAATGGTTGATATTTTTTTGAACAGAAAACGAAACTCCAGAGTCCAGAAGGATAGGTAGGAATAGGAACGAGATAAAACTGTACTATTGGAAAGATAGCAGAGAGATTTTTATACATACCCTTCATAATTCCCCTATGTAGTATCGGTGATTCTGACTGGGCAACCAATATTCCATTCTCTTTCAACGCACTGTAGCAAGATTTGTAGAATTGAGCTCTGAACAGTTCCTTGGCAAATCCTATTGGGTCTGTAGAATCCACGATGATTACATCATATTTCGATTTTTTCTTCTTTGTAAATTTTGTCCCATCTTCAGTGAATAATTTGACTCTCTCATCTGATAGAGAGAGACTTAAAGTGGGGAAGAATTTTATGCAAGCCTTCATCACTGCCTCATCGATCTCAACGAGGTCAATTCTACACTGATTGTGTTTCAATGCTTCTCTTGCTGTCCCGCCGTCTCCTCCACCAACTACCAAAACCTCTTCACATGTAGGGTGGACTACCAGGGATGGATGAACGAGCATCTCGTGGTAGATGAACTCATCCGATTCAGTCAATTGAATCAGACCATCCAGAGTCAGAATCCTTCCCAAAGTTTTATTCTGGAATATATCTATCCTTTGATACTTGGAGAATTTAGTATATATCGGCTTCGCTACCTTTATACTTATACCTGTATCTTTTGTATGAAGTTCAGTAAACCAGTTTTCCATCAGATCAGTAGAACACCTGCAAAGGTGCATCCTATCTTCTTAACAGTGTGTTCAATCGAGATAGTCTTTATCTTGTATGTTTTGATCTTTCTTGCCTTCATCGCCTCTTTAACCATTTCTTCGGTCTTCTTTTCTGCAAGCTTCTGTGAACATTTTCCAGAATATTCCATAATTACGCCAGCTTTATCTGCGTTTGGAATTGCAATCGATATTGAAGAGGAGATTACCTCTTTTGGACTTTTGCCTACTATAGAAGTATAAACTGCCGGGACAATAGAACCATCTGGCAGGTCAATTTTGTCAACAACGATGGTTTTAGGAGGCAGGATACTTGACAATTTTAAAAAATTGAAATTTCCAACCCCTGCGGATAGAAGGGCGTTATCGAAGGCGTTTAATTCGGTGGCGCCTTCTGCTGCACTATAACATAGAAAAGCTTTATTTGGGGTCATATTTCCCAGTACAAAGGTTGCTTGTCTTCGATTACCCTTCCTTTTTTCAATGCCTCTTTTAGATATACAGGCAGGGAAAAGAGCCCCTGGTGGCACCTTCCGCTATAAAACTTCAACTTCCCAACATTTCTCTCTTCAATTTTATGTTCGATCTCTGGTGGAGAAAGGTTAAGAGGGTCAACTTTTTTTGAGCCTATGCAGAATCCCCATGGTTGCTGGAACGAGGATATGAACGATTGATAGACTCTGACGATTGGAAAGATTAAAGAAAGGGTTTTCGAGACACTGGCAATAAGGTCCGTCAAATTTAGATGTGTAGTTCCCGACTGGACAGAGACTGTTCCGTCATCAGCCAAGTTCAAATATACGAGAGAATAAAATTCTTTGGTATAGAGTAGGTAACAGGGGCCCCCCTTCAAAGGTTCGGGCAAGTCTATTATGATACAATCATATCTACCTCTGTTCTTTTCTAAAAATTTTCTTGCGTCCTCAAATTTCAATGAAACCCGTGGGTCGTTGAATGCACCTTTAGAGAAGTCGGGCAGATATTCCTCACAGATTTTTACCAACTCTTCATCTATATCAACCATATCAACCTTATCTACCGAATTGTGTTTGAGGACCTCTCTTAGAGTAGCACCTTCACCACCACCGACTATCAATACACTGTGCGGATGTGGATGTGTGAACATCGGTGGATGTGTCAAGGATTCATGATAGATGAACTCATCTAATTCAGAAGATTGAATTTTATCATCTAAAAATAGACACTTGCCATAGAGATAAGTATTTACTATCTCAACTTTCTGATATTTGGTGCGTATGCTCTTTACAATCTCTTTAACAGCATAAAGGGTACGAAGATGGGGAGTGAATGGTTCTGAAATCCACTTATGAGGCTGTCTTTCAGAACTCATTTTCTCCTAAACTTCATTGAATAACACGCCCCTTTTCAATGCAATCGTCGTCATATGAGTTGGCGAGAATGCCTTTTTAATCAAATCAACCGCCTTCTCATAATCCATCTTCTTACCACATGAAAAAATATCAACGGCGGCATACCCGTATTCTGGCCATGTATGAACTGCAAAATGTGACTCTGCGATGATTACCACACCGCTGATACCATGTGGATTAAATTTATGAAAGGCGGTCTCCAAAACCACTGCATTCGACTCTTTTGCTGTATGTACAAATATTTTTTCAAGAGCTTTCTTATCATTTAAAGCCCTGGCATCACACCCGAAGAGTTCTAAAAGAATGTGAAGACCTAAAGCTTCCAATATGCGCCTCCTTTCTCATTTTTTACCAGTTATCTACAAACAGAAAAGTTGTGTATCTTCGTCCAGGTTGATCCTCGTCGGATCGCATACCACCACCTCCTTTTTCTTGAAAATTTCCATTTTATAAAGATAAAAAAATATAAAAAGTTGTCAAGGAAAATCGACCTAATGGTCAGACTTTCTCCATACGGATCCGTAGGGACTGACCCCGTGTCTTATGGTTCTTTGATGGGGTCAAGTCAAAAAACCAAGTCTCTGATTGAACCTCTAATTGGATTAAGCGTTGTGGAATAGTCCCCATTCTATTCATTTTGTGCTAATGTTGTGTTCTTTAAAACTCGATTAAATCATAGTAGATATTTTCTATCCCATCGATGGTTCTCTCTATATTGAATTCATTTTTGACAGTTTGAAGCGCATTTCTGACAATCCTTTGTTTGAGTTTTCTGTTGGTAAGTAGAAGATTTATTTTAGACGCGAGTGTCTCTGCATCACCAGCGTTGTAAAGAAAACCATTCTCTCCATCCCAAATAAGTTCTGGATTTCCACCCGCCTTGGTTGCTACCACAGGAACATTGGAAAGAAAAGATTCTAATATTGTCTGGGAGAGCCCCTCGATGAGAGATGGGAGCACGCTCAAATCGAGCAATCGGTAATAAGGTCCTATCTCTCGTTGGAAACCGATGTATCTGATGTAATGTTTGAGTTTCAATTTCTGCTTGATGCGGGAAAGATTTTCATCCTCCTCTATACCCAAAAATAAGACTTTTATATCTTGAGGGAGATACTTGAGGGCGTATAGAACATCTTCTTGATTTTTTCTTCTACATATCACTCCAACCACTTTATCGGTTTTATCTATCCTCAATCTTCTTCTCAGTCTATTTACATCTTCTGCTCTTACATTTTCAAATCTATTGAGCGGGATACCGTTATGGACAACACTAATAATCCATGGAGGGATTCCCCTTTTAATCAATCCATTTTTCACTCCGTTGCTAACAGCGATGATGCGGTTCGCTGAAGCATAAAAAAAACCCTGAATGGGTCCGCCCGCACTTAGTGGCATCGTTCTTCTTGTCAAGACGACTTTCGATTGGGCCTTATAGAACCTTTTTGCATAAATCGCCGCATACCCATCGAATGAGGATTGAGTATTTATCACATCGATGCTATTCTGGTTAAGAAATCTGGCGAGCAGTTTTGCACTCTTGAAATCAAAACGCCCTCTAATGTTAAGGGGAAAAACTTCAACCCCTGTTCCTTTAAATCTCTTGTATATCTCGCTCTCCCTTCTTGCAGCCAGATAGACCTTATGTCCTCTACTTGTGAGTCCTGAGAGGAGGTAAGAGATAGAATTTGTCGCACCGGCATAGTCACCGAGAGTAGTAGTCAGTGTGATTTTCAACCTTCTCATTCACAGAGAACCTTTTTTATACGGGGAAGCGCCCAATCTATTTCTCCTCTGGTAACAGTCAGAGGCGGAGCAAACCTTACAATCTGTTCGTGTGTTTCCTTTAGGAGTATACCTTCTTCTTTCAAGTGTTCACAGAACGGACGGGCAGTTCCTGAGGAAGATTTTATCTCTACACCGATTAAAAGCCCCTTCCCCCTCA
>Ga0114921_10000883_pt1 | contig 13053 bp, 7 predicted proteins | sample BentaG_FD_87016 | JGI IMG/M metagenome (GOLD analysis project Ga0114921, IMG submission 87016) | Deep subsurface microbial communities from South Atlantic Ocean to uncover new lineages of life (NeLLi) - Benguela_00093 metaG | ecosystem: Environmental > Aquatic > Marine > Oceanic > Sediment ...
TGAGGCTGTGTTCGTTGGGAGGCACTTATAGCACAGTTGGAAGTGTTTTTGGAATAAGTATGCTCATAGGACTAGTAGCTACAGCCTTAGTGCCAAACTGGGGTAGATATATAGGCTTTCCCAAGTTAATCTTAATCTCCATGTCCGTATGTGCCTTTTCGGCAGTGGGTAATGGTGTAGCAACTGTTCTTTGGATGCCATATGTGCTATTACCACTTTTGTGGGGAGCGGTTATGATAGGAGAGGTATCATGGATCACTTATATCCAAAGTGAATCGTCAGCAAAGGCGGTTGGAATGGCAACAGGTCTACTAAGGGGCACCATGGATCTTATTGCACTACTATACTCCACAATTTTTGGCCTATTATCCAATACCTTAGATATAGGGGTAGCCTTTATCCTCTCGGCGCTAGGTATTTTGATAATTTTTGAGGTAACGAGAAGATATTTTCGGACGTAAGATAAACCAGGGCCAGAATTTATGGTGCCGAAGCAGGGACTCGATGGAAGGCCAGTAAAATCAACATTTCTGGGGTATAGGGTGTGCAAAATGAGGCAAAATGTGCCTTATCTTGCACCCTATACGCACCCAGAAATTAGCGTCTCAGAATAGGGGGGGGTGGGCACGTGGGGGTCGTCTGCCTTATACAGAGTATTATATGTACTATATCCATATTTTTCTGCACAAAATTTTTTTAAAATTTTTTTCAGAAAAATCTACCTTGGCGTTTGCAGGGAGAACTGAGACCTTTCTCAAGGTAGGATGGAATCATAAATATAGGCCAGTTAAATAAAAGGCTTTGGGGACAGGCAAACAGCTTATCCTTCAAGGACTTTCTTAATTTTGGATTAATCGGAAGTCGGTTGTAAATAGGTGCAGGCCCTGGCGTTGCGGAAAGGGCTGAGACCTCCCAGGGGAGGGAGGAAACCGGAAACCATCAACACAATTTTTTGATGACTAAAAACTGAAACTCCTATGAAGGTTAAGTCCCTGCCCAAACTACTTATAGCTTGTGTTTTACCTAACAAATTAAGCGGACGCCTATCAACTCCGGTGCCACCCACTGCTTTTTATAAGATCGCAATCATTTTTGAATCGTCTCTTGGCCCTTTCGAGGCTCTGGTTTACAAGTTTAAATCCTTGTTTTAACGGAACCCTTCTGGCCCTAGTTAAAAATCTGATCATCTCCTCTGAGATTTGTTTTTTCCAGCCATTATTCTATCAAGGAAAACTTTCCATCCCCGTTTGCAAAGCGGGGTATTCAAGTTGTAAGTTTGCATAAAACCCTATCTTAAAAAAGAAGAATAGTTACCTTCATCGACAAATAAAAGCCAAAAACCGGCCTAAGTACTCTGATTTAACCCTAAGAATTGTATTTCAGACCTTTCATTAATTACTACCTTTACTAGAGACTGCCTTTTAAACTTATTCAAAGTGTTAGGGTCGATATTGTAAAAGGCTGCGATCTCCTTGTCAGTAATAACCTTGGTACCCTTACGCCTCTCTCCCCGTTTTTTAAATAAGAGGTAATTATAATAAATCCATCCTATAATGAGTAATGTGATAACAAAAATAATAAATCCCCCTTTTTGGAGAACTTCGAGGAGGTATAAGTAGGCTTGATTACTGAGCACTTCACGATAAAAAAACCTTATGCCAAGAAGCCATAAGAAAAGGTTAATAAGAGGGAAGATAAAGTAGCTCCAACACACCCAAAGTATAAAGGTAATGGAGCCTTCTGTTGTTTTTCTTAAAATTGATTTTAGTTCTGGTTTATCTATTATCATACCACTTTTGCTTCCTCATGTCTTTGAGGCCTCTATCAGGGCTTCTCCATACAGCCCTTGTACCAGGCTTTTTTATTAAAGCCTTCGGTGTGGCTACTACCACTGCCAGTGCACTTATAGACCAGTAGAAAAAGGGGTACCAAATGACCCAGAAATAGTATTTTAAAACACTTTTTTCATACTTATGGTCAATAACTGCACTTACAAAGAATTGAATCAAGCAGGTAAGTGCAAGAATACTGCCTCCCCATTTTGGAATGGCTGGATTTAAGGGGATAGTGAGGGTAATGTTCATGTATTTGCCTATTGTCCCCTGGATAAGGATGATTACTCCCCACAATATCATTAGCATTAAGAAATTGTAGGCCCAAGCTGCACTCACCAAGTATTCAACGTATATAGGCCATAGACGCCTTTGACGCCAATCCAGCCAGATGTTTAAATGCTTTTTTAAAACCTCTACACCCCCTTGGGCCCAACGCTGCCTTTGCCGCCACAATCCCCTTACTGTCTCGGGAACCAGCACCCAACAAAGTGCCCTAGACTCAAACCTTATGTCCCAGAATCTCTTCTCAAGCTTCCAGGTTACGTCTATATCTTCTGTAACCATGTCCGTGGCAAAAAAACCTACATCATAAAGGGCGGTTTTTCTAAAGGCAGCAATTACGCCTGATACAGTTAACACCTTTCCCAAGAGGCGCTGAGTCCTTTTTATTAAGCCAATGATACTTGCATATTCACAGACCTGAAGCTTGGCCAGAAGTGTGGTGCGGTTTGCCACTCTTGGGTTACCTGTTACCGCCCCCACCCTTGGAAATTTAACAAAATGCCATGCAATCCATCTCAACGCATCTGGATGAAGAAAGGCATCTGCATCAATGGTCAAGATGAATTCACCACGACTCACGAGTATGCCCGTGTTCAAAGCCGTAGCCTTTCCCATGTTGGAAACGAGATGGACTACCCTGAGATATTGTGGATACCTTGTTACAAGATCGTTAAGAATTTTTTCTGTTTTATCGGTACTTCCATCATTTACTACTATCACCTCATATTTTGGGTAATTCACTGTACTAAGATGACTTATTACCCTTTGGATATGGTCTTCTTCATTATGAGCAGGTATTACGATAGAAAAAAGAGGATAGTGCTCAAGTTCTGGAAATTTTTGTTGGCCCCCTTCCCTTCTTACATAAAAGATCAGACCTCCTATCATCCAAACAAGACTCATGTAAATAGGATATAACAAAACGAAGTAATTTATAAATTCAAATAAACTAATATTCATTTCTTTATCTCAAAAGGAAAAAATTTTGCCGAAGTAATAGATACAATATGTTTTATTTTAGGCTTATCTGCAAAAACGTTGTCGGGATAATAGGCAATGTGTTTTGCACCAGAGGATACCAATATCCTCAATCCCTTTTTCAATTTCTTCTCTTTTATCCAGGTGTTAGTTTTCCAATCATAGCTTTGGATTTTAAAGATGCATTTATCAATGGCTTCAGGGTGGACTTTAATCTTTTCTACCATCTCTTTGAACCAGCCTTTTTCGTTGCGGATGCCTTCCATTTTTGGATAAGCCATAATCACGGTATAGTCATAATCTTTAAGATAAGCTTCCAGTTTCTGTGAAAACCACTCATAGGCATAGGGGTCGGTTATAACCCGGACATAGATATTTCTTGCAAATTGGACGTTTGGCCGATAATCGGCGGTTGGCCGATAGCGCCTTACAGTTTTCATCAACTCTTTGATAAATTGGTTTAATACTTCTATCTTCAATTCTGTCCAACGAGCCTTGAGTGCTGGATCTTCAGCGAGGATCTTTGGGGTAACCTCTACACCCAGTTTCTCTCTATATACTTTCATTGCTGTCGGACTAAAGTCTTCACTGTCGGAAAGATAAGCATCGTCTTGGAATAGGATTCCACTAATTTTTGCATGCGCTACCAGATCTTTATAGAGAGATTTTACTAAGGATAGCGTTCTTTTATCAAAAGGAGAAAGGCGTCTGTACCATGAGGTTGTAATATTTATATTACCATTTAGGCACTCTCTAACTTTTAAACGTTCATTCAGTTCTTTGTCAGGTAACTCAAAACTAAGCACAGGCATCCAAGCATATACCTGTATACCTCTTATAGCGATCTGATGAACGGCATGGCCAAAAAAATCCATCTCTACAGGAAGGATTTGGTTAGCAAAGTAAACAGAACGGATATTTCCTGTGCCTTCCCGGTCACAAAAGGCCTGAAGAAAGACCGTGTTTACCCCTAAACGGAGAAGCCTTTCAATGAGTAGCCCCAAATTTCCATCGCTTTCTTCATAGGAATGTGGATTGACTATCAAATCCAGGTCTACTTGAACTGCCCTTATAGATTCTTTTTCCAGAAAGCCGGTACGGAAGCTAGAAGTAAACCAATGAAGACTCATTTCCGAGGTAATTGCATTTCTATTTACCTCATCCAAATTATATATGGATGCATATCCATCATTTAAGGTAAGTATCATCTTAAAACCTAACCTCTTCGCCTCCCTTACCGTTATTTCATTGTACTTTCCATATGGCCAAGTAACTATCCAAGGGGTAATACCTGTCTTATCCCTAATTTTTTTAATGGACTCTTGTAAATCCTTTCCTATCTTTATCCGAAACTCTTCCTCAGTTTCATATCCACTCCTTAGAGTATCCCACATGAAACAATCGGTAGCTGGCCCTATATTCCCTTGAGCGGTATAGACAATCCCTCTGTGTAAGTTGTAGGTGTGGGAAGCCAGATATACCAAATCAGAATCGGCTACCTCTTTTATTTGATCCCAAGACATGAATGTTTTTTCCTCTAAATCAGGGGTTTTTTTGTCTATCCAAGAGGGAACAATGGATAAGACGGCAGGATAACCATACATTTTTAGGATGGGATAGACAAAGTTGTAAAAGGAAAGGTAGGTATCGTCAAAGGTGAGTAACACTGCCTTTTCAGGAAGGGGTTTTACCCCTTTTGCTGCAAGAAGTATATCATCTGGGCTGATGAAGCTGCAGCCATGGGTGTTTAAGAATTCGATCTGTTTCATAAACATCTTCTGGCTCACATCAAAGGGATCAGAGACCTTTAGGGGGATATCATGGTAACAGAGTACCAGAAACTTATTGGCTGCTAGGCTGGACCCTCTTAAAAGGACAATTAGGCATATAGATACTAATATGCCAAATTTAGAAATTTTTTCTAAGACCCACATACCCGCTCCAGACCTCTGTTTGCACGCCATCATAAACCCTGCGATGCCAAGAGACATTCCATACGAGCGCTGTTTTTTTGGAAAGATCAATGAGTTGCTCGTATGTCACCCCACCTGTTGGATAGTAATCATAGCCAGTTTGCTTATAGGGTCCAATGGTTAAATAGACATTGGATTTAAACGCCTTCTCATACATCATATAGTGCACCCATTGTAAAATTGCTGTGACTGATGGATTGAATTCCCTGTGGGGACTAAAATAAGCCACATCGGTTTTTTCGTTTCCACCATACCACACATCTATCTGGCATCTTATCTTAAAATCTGGTGTGTTGATGAGGTTTTGGTTAAAAAGGGCCTGCCAGTAGTAGTTGGTATTATCATCGTCGTACCAGTTAACAGTAGCCCAAAGGCCCATGTGACGGAGGTCACTTTCATGGTAGAGAAGCCCTATCTTTCCTGTCTGAGCCTCCACCCCAGTGACCCTAGCATGGAAGGGAATATCAAGGCTGTAAGAATCGTATAAGAGGGTCATCTTTAAATGGTCGTTTGGAAACCATTGAAATTCGGATCGGTACCCAAAATCACCGCCTTCAATATAGTCAAAGCTCACTGCCTGATCCCAGATGAGCTCAGGGTGTACTATCCACTTTGACCCTAACCCTATACGTCGCCAATACACCTCTTCTTCTTGAAAGGTTGCCCATTTCCAATGAGTCTCTTGATATATGCTTACCAGAGGTGTAAGGGGTTCTGTCAGTTTTGCGGTGAACCAGTATTCGCTATCTCCAGGATCTTCCACGATGAAGGCGAAGTCTGTCCATAATTCTCGCATATCCTCCACCTTTAGATTTTTGTAAACATCCTGGAAGTGCTTATTCTTATAATATTTTTTATAAAGCTCGTCTGCTAATTTGCGGGCTTCTTTCTTGTAGTTAAGATCATTCAAGGCCATGACAATCCCATTTTGGGCATCTATGTGCTTAGGGTCAAGGGTATGGGCTATTTTAAGCTCTTCCCATGCCAACCGTGGCCATCCCCTCCACAGATAGACATGTCCTAGTCCGGCCCTTAACCCAGCATTTGACCCTGCTTTATCCAGGTAGGATTTAAAATACGCTTGGACTTCTGCAAGTCTGTCTCCATAACCCAGATACCATCCCCGCGCCCCTATAGCCTCCAATCTATCCCACTTATCTATATCGGGGCGATTAAACCAGCCTTTAATTTTCTGCCAAGTCTTTTCTCCGTTATCCCAGTCCCTTATCTCCTGGTAAGTGTAAAATAGACCCATGGTGGCTTTAAAGTCATCAGGCTTCTTCTCAAGAGTAACCTTATAAAACTTTAAAGCCTCATACGGCTTTTCTAAGTATAGATAAGCATCGGCCACGGCGCGGGTTATCCAATAAGGAATAGGTTTTTCGCTTTTTTCAATGATCTTGAACTGATGAATAATTTCAAGCATGTCTTCTTTTTCCCTGAGTGCCAGGATATAGTCGCATCTAGCCCTGAAATTATCAGGATTTAGTTGCAGTTGTTCTTTTAGGATCTTCATCGCCTCATCAGGTTCTTTCCACTCAATTCGATCAACGGCTGTATCTCCTATTAACGTTTCCATAAAGTATTCATCTTCTATATCCAATCTTCGGAAAAGATCAATGGCATAGGTTCGGGCTCCCAAATCTGAAAGAGCCCTTATTTTAAGTTTTGGGGCCATCCGATTATTAGGATGCAAAGATAGAATTTGGTCATAAGCCTTAATAGCATCAAGGAATTTCCCCTCTTTTTCGAAAATAAAGGCTTGGGCGAACAGGGCATCTATATAAACAGCTTTTTGCTGAAGGGCTTTGTTGACCAAGGCATGGGCTTCTTCAAATTCCCCTATAGCACCGAGGTTGTAAGCTAACCCAATTTGGGCTTGGGGCAATTCAGGTAATCTTTTGAGTATATTTTCGTATAAGTCTATAGATATTTCGTAGTCCTTTTCCTTAAAGTATGCCCAAGCTATTTCTAATAAAAAAATATAGGGAGCCTTATCAGGATTTATTCCTGACACCTCAAACTCCTCTATAGCTTCGGCATAGTGTTTCCCGTCAATTAAAGCCACTATATATACCATTTTTGCCTCAGGACTTTTCTCGCTTACATGCTTCAGTTGTTTTAGTAAAGAAAACAACCCTTCTTCCTTAAGGCAAGTTATGGTTTCTCGCCTCCCATCCTGAATTTCTTTTAAAAGACGGCTTTGAACCACTTCTCTTTTAAGTAGTTTGCTATAAAGATAATAGGCTTCTAGACAACGTCCCTGGTTTTTGAATACATGGGCCTGAAGGTAGAGAAGAGATACTTCATCAAATACCCCTTTCTTTCCCAATATGAAATTATTCGCTTTGTCGTATTCTTCAAGTCTACATAGAGAATAAATAAGTCCCTTAAAGGCCTCTGTATCATTCTTGTTGTATTTCATGGCTAGTAAATAGAGTTCTTTCGACTTAGTATAATCGCCAACATCATAAAAAGCCTTGGCAATATTTCTAGGTAAATAAGAAACAGGTCTAAGGTCTTTTTCAAATTTTGAGTAAAAAAGAGTAGCTTTTTTATAAGATCCTTTCCAAACTAAACAGAGAATGTAATCTGCCTTTATGTGAATATCGGTAGGGTCTTGCTTCATAGCTCGTTCAAATAGAGGGAGAGCATCGTCGTAATGTCCAGCCCGTGCCAATTCTATAGCCTCCTGGTAAGTCTTCTGAGCCTGTGAAGCGTAGTTGGTTGTATTACTTATTGTGGTTGCTAAAGCCAAATATTTGACACCCGCGGAGAATGTAAGAATTATTGTTATGCACACAAAGAGCCCTTTAGCCATCTTAGGTGAAATAGTCCCCCTTAACATCTTTACTGTAAATTTAGAAAAGGCTATAGTCCTCGTGCTTTCTAACAACACAAATAGGTACTGTCAAATATTTTCCGTAAATTCTCTCAAAGGCTTTGAAGAAGCTCCACATTTTGCTGAGGGAATTATAGTATCAGTGAAGGTTTAACTGGGGGCCGACCAGACCGTCGGGACAGCGGAGCCAACCACGTTATTTAAGGAGGTGTGATTGGTCATATTGCCGACAGGAGAAAAAGACAGGGTTGGATATACCCTATCCCGATATTCCCTCCCGTAGGTTACCCAACTAAGCCCCAGATTTCTTTCCTTACCATAACCTGAACCCCTATAAACCACAAAAATCTTGACACCTCGCTAGACACCTCCCTAGACGCATGATATGAGAAAAATTGACCCGGTTAGTCCTGCTTTTTTTTGTGTCCGAAAACAGGGCAACCGCCCGCTGGATTCTTGAGGGTAACTTGCTATAAGCAGGCTGCCGGGTCACTCAGGATGAAGGCGGGCATTTTGATTTTAAAGGAGGTATGATTATGGGCGTCATTGTCAGACAGAAGATTAAAGGCAAGGGTAATCCCTGGTGGGTATTTACCAACCACAACGGGATGAGAAAATCCAAGATGGTAGGTGATAAAGAGACTGCTGAAAATGTAGCCAGGAAGATCAGGAAAAAATTGAAATTGGGTGAGTTTAAAATCGATGATGAGAAGAGGCTGCCGTTATTTAGGGATTATGCAAATAAGTGGCTGCAAGAGTACATCAGAGTGATGAGGCGTGAATCTACCTATGATCGTTATAGAGAAGTGCTTGATAAGCACATCTTTCCTGTATTTTCTGAAAAGCGACTTGACCAGATAACGAGAGGCGACGTAAGGAACTTACTAACTGGCCAAATTGGTGCTGGCTATTCCCGGTCTACCATTAGCCTTATGAAAGATGTCATCAGTGGAGTATTTAACTATGCTCTGGATGAGGAGATTCTTACCAGTAATCCTTGTACGGGGACTACCAAAAGGTCAGAGTTTAGCAGAAAAACCAGCAGGCCTGAGATAGAGCCGTTTTCCAAGGAAGAACTGGCACTTTACCTTGAGACATGCCGTGAATCTCACCCAGATTTTTACCATTTCTTCCTATGCCTAGCCAGAACAGGAGTAAGGCTCGGTGAAGTTATCGCTATTTACATCTCAGACATTGACTTTAACTCAAAGTATGTCTGGGTAAAAAGAAGTTACAGGCGTGGAAGGTTTACAGCTCCTAAAAACGGGAAAACTCGGAAAGTTGATATGTCAGACCAATTAACTAGTGTGCTTAAAGATTTGGTTACTGTTAGAAAGAAGGAAGCATTAAAAAGCGGTAGAGGCCAGATGCCCGACCTGCTTTTTTCGGAAGATGGGAAGATATGGGAGCAGAATTACATCCGGAGAGTACATGAGCGGATTTTGAGAAAGGCAGGATTAAGGAGAATCACGGTACATACGCTCCGCCATAGCTATGCTTCCCTACTTCTCTCTCAAGGAGAAAGCCCAGCTTATGTAAAGGAGCAATTGGGACACCATTCAATACAGATGACAGTTGATATTTATGGCCATTTAATTCCGAGTTCAAATAGGCAGGCAGTTAACAAACTGGATGACCTAACCGCACCCTATCCGCACCCTGAATCCAACCTAAATACTCAATATACTGGAAATCTTTAGAAAATGGGTTTATGGTGCCGAAGCAGGGACTCGAACCCTGACGGGCATACACCCACTAGACCCTGAACCTAGCGCGTCTACCAATTCCGCCACTTCGGCACATTTTTGTATGATTGCAATTGATTTGAAATTAGTTTATTATTCAAACTCCCACTTGTCAAGGAGCTGGAGTCTGTTAGGCAAAACGATTTCCTGCCTACATATCTCGGAGGAATTCCAAGCTTTCAAAAGATTCTTCAGGAGCAAGTGCACATGGAGATTATAAATGGTATCGAGAATATCAAAGGTCGATTTAAAAATCCTGTTGTTACCATAGGCAATTTTGATGGGATCCATTTGGCCCACAGGTCTATCTTTGAAAAGGTGATAGAACGGGCAAGGGCCATAGATGGGGAATCGATAGTGATAACCTTTGAACCTCACCCTATAAAGCTTTTTCAACCTACTGTCATTCTACCTCTCATTACCAGTTATGAAAAGAAGATTCAGCTGATTGAGGAAGTCGGAGTAAGTACCCTTATACGTGTTGATTTTACTAAAGAATTCGCCAATATCTCGGCCCGTGACTTTATTATCGAAATTCTTTGTCACAAAATAGGCATGAAGGAGATTGTAGTAGGGTATGATTGTAGTTTTGGCAAGAACAGGCAGGGAAACGCTAACCTCCTCCAAGAGATGGCAAAAGATTTGGGTTTTAAAGTCCACGTGATGGAACCTATGAAGTTGAATGGTACTCCAGTAAGCAGTACCAAGATAAGGGAGATGATAAAGGATGGCCAAGTGAAGGAGGCCAAAAGGCTTTTGGGCAGAAACTATCAAATAAGGGGTAATGTTATAAAGGGACGAGATCGGGGTGGGAGGTTACTGAGCTTTCCCACAGCCAATCTAAAGTGGACGGATGAGCTCTTTCCTAAAGTAGGGGTGTATGCTGTCTTAGTAAAACATAAAGGGACAACTTACCAGGGGGTAGCCAATATAGGCTACAGTCCCACTTTTGGTAATAAAACATTATCCATTGAGACCCACATCCTTGATTTTAACCATGACATTTATGATGAGGCGATAGAGATAGGGTTTGTCGACAGGTTGAGGGATGAAAAGAAATTTTCTAACCCTGAAGAATTGACTGAGCAGATAAAGATTGACATCGAAAGGGCCAGGAACTTATTTAAAATGGAAACAAATGAGGCTTAGGTCTTAATGCTGGGCCTTAACCTTCTCCAAACTGCTAATGCTTAACCGTTCCATCATATATTCTATTTTGTGTATGAGCAGAGGGAGTGATCTTAACTTAATGGCTGATATGGGAATGCCATTAAATATTTTGCACTGCTGTGCAACAAAGCCTGGTTCAACCTTATCCATCTTGTTGAATACCCTTACCACCGGTATGTTGTCCAAACCGAGGTCCTCAAGAATCCTTTCAACAGAATAAATCTGATCCTCAAAGTAAGGGTTACTGATATCAATAATATGCAAAAGGAAGTCAGCATCCCTCAGCTCCTCAAGGGTTGCAGCAAAGGCATCTATCAGATCTTGAGGCAAATTCTTAATGAAACCTACAGTATCAGTAATAATGACCTCTGCTTCCCTGGGAAATCTTAGTTTCCGACTGATAGGATCCAATGTAGCAAAAAGTTTATCTTCCACCTTGACATGACTGTTGGTTAAGGCATTAAGTAAAGTGGACTTCCCCGCATTTGTATAACCTATAATGGAGATGATGGGAAGGCCCTTCTTACCTCTCCTTAAGCGCCTGTATTTCCTCTCTTGACTAATGGATCTAAGCTCTCCTTTAAGTCGATTAATTCTATCGGTTGCTCTGCGTCTGTCAATTTCAAGCTTGGTCTCCCCAGGTCCTCTGCCTCCAATACCCCCAGCCAATCTAGACATGGCAGTGCCTTTGCCAACCAGCCTAGGCAGCATATATTTTAACTGAGCCATTTCTACCTGAATTTTTCCCTCTCGAGTCTTGGCCCTCTGAGCGAAGATGTCTAAGATGAGCTGGGTACGATCGATGACCCTCAGTTCCGTAAACTCGGTAATGGACTTTACCTGTGATGGATTCAAATCCTGGTCAAAGATGAGCAAATTGGTTCCCAATTGGAGAGACCTGGTGGCCAAATCAGAGATCATTCCTTTTCCCATGAGATATTTGGGATTTATTTGTTTCAGACGCTGAATAATTCTTTCAAAGACGGTAATACCAGCCGACCTTGCCAATTCTTCCAGCTCATCCAGAGATCTTTTAGGCTGAGCCGCTGACCCGGTTGTTACACTTACCAAGATTGCTCGGTCTCCCTTGCCTCTAATTTCACGAATTCTTTGTCCTCTTGAAAACTCTTCCTCTAAGGCATCCACCATACTTAAGAAATCCACCTTGAATTCTGCCACACTCTTTGGTTCCAAAATGATCCAGTTATTGCCATCTTTCCCTTTAGGTAAAAGGTGTGCTGAATAGACATTTTTTGGCAATCCATGGGATGTTGCCTCTAAGGCCACCATCATATCCAACCGCAATAGAGACAGATCCATAAGGTCATCTTGGGTAAGGGATTCGCCGTGAATGTGGGTATGGATGCATCTCAATCCCTTAAGCCTGCTCAGACCATCTTGATCTGGCTCAAGATCGGGAATGATGATGTGTTTGTGATCACCAACCATAACATATTCTATCTCTCCTTTTCGGTTGACCAAGATACCTATCTGCTTACGGATATCCCGGGAAAGTCGGCACATATATCTAGCAAGATCGGGTGTTATAACAAACTTGGGAGGGACTCTTCTTCTGTAGATGTTTTGGATTCTTTTAATTTGACTTGCTTTAAGGCCGGTTAGGTTTCCGTGTATCTTTCTAATAATAGGATCTCCCAATTAAGAATAATGGAAGTTAAAAGGCATCCGAATATTTTCCTGATGTCCCTATGTCTTGAGAAACTGACTCCTTTCCCACATCTTTTTCAAGCACCGGATTCTCAAAAGAGGTATATTCTTTAAGAAACACAAGTTTTCTGATTCCTGTGGGGCCATTCCTCTGTTTACCAATGATAATTTCCGCTTGGTTCTTTTCCACGCTTTCTGGGTTATACACCTCATCACGATATATAAAGATAATAACATCTGCATCCTGCTCGATAGCACCTGACTCCCTTAGATCTGCTAATTGCGGCTTATGGGGATGCCTTTCCTCAACCCTCCTGCTAAGTTGGGAAAGGGCCACTACAGGGATATTCAATTCCTTTGCCAGGGCCTTTAGGGATCTAGAAATTTCAGATATCTCCCGCTCCCTGGTATCTGACTTTCCTCCTCTTCCCCTCATAAGCTGCAAATAGTCCACAATTACCATGCCCAATTTCCTTTCCGATTTGAGCCTTCTGGCCTTAGCCCTCAATTCTAGGATAGATATGGCAGGGGCATCATCTATGTATACAGGGGCTTCTGAA
>Ga0114921_10000884_pt1 | contig 13049 bp, 10 predicted proteins | sample BentaG_FD_87016 | JGI IMG/M metagenome (GOLD analysis project Ga0114921, IMG submission 87016) | Deep subsurface microbial communities from South Atlantic Ocean to uncover new lineages of life (NeLLi) - Benguela_00093 metaG | ecosystem: Environmental > Aquatic > Marine > Oceanic > Sediment ...
AAATCTCTCCTTTTTATCAATGGCAATTGCTAATGGTTTAAGTGCTGCTATTGTAGATCCAACGAAAGAAGGTGTTGTTAAAACTATGTTGGCTGCAGACTTCCTGAATGGAAGAGACAAATATGGCAAAATGTTTATCTCATATTATAGAACAGAAATTAAAGGTGTCAGGTCTTGATATAAGACATATTATAATTAAAGGTGTCAGGTCTTGACATGAGACATGTTTTGAAATTATTTATAAAAGTTCAAGGTATCGAGTTTTGATAAATAACATAATATAGATTTTTTTATTAAATATCAATTTATAATTTTAAATGAAAAATTACAATTATGAGGTGATATATTATTTTTGAAGTTACATTTAAACCTATTGAAAAGAAAGCTAAATATTCTAAAGATATAACTTTGTTAGACGCTGCTAAGAAAGTAGGTATTGATATAAAGTCCATATGTGGTGGAAAAGCGAAGTGTGGTAAATGTAGAGTAAAAGTAAGTGGTAAGTTTTTAAATAAAGTAACTACTAGTGAGAAAAAGTTAATCTCATTTGAAGATATCAAAAATGGTTACCGCTTAGCTTGTTGCACAAAAATTTTTGGAGATACAGAAATCTATATTCCCTGGTCAACTCTTGCGACTAAACAAAGGCTTCAAACAGGAGGAGAGGAAACAAAAGTAGAATTGTTACCTATTATTAAGAAATTTATAATAAAAATACCAAAAGTTTCTCCTGAAACCTCTCTTAAAGATAAGAGATCTAACTTTAGAAAAACTAAAAATGAATTATTGAAAAAATTCAATATAGTTATAGAAAAAATTGACTCTAAGACTTTTAAAAGATTGGATGAAATTATAGAAAAAAAAGAACAGGAAATAGTTGTAATTGTTAGGGATAAGGAGATTGTCTATGTTGGTTTGGAAAGTGAGATTAAAAAGATATATGGTATTGCTATAGATTTGGGGACAACTAAGATAGCTATATATCTAGTTGATTTAGAAACTGGAAAAACTATAGATACATTTGGAATAATGAATCCACAGATAGCATATGGTGAAGATGTAATAAGTAGACTACAGTATTGTATGGAGAAGCAAGAAGGATCGAAAAAACTAAGAGACATTGTATTAGAAGAATTAAACAAAGAAATTAATGCTATATGTGAAAAGAATGAAATAACCCCAGCACAAATATTTAAAGCTGTTGTTGTTGGAAATACTGCAATGCATCATCTGTTTTTAGGCTTACCAATTAAACAATTAGCTCTTTTACCTTTTAAATCTGTAATTACTGATGAAGTTGAAATAAAAGCGAGAGATTTTGAATTAGATATTAATAAGTTTGGACATATATATTTCCCACCTCCAATTGCTGGATTTATAGGGTCAGACCATTTGGCTATGATACTTAGTTCAAAAATTTATGAGCAGAAAGGAAATATTTTAGGAATAGATATTGGTACTAATACAGAAGTAGTTTTAAAGACTGATAATTTATTAACCTGCTGTTCAACTGCTTCAGGACCTGCTTTTGAAGGAGCCAATATTAAATATGGGATGAGAGCATCACCAGGAGCAATAGATGGACTTGTAATTGAAAAGGATAATTTAGATGTGATGATATCCACTATTGATAATTATCCAGCTATTGGAATTTGTGGTTCAGGAATAATAGACGCTGTTGCAGAGATGTTGAAAACAGAAATAATAGATTTAAATGGAAAAATTATTGGAGGAAAAAGGGGAGTTAAAGTAGGTAGTGATGGCAAATTAGAATATATTTTAATCAAAAGGGGTTCAGGAATAGAAGAACATAAACATTTACATAGTAAAAAGGGCTTAAGTCAAGTACAAAATAAAAAAATAGTTAATCAAAATCAAAAAAATCATTACATTACAATAACACAGAAAGATATAAGAGAGATTCAATTGGCAAAAGGTGCAATAAGAACAGGAATTGATATTTTATTAGAGAATGCTAATTTGTCTGCTAAAGATATTGATAAAGTTATTATAGCTGGAGCCTTTGGTACATATTTAGATATATCAAATTCTATAGAAATCGGAATGTTTCATGATATCCCTATAAATAGATTTCGCCAGATTGGAAATGCAGCAGGAATTGGAGCTAAACAGATTCTTATATCAAAAAATGTAAGAGAAAAAGCCAAAGAGCTTTTAAAAAATATTAAATATATTGAATTAACCACTTATCCGGATTTTGTAAAATATTTTGCAAATGCAATGAGATTTTCTTAAAAAATTAATTATTTTAGAAATATAAGTTAAACATTTCAGATTATTAAAAAGAGATTGGAGATATTCTCTTAGAGTTTTAATGTATAGAGGAGATTATATGAGCATATTAGGTATCGACATTGGAACAACAGGTACTAAAGCTATAGCATTCAGCGAGGAGGGTAAGATACTTAAAAGTGCACATTTAGAATATAAACTTATTTCTCCAAAACCTGGATGGGTAGAGTAGCTATACAATTGATTATTGATTTAATCATGGATAAAAAGGTAAAGAAAAAGGATTTTGCTGAAAACTAAACTTATTGAAAGAGCTACAGTTAAAAAGCTTGTATGACGTAGCTTTTGTGCGATCTTTAAAAATGCTAATATTTATTTTTTCTTGACATTTGATTTTATTTTTTTATAAAATTAAAAAGTTACAGTAAATCATGATGATGCAATAATTTCCCAGAAAAATTAAGTTAGTGCTTTTAAAAAAATTCTAAAATATAACTGTAGTCAATTGCATGATGGCAATATTTACCAAAATTCAAAGGGGGTATGAATGATAGAAACAAAACGATTTGAGCCATATGAGGGAAAGCCGGATAAAGAAAGGCTTCTGGCTGCATTTAGAAGAAAGCCAGTTGATAGAGTTCCAAATTGGGAGGTATTAATTGAAGACAGACATGTAGAAAAAATGTTAGGTAGGTTCGCTGGAAATACTCTGGCTTTTGGAGGAGACCCTGCTAAGGGAATAGTAGATACCGAAGTTGTAAGACCAATGAAAGCAAAAGACTATGTAGATATATGTAATATAATTGGTCAGGATGCAATGATAATAGAATCAATTTGGACACCTTACAAGAGAGAAGATGAAAATGGAAAGCTGGTTCAGGTTGCAGATAGGAGTATAAAAAACATAAAAGATTTTAGAAAGTTAAAAAAACCAGATCAGAAAGATATTGATAGAGTACTAAAATATATAAGAGAGTATAAAGAAGCTACAGAGGGAACGAAGATTGGGGTAACAGTTCTATTCGGGTGTCTATCACAGACCTTTTATGAGTTTATGGTAGGAATGAATGATTTTATGATGGCCTGCTATGAAGATAAACCTTTTATAGAGGAAATTTTAGAAGATTCAACTGAGTATTTGATAGAATTCTGTAAAGCAATTGTTAGTGAGAGTGTGGACTTTATATGGCCAGCTGATGATATTGCATTTAAAAGTGGGCTGTTCCTGCCGCCTAAGTTTATGAAAGAGATGTGGGTACCAAGAATGGCTAGAATTATGGAGCCAGCACTGGATGCAGGTATTCCTGTTATGTTTCACTCAGATGGAAAACTTGATGAAATAGTAGAGGATTTAATTGAAATGGGAGTAAATTGTCTTAACCCTATGGATCCCTATGGTATTGATTATAGAGACTATAAGAAAAGATATGGCAATAGACTATGTCTGTCTGGAAATATTGATATAGAATTTCCATTGTCAAAAGGAACTCCAGAAGATGTGGAAAAAGATGTAAGACAGCACATGGAAGTATTAAAACCTGGGTATGGTTATGTAGCAGGATCTTCTCATTCAATAGTAAATTATATTCCGTATGAAAATTTTGTAACTATGATAAACGCAATACATAAATATGGTAGGTATTAAAGTTTTATAGCTTACTTTAATGCTATCCATAAATATGATAAGTATTAAAACTACTGTAATTTATAATATTTCAAAAGAAGTATTGGATAAACTTTTTCTCAAAGAAAGGAGGCCTAAGGTTGTGGCAATAATGAAGGATATTTACAGCGCAACACTAAAAGGAAACTACAAAGAAATAGCAAGCTTGGTAAAGAAGGCATTGGGTGAAGGTATAGATATAAAAACTATAATAAATGAGGGCTTATCGGCTGCTATGATAGAAGTAGGAGATAGGTTTTCTACTGGAGAGCTATATATACCTGATATGCTACTATCTGCAAAAACCATGAAAGAGGCAATGGCCCTACTAAAGCCACTAATAAAAGGAGATAAAAATATAGCCAGTAAAGGAACTATCGTAATAGGTACAGTAAAAGGAGACGTGCATGATATAGGTAAAAACTTAGTAATTACCATGGCAGAAGGTAGAGGCTTTAAAGTAGTAGATTTAGGAATAGATGTAGATTATTCTGTCTTTGTAGATGCAATTAAAAAATACAGTCCCAAAATAGTAGGTTTTTCGGGGCTACTTACAACAACACTTGCCAATTTACCAGAGCATATAAAAGCAATAGAGGATGCAGGGCTACGCAGTAGTGTAATACTTGCAGTGGGAGGTGCACCTGTAACCAGAGATTTTGCAGATAGATATGGTATTGAGATATATGCACCTGATGCATCAATTGCTTCTAAAGAGTTTGTGAAAGCTGTTGAGAAGTAAAGAATTAATTATTAAATAAAGCAAAAGCTAAAACTGACCATAGTATAATCTTTTTATATAGAGACTCTTTTAGGTAGATAAGGGTATTTAAGATTAATAAAAATTTTAAACTAATTGTAGAAAAGAAAAGGTAAGTTAATATATGCTATCTAACAAAAAGAATGATAAAAGTAGTTCCAAATTCAACTAAAAAATCTTTTAAGTTTGACACTCAGATTACAACTCATGCTATCTATCTGACCAAAATAAATACCATAGAATTTTTATATAATGCAAAATTGTTTCTAAAAACCCAGAGGTTTGTCTACTCTTATTATGATATAGATAAATATAAATGCTACTTGGCAAAACTTATTAACAGAAAGGGAATTTAAATGCAGGAGATACTTGATAAACTAAAAAATATGGTACTGGAGTTCAATATTGATATTGCGGAAGAAACAGCCAGGGAAGCCATTGAATCAGGTATAGAACCCATTGATGCAGCCAATGCCCTGACCGAAGGAATACAGATCATAGGGGATAAATTTGGGTCAGGGGAATTGTTTCTGCCGGATCTGGTCTGTGCTTCTGAAGTATTAAAAAAAGCATTTCCCATAATAAATGAGGAGATTGAAAAAAGTGGTAAAGAAACCAAAAGCCTGGGCAAGGTAGTAATAGGAACCGTATTTGGGGATATTCATAATATCGGAAAGGATATGGTATCCACCCTTCTTTATGCTGCAGGTTTTGAAGTAATCGATCTTGGCATAAATGTAAAAGGGGAAGATTTTCTGAATGCGGTAAGGGATGAAAAGCCGGACATACTGGCTATGTCGTCTCTGCTTACCACTACTTCAGCCGAGCAGAAAAATGTCATTGAAGGGCTAAAAAAAGCAGACCTCAGGGATAAAGTAAAGGTAATCGTGGGAGGTGGCTCCATAAATCAGGAGTTTGCCGATTCAATTGGTGCTGATGGATATGGGTCTACAGCACCTGAAGGAGTAAAGCTGGTAAAAAGACTTTTAGGTTTGGAATGATTTTAACCACCTGGCTAAACAGGGATGTAATATTAATAAGATTATAATAAAAAAAGGTGATAAATATGCAAAGAGGTTTTAAACGTAAATTTGAACCCATTAAGATTTTGACCGAAACCCAGATAGACCAGCTTCACAGCTCCACTCTTCAGGTACTTGATGAGATAGGATTCAAATATGAATCAGATAAGGCTCTCAAAGTACTGGAGGGACATGGCTGCAGAGTAGATTATAAGACCAGGATCGCCAAAATCCCTCCCGACCTGGTGGAATGGGCAATAAGAAAGACTCCATCCAGTTTCATGGTAAGAGCCAGGGATCCGGAGAAAAGCATAAGGTTAGGTGGTAATACCCTATATTTTATGAATTCTGCAGGAGCCAGATATTCAGATATGGAGACCGGTGAAGTCTCCATGCCTACTCTGGAACAGAACAATGAAGCAGTAATCGTATCTGATGCCCTGGATTCAGTTCACTGTTTTCCTTCCTATACTCCTTATTTTGAAATAGAAGGGGTTCCCCCAGTTATGTCCTGCCCGGTAAGCTGTGCCCAGAGGATGAGATTTTCTACCAAACCTTCCCGGGGAGCACAACCAACGGACAGCTTCATATGGGAAACCCAGCTGGCCCAGGCAGTAGGAGCACAGCTTATGGGATGTGTGGAAGGAGCAGCTCCACTATCCTTGGCCGAAGATCCCTGTAATGCGGCATTCTATTATCTGGAAGCCGGATTTCCCATCTATATTGCTTCCGGTTCACTCATTGGTGGCTCCCATCCCATAACCATAGCCGGAGCAACCGTAAGCCACAATGCAGAGCTTCTGGCCATAATCATTCTTCTCCAGTGCATCAAGCCCGGCAGCGGAGTAATTGCCAATAACTTTGTATCTGGTATGAATATGAAGACTGGAGACATTAATTTTGGAACTGCAGCTATCGCCCTGCATCAGATGGCCTACAACCAGATATGGCATGATTTTTATAAGATCCCCATAAATAATACTGGATCAGCGTTTTCCAATTCAAAGATGATTGACTATCAGACTGCTGCAGAGAAATTGCCGCTGGCCATGTGCTCCGCCTTATCCGGGGCCAATCTAATAGTACTGCATGGTGGGATTAATGCCGAGCTTGCCTACAATCCCATACTGGCAGTTATCGATGATGATGTGGCAAAGACCATCGGCAGGATAGTGGAAAGCTTTGATATAAACGATGGTTTGATAGGACTTGATGTTATAAGACAGGTAGGGGTTGGAGGAACATTCCTTAATACCAAACAGACCAGGACTCTCTGGAAGACAGAAGATTATATGCCTGCAGTCTTTGACAAGACTTCCTATCAGGAATGGACCAATACCGGTAAAAAGACAGTTGTGGAGCGCGCCAAAGAAAGAATGGAGGAAATTCTTGCCACCCACAAACCTAAACCTGTAACACCTGAGCAAGATAAAGAAATAGATAAAATACTTGCCGAAGCTAGGAGGTATTATAAGAATAAAGGGTTATTGTAAGAGATAGAAGGGTTATGGTATATGAATTTTATAGTTAACTTAATTTAAGATTTTATCTTGAAAAAAGATGCGAGAAAATATATAATATACTTCATATTAAAAAATCAATAACACCATATATTATAGAGAAATGTAAAATGTAGTGCCGTGGGGAATTGAAAAACCCCTTATATAGTAAGATTTTTTAAAAAAAGTGCGGAAGTCGGGAGCTTTATGCAGATGATGCCCCTGGAGCAGTAAAAGTAATTGATAAGGCATTGGGATATTAGAATATAAGCAGAATATTATAATAGTTAAAATTTATATTTTAAAAGAGAAATTATATTAATATATTAAATTTATAATTAAGTTTTAGGAGGTGAGGAAAGTATTGAAAAATGTGTGTTTAAGAAAACGAAAAGAATCATTAAAAAAAGTAAATTTACAAAAGGAGGTTTAAGGTAATGTCAAAGTTAAAATTAAGTTTTGTGCTGGTGTTAATTGTAGCAATTGTTGCTTCATTTAGCGTCCTTTCATCTTGTAAAGCTGCTGAAGAAGCTGCACCAGCTGCAGAGGAGTTAGAGGCAAAGTTAGCTGAAAAGGAAGCAATAGCAGAAAAGCTGCAAAAAGAATTAGAGGAAGCAGAAGCGAAATTAGCTGCTGAGGAAGAGGCTGGAGCCTATGACTATTACTATATGTTAAAAGAGAGCGCTATGAAAGGTGAACCTTACCCTGATGCTCCTGCAGCAGATCATACATTGGCTTTTACTGATATAATGGGTGGAATTCCTTTCTGTATTAGTGTATGGAATAGTGTACAAGACCAGTGGAAATTAGCTGGCGGTGACCCTGACAAGCTTTATTATGCTGACAACCAGTATGATGCAACTATCGGTCTAAAGAATGCTGATATTATGTTAGCAAAGAATCCTGATGCACTTATTAACTTTCAATTTGATTCGAAAGTTAATAGCATTATTTCAACAAAGTTTGGCGCTGCTGGGATACCAATTATAACTGTTGATGTTCCATGTCCGGGTGCTCCTTTCATGGGTTGTAACAACTTTAAGGTATCTTATATGGCTGGGGAACGTGCTGTTGAAGAAGTTGAAAAAATGGGAGGAATTGATAAACTAGATGCTATAGTTTTGGTACAGTTCCCAGCTGGTGGAGAAGTTCTTATGCTTCGTTCCGAAGGTTTTTATGTAGCATTTGTTGATAAGTATGGCGCTGATGTAATTGACCCAATTACTTTTAGAGTTAATGATGGCGCAGGCGAAAATGAATCGGCTAGTAAGGCAATGACTGATATTATGTCAAAAATTCCAGATGCTGAATATGTAGCCATGACCTCAATTAATGAGCAAACAATGAGCGGTTGTATTGCAGCAATCCAGACTGCAGGAAGATGGGATTCTGATAAATGGTTTATAATTACAATGGGTTGCGATGATGTTGGTAAACAGCAGATCCGTGATGGTTTAATTGATGGCGCAGTTGCATTCTACCCAGAGCGTTATGGAGAGTACTTAGTTCCTGCATCCATAGCATTAATGGAAGGACATGCTGTCCCACCAATCATGTATGTTGAAAATGAAAATATTACAAAAGATAATATTGATGAATGGTATCCGGAATAAAAAGTTAAAAGTAGTACTTAAGTAACATGAATTAGAACTAAGGAAAATTAGAGGAGATTAGAATGTATTTGATTCTAATCTCCTCTAAATATTGATGGGTGGTGAAGAGTTTGGTAAAGAATGATGGTTTAATTCTAAAGATGGAAAATATTACTAAAACATTTCCAGGTGTTGTTGCATTAGATAATGTATCAATTGATTTATATAAAGGTGAAGTGCTAGGTATATTAGGTGAGAATGGTGCAGGAAAATCTACTCTTATAAAGATTTTAGCAGGAAATTATATTAAGGATTCTGGCTGTATATATTTAGATGGCCAGAAATTTGAAATTAAAGGACCTGCTGAAGCAATAGCTTCAGGAATCAGGGTTATTTATCAGGAATTAAATACTTTAAATAATCTTACTGTTACAGAAAATATGTTTGTTGGTGAGCAAATAGTCAAAGGACCATTCAAAATAGTTGACTGGAAGGCAATGACAAAAAGAGCGGATGAACTTCTTGACACACTTAATGTAAAGCTTGATCTAAATACTATAATTGGGGATTTGACTGTTTCAGATAAGCAAATAGTTGAAATTGCCAAGGCAATTTCAAAGGAAGCAAAAATTCTAGTAATGGATGAGCCAACTGCTGCCCTGTCTGAAGAAGAAACTCAATCACTCTTTAGAATAATAAAAACCTTAAAATCCAAGGGTGTTTCAATTGTGTATATTTCCCACAGGTTAAAAGAAATTTTTGCAATCACTGACAGGGTAACAGTACTAAGAGATGGTAAAAAAGTAGGAACTTTAAAAACAAAAGAAACTGATTTGAATGAACTGGTAACCATGATGGTTGGTAGGGATATTAAAGATATGTACCCCAAAAGAGAAGTTCCTATTGGCGATACTGTTATAAAGGTAAAAAACTTAACAGCTGAGGGTTTTAATAATTTCAGCTTTAATTTAAGAAAAGGTGAAATACTCGGCATTTTTGGCTTGCTTGGCTCAGGGAAAACCTCTCTGAGTAAAGCTCTGTTTGGTGTAAATAAAATAAAAAATGGAGAAATAACTGTTAATAGTAAAAAAGTGAATGTTAAAAGCCCTGCTATTGCAAGAGATGAGAAAATAGGTCTTGTTCCACTGGATAGAAAAGTTGAAGGTCTGGCACTTATTATGGGAGTTAAGGAAAATATTACTCTTGCAAATATACAGGATTTAGGAAAAAGTTTCTTAATAGGAAAAGCACATGAGAGGAAAAAAGTAGATAAATGGGTAAATGAAGTAGGAATAAAAACACCATCAATAGAACAGGAAGTAAACAGCCTTTCTGGTGGTAATCAACAGAAAGTTGTTCTTGCAAAATGGCTGGAAAGTGGTTCTCAGATAATTATTTTAAATGAGCCTACAAGAGGTATAGATGTAGGTGCAAAAATTGAAATATATAAATTAATGCAGGATTTGTGTGAAAAAGGCTGTTCAATTATTATGATTAGCTCAGAACTACTAGAAATTATGTCAATTGCTGATAGAATAATTGTAATGAGCAAGGGTAGATTTACAGGAGAATATTTAAGAAAAGAAGCTTCTGAAGAAGAACTAATTCATGCAGCTTGTTTGTAAAATATTAAGGATGATATAATGCCAGATATAAAAGCTGTAGAGGTTTCACAAAAAAAGAACATAAGGTTAAACAATACTGCTATATTATTTATCATTATAGTTGTTATGTTTAGTGTATTCTCATACATAGGAAGACCTTTTTTCTTTTCGAAATTAAATCTTATTCCAATGTTTAACAATCTTTCTTTTATAGGGATTGTTGCAGCTGTGCTTACCATGGTGATGGTCTCGGGGGAAATTGATTTTTCTATTGGTGGAAACATCGGACTTACAGCCTGTCTGACTGCACTTTTACTTTCAAAGGGATTGCCTGGCTGGCTTGTTGTTATAATTGCACTTGCAGGAGGACTTGCCATGGGAGCTTTTAATGGGCTGCTTGTTACAGTCATTGGAGTAAATTCCATCCTGGCGACAATAGGAACAATGTTTATATGGAGAGGTATTGGTTATACAATTACAAATGGTGAATCAATTCTTGCTATGAATCCTGTAATTGACTACATTGGAAGAGGATTTGTCTTTAAGGTAATTCCATTTCCGATTGTGCTACTGGTAGCAGTTTTTGTTATAACTTATGTAATCATGAATTTGTCAAAATGGGGAAGAAGAATATATGCTATAGGAGCAAATCCGCTCGTATCTTATCTTTCAGGAATTAATGTCAAAAAGATAAAATTTATTAACTTCTTATTGTGTGGTATGACTGCTGCACTGGGTGGTCTTATACTAACCTCTCTTTCGGCTGTAGGAATGCCACAGCATGGCCAGGGTCTTGAACTGGTTATTATTTCAGCAATTATTTTAGGTGGTACTGCACTTGGTGGTGGTAGAGGGCAGATTCTTGGCACTCTTGCGGGGGTGCTTATTTTAAATATCCTATACAATTTCTTAACCATAATGAACATTTATTATTTTTACATTCAAATGGTTCAGGGTTCTATTTTAATACTTGTTGTTTCGGCATATGAGATAAGACTGACAATGGCAAGGAGAAGAATTTAATTTTAATTTTTATTTAAAAATAATTATTATATAACTACTAATTTTTAGAGGATAAATGGAAAAAGTGGTAAAAAAATATTCTACATTTATGAATTTTCTTAGAACTCCAATACTTACGTTAATAGGTATTTATGCTGTAATGCTATTGTTATTTTCACTATCGAGTGAAAATTTTTTAACGATACAGAATTTTAAAGGAATTTTTAATAATTTTGCAGTTTTTGGAATTTTATCTGCAGGTTTTACAGTTGTAACGATTGGAGGTGGATTTGATCTTTCAATAGGATCTACAGCCGGGCTTGTAGGAATAGTTAGCGCAGTTCTTTTAATGAAAAATATTGCAGTTCCCACACCGTGGGTTTTAATTATAGCTATTGTTATAGGATGTACTGTTGGCCTTATCAATGGTCTCATTATTACAAAAGTTGGAATTAACCCAATAATAACAACACTCGGTATGCTTGCAGTAATCAGAGGTGTTTGTTATTTCTGGGCTGATTTAAACCCCCGTTTATATAATGTTTTTGTGCAAAATCTTGGAAGAATTTATATTGGTAATGTGTTTCCAATTACGACTGCATATATCATAGTTGCTTTTGTTATATTAACGATTATTTTAAAATTCACCAGGTTTGGTAGGGATTTATTTACAATTGGAGGTAATGAAAATTTAGCAAGGCTTGCAGGTATACATGTTGACAGGATAAAGATAATATCCTATGTAATTTCAGGATTTTTTTGCTCTATTGCTGGACTTTTATTAATTTCTCAACTTGGTTCAGGCAGACCTGAATATGGAAGAGGTGCAGAACTTGAAGTGTTAACAATAGTAGTTTTGGGTGGTGTTGTTTTAGGAGGTGGAAGAGGAAACTTCTTAGGTGTATTTATAGCTTTGGTAATTATACAGACCGTATCAAATGGTATGGTTTTGATCGATACTCCAGTATTTTTAAGAATGGTAGTAAAGGGTGCTCTGCTGGTTTTGGTAATTGCAATTGATGCCTTAAAAAATAGAAGAAGATTACAACTTTATTAAAGTTAGCTTTGGAGGAGGTAGATGAATTCTCGTGAAAAATTTTTAGAAACAATGAACTTTAGTCCTGAGGTTAGTCCAAATAAGTGGGAGTTTGGCTACTGGGGGTCTACTATTAAAAATTGGTACTGTGATGGACTTCCTCAAAAAAATTACCCTGAAATACCTACTGATATATCAACGATATCAGCATCTCTTTATACCACAGCATGGGCACATAAGTGGAAAGAAAAAAAAGAAACTAAAAGAATAGTTAAAGATGATAAAAAAGAGTCTAAAGGAAATATTAAAATAGAACTACCTAATGGAATAGGTGTGTGGGGAGGAGCACTGTACTGGCCTAGCCAGGGTTTCCCATTGGATAGTGATGTTGCAAGTTACTTCAATTTTGACAAATCTGAGATCTCAGTAAATGTTGAGCAGATATTCTGGCCTCATTTTGATATAAAAATACTAAATGAAGATGAAAAATCACTTACCTATATAGATTTAGATGGAGTTAAAAGAAAGTTTCTAAAAAAAGAAGCAACCATGCCAACTGGTCTTGATTGGCCAATTAAAGACTGGGATAGCTGGGACAACATAAAAGAACAAAGGCTA
>Ga0114921_10000885_pt1 | contig 13045 bp, 9 predicted proteins | sample BentaG_FD_87016 | JGI IMG/M metagenome (GOLD analysis project Ga0114921, IMG submission 87016) | Deep subsurface microbial communities from South Atlantic Ocean to uncover new lineages of life (NeLLi) - Benguela_00093 metaG | ecosystem: Environmental > Aquatic > Marine > Oceanic > Sediment ...
AGGCTTTCGAAGGCTTATCCCAGCATTGTTAATAAGGACATCCAAGCCCTTCAGGATATCATCCACCTTGTCAAAGGTTCTGGCCACAGCCGCGGCATCTGAAACATCTGCATCGACGGTGCCAGCAAGGGAAGGCATCTCGCTCTCGAGGCGATGACGTCCTGCACTGTCGCAATCCAGGACCACTACTCTTGCGTCCTCTTCCAGGAAACGGGCTGCGGTCGCTGCGCCGATGCCTCTTGCTCCGCCGGTGATAAGAACCCGTTTATCTTTCAATCCACGCATGATTTCCTCCTTAACCTGCAAGTCCTCCGCCATCAACTACCAGCGACGCACCAGTGACAAAGGACGAGGCATCACTGGCAAGATAGAGGGCAGCTTGGGCGATTTCTTCCGGCCTCCCAATGCGTTTCAGGGGGCGTTGGGCCGCCTCCTTAAGGAAGCGCTCAAGGGGTTTCCCAAGCCGCTTGGCCTCATACCGTAGAAGGGGTGTATCTGTGTCGCCGGGGCAGATACAGTTGATGCGGATATTATCCCTGCCGTGATCAAGAGCCATGGCTTTAGTCAACAGAACAACTGCCCCCTTCGAGGCGCAGTAGGCAGCCGCTTTGGGCCCACCTACCAGCCCCCAGCCAGAAGCAATATTAACGATTACACCGCCTCCTGCCTTGGCCATACAAGGAATGGCGTACTTGGATAGAAGAAATACAGATTTGACGTTAATGGCCATGATTCTATCCCATTCTTTTTCCCTTGTTTCTACAACTGAGGCTCGTCGAATAATTCCAGCGTTGTTTATGAGGATGTCCAGACTCCCCAGGGCTCGGATTGTTTTCTGGACGGTCTGCTGGCAATCTCTTGCCTGAGCCACGTCACAGCGCCCAAAAATGGCCTGGCCGCCCTTGTCAATTATGGTTTGGGCGACAGCCTGACCCCTGGCCTGATCCAGATCCGCGATGGATAAAGCTGCGCCTTCGCGAGCGAAAAGCAGAGCCGTCGCCCGCCCAATGCCTGATGAGGCGCCTGTTATCAGAGCGATTTTTCCCTTCAAGATGCCTTGGGAAGAACCAGATTCTGAGCTACACATCGGTCAAAGCCTTTCTTGCCGCCTCAAGGGTATAAGCTACATCCTCTTCAGTGTGAGCCAGAGTTGTAACTGAATGAAGGGCTGCGGAGGGAGTCATGTATATTCCATGCTTGAAGAGGGCTAGAGCGAATTTTTGGTATTTAACTCTGTCAACAAAGGCACAGAACTGGCGGTAATCTTGAATGGCGACTTTCTCAGTGAACATGATTTGGAACATGGGCCCTACGTTTTGCACAATTGCCTTTGTTCCTGTTTCTTTAAATATCTCCCGGAATCCAGTGCATACCTTTTCTCCGACTCGCCACATATGGCGGAAAGCAGCACTTTTGTCTCTTATCAGTTCTCGCAGGCTAGCCCGCGCTACGTATAACCCGAGGCGTGATGCGTTTTGGGTGCCGTAGTGGAGCACACCTCCCCAGGCGAGTGCTTCCATAATCTCTGCCCGGCCGACAAAAGCAGCAACTGGCAATCCTGCCCCAAAAGCTTTTCCAAAGGTCGAAATGTCAGGCTTGATGCTGTAATATTCCTGGCAACCCCCTGGAGCAATGCGGAAGCCGGTAACTGTTTCATCAAGGATTAAAAGAATATTGTTGTCCCTGGCTAAATCCTGGAGCCCTTGTAGATAACCGGTTTCTGGAGGTATGACACCCATGTTGGCCATAATTCCTTCAGTGATGACTGCAGCAATCTGCCCTCGATAGGTATCGATGACACGTTCCACAGCTTTAAGATCGTTCCAGGGGACAACAATCGTATCATCCAGAGCGTATTGATTAAGCCCTGAACTATCAGCAATTTTTATAGGGTCGCTGCGAAAGCCCAGAGAATCGATTTGATGGGGATGAGCGTTAGCTAGAAAATCGTCATACCAGCCATGGTAGTGTCCTTCGAATTTGATAAACTTTGGCCTGCCAGTATATCCCCTTGCCAACCGGAGAGCTGCCATTGCCGCCTCGGTTCCTGTATTGGCAAAACGTACACGCTCGGCACTTGGTATGGTCTTTTGAATCATCTCTGCCACTTCGATTTCTATCTCAGTAGCCGCTGCAAAGAGGGTTCCCTTTGAAGCCTCCTCCTTTATAGCTTCGACAATGTGCGGGTGAGCATGACCCAGGGGCAGGGCACCATAGGCCATCATCCAGTCAATATAACGATTCCCATCCACATCGTAAATGTTTGAACCTTGCCCCCGGTCGATAAAGAGGGGGTAATCGCCATAATTGGCTGGTCCCCTTGAAGGAGAGCTTCCTCCTTCAATCATCACTCCCAGAGCGCGTTGGTAAAGCTCCTTGGATTTATTGGTTTCAAAGGTCAAAAGCATCACCTCCTGAGTTTTTAAAGTTAATCCCGTATCGGCGGGCATATTCTTGGAAGCGGGCGATCAATTCCTTGGCCCTTTCTTCGGTTTCTCCCGGGGGAAGCCGTTGGCAATAGTAACCCAGCTCGTTCTGCAGTACTTCTGTAGCCTCAGAACAAAAAACAACAGTACCGTCAGCCTCTATGTATTCAATTCCATCAAAACGATGGGAGCGCTCATTGATAGCGATAGCTTCTCCCAAGCTAAGCCCTTTTATTGGTGCAAGGTCAAATTCTTTGCTGCTGACAATGAGTGGATAGCCTCCTGGATGTCCCTTTGGTCCAGGCGCGTGAATCAGCATTTCCCTTTTGGAGAGGAAGGCCCTGATTAATCTCACTGTGGAGCCGGCAGTAAGAAAATGGATAGCTGGGCCTGGTGGTATTGGGTAAGGAGCTGTAAGCAATTCTTTGCCCCGAATTTCTTCTGTCACATCCTGACCATTGTGCTCGATCCGCAAAAAGTAAGGGGGGATTTCTTTGACTGGTTCGCCAAAAGCTGCCGGTTCCAGAGCATGGTGGGCAACCAGGAGGACACTCACCTCTTCAATGGGAACCTCTAATCTTTGGGCTGCGAGGACTCTTACTTTGGGGACAATTTCGTCAAGATTACCCACTCCACATGTCGGTGCGAGATTAAGACAGCCGAGGATACAGTTAACGACGTCTGGAAAGGGAGCTGTGAGGGTTTTCCCCCTGAAGTCTATACTGCTCAAGGCCTCCATCAACTTCAAAGTCAATGTTAAATGGACCGGCAACCAGATGCCGAATCCAGCACTTTTGATTCGAGCAGACTGTTCGGGCGGCAGGAGATCAGAGAGCCACCAGGTTTGCATGGATGCAGTGCTCAAGATAATGTCAGGAGCCTCTCTTCGGACGGTTTCAATAACGGTTTCCTTATCGTTGATATCGAGAGGAGTAAAGCATATAGAAGGAGAGTAGCCCTGAGCCACGGCACTTAATCGGGTCAGGTTACAGCGGGCTATCCCTCGCTTTTCGTTTCGGCTGGCAGCTACGATTCGCCCAATTTGCTGCTCCCGCGCTAAAAGTTCCAGTATTGTACTTCCTAAATCTCCAAGTCCTATAATCATAAGAGTTGGTTTCATAGTTCTGATTCCTGTTAAGGAGGCGATATCCTCTCTTTCAGGCTTTTATCAAGACTATCAGATTTTTTGATTGGTAGCAATAAAAAAGCAAAAAAGGAAAGGCAGCTTTAAATTATCTGGTTATCACGGGAAAAGAAAGCCTTTCAATGTGATAAAAAAGCGGAAATTGAAATCAAATAATGATATTATTAGCAAGCAATGAAGAAATCAGATAAGGTTAAAATTAAGTACCTTGACGGCTTCCTCTACCAGGGTGCTGTTCTGGCTGGTTGCAGAGAAGTCATTTCTCATGAAAAAGAACTTAATAAAATAAATGTCTTTCCTATTCCTGATAGAGATACAGGATCAAACTTAAAAAAAACCTTTTCTCCTCTGTTAAAAAATTTCCAGTAGCATTGAGTTCTGGAGGAAGAAGCAGTCAAGAAATGGCTGAGGTTGCTGTGGCTTCTGCCCTTGGTTATTCGGGAATCATTTTTGCCCAGTTCTTTTACGGCCTGGCAGAGAAGCTTAAAGATTATGACCAAGTTTTGCCTGAAGTCTTTACTCAGGCCTCTTCTCAGGCTTTCATCAGAGCTTATGAGGCTTTAAATAATCCTCAAGAAGGGACTGTTTTGACAGTATTGAAGGAGTGGTCTGAAGAGCTGAAAAAACTTGCTCGTAAAATCGATGATTTTGGTCTTCTTTTCAGCGAATCATTAAAAAGAGCGGTTTCAGCTCTTAAGGATACCCCTAACAAGCTTGAAATATTGAGAAAGTACAATGTAGTGGATGCAGGAGGAAAGGCTTTTGTCTATTTTCTTGAGGGCATAATCCATTTTATGGAGAAAGGCGAGCCTCTGCCTGGATCGTCTGATAAAAGAAAAATCCAGGTTTCTTTTAAGGAAAAATATCCAGAGGACGAGAAAAAGGAAATTCGACTTTGTGCTGAATGCTGTGTGCGCAGAGAGAATCTAGACCGCTTGAATCTTATCGAAAAAATCAATTCTCTGGGTCATGACTTGATTTTCTACGGCTCTTTAAATTTTGCTAAAATTCACCTTAAAACCAATAGACCCGATGATGTATTTTCCTGTGTGGCTCAATTCGGAGATATTACCTCAAAAAAAATCCTCAAATTTGCCGCTGATACACCAACCTCCCATAAAAAACCTATAGCCTTGGTTTTTGATACAACATGTGACATTGCCGATGAGTACATCGAAGATAACGATATCTATTTTGTTCCCGTAAAAGTTCAGGCAATGGACAGGGTTTTTACGGATAAAGTGAACCTCATACCAGAAGAGTTTTACCAGATATTGAGCTCCTCCCCCACTCTTCCTAAAACATCACAACCCAGTCTCATGGAATTTTCCAGCATTTATGAACATCTTCTTGTTCATTATCAAACAATAATTTCTATTCATCTCTCCGGAAAACTCAGCGGGACTTTCCAGACAGCCTTTCAAGCTGCTAATGATGTTGACTCTAAAAAAATTACAGCCCTTGACGGGAAAAATATTTCTGTTGGCCTTGGCTTGGTCGGGATGGAAGGAATTGAGGCTATAAAAGAGGGCTTGAGCCATGAAGGTGTTTTAGAACGAATCAAGAATGCTATTGAAGATGTTGAGGTTTTTATTGGTCTTCCTACTTTAAAATATCTGGTTAAGGGAGGGAGAATTACAAAAGCCAAGGGGCTTATGGCCAGAATTCTCAATATAAACCCGATTCTCTCTATCAACCGAGAAGGGATTCTTAAACCCGTAGGGAAAACAAGAGGCAAGAAGAGGTTGGAGCAAAAAATCTTAGATATGGCATCAGCAAAAATGAGAGAGGCCAAAGAAGCAAGATTTTCTGTGGCTGTTGCCCATACAAATGCTCCCCAGGTAGGGAAAAAAATTGCCGAGAAAATAAGACAAAGACTGAGAACTGAAGTTGCTATGGTTATGAATGCTTCTCCTGCTTTGGGAGTTCATGCTGGTCCTGGTGTGATTGGGATTGGCGTTGTCAAATCAGTGAAGAATGGGCGAGAAAAGCCAGACTAGCTAGACTGGCTAGAAAGTTTAGAAATGAATAGTTTATATTCAAAGAAATTATTTACAGTTCAGCCAGGTAGCAATGCCTGACTATTTCTCATTGTTTGCTGTTTATTGTTTACTAATATAAACGCAATAAATGTTGTTACATTGTTATAGCGAGCGACCAAAGGGAGCGTGGCAATTACTACCTATCAGAATTTACTGCTTATTGATATTTAGTCTCCGCCTATTTGCATCAGCTTGATGCGGAAGGTTGGAGAGGTGATGAAGGTTCGTTTCAAGTCGAGATCATTTCCTGTCATATCGATTCCGTTCAACATTTCATCTGCTGTTCCGGCAATGGTCAGACCCTTCACAGGAAAAGCAATCTTTCCGTTTTCCACCCAGAAACCTGAAGCTCCTCCGCTAAAATTGCCGTTGACAGGATTTATGCCATAGCCAGTAACTCCCTTGAGAAAAAATCCCTTTTTAGTTTCTTTAATGATTTCTTTTGGAGAGTTTTTTCCTGCTTCCATATAGAAGTTGTGAGGCCCGATTCCAGGCAGACCGGCAAAGCCGCCTCTCGAGGCATTTCCTGTGCTTTTAACACCAGCTCTTTTAGCGACTATAGTGTTGTACATAAAACCTTTCAGCACGCCTTTATCGATGATTATTCTCTTCCTGGTAGGTACTCCTTCCCCATCAAAGGGTTTGCTGCCCAATCCTTTTGGCCTTGTGCCATCATCAATAACTGTCACCAATTCAGAGGCAATTTTTTGGTTCATCTTTTCTCTCAAAAAGCTGGCTCCCTGGAGAACACGTTCGCCGTTTATAGCACCTAAAAGGCCGCCTAAAATCGCCCGGGCTACATCAGGATCAAAAATGACCGTAGCTTTTTGAGTCTTAACCATACGGGGATCGAGCATTTCATAGGCATCCTTTGCTGCTTTCTCAGCAATTTCTTCGGGTGATTTAAGATCCGCGAAAAAGCGTCTTGAACAGTATTCGCTTCCTGAAGATTTCTGGTCGCCTTTTTCGGCAACAACAGAAACTCCAAAAGAGCAAACAGACATTTTACAATTTTTCAGAAGCCCGTTTGAATTGGCCAGAAAGATTTCACCTTCCCCTTCCGAGTACCTTGCTCCAGCGCTCTTGGTTATTCGTGAATCTTTCATAGCCAATTTCTCTACTTTTTTTGCTAGATCGATCTTCTTTTCCATGGAGATTTGGCCAATTTGAGGATCATTGAGTCCTGGAACGTTTGTCATGCCTTTATCATCGGGAAGAACGTTGTTTTTGTCAGGAGTAGTATTCTTGGCAAACATAACTGCACTTTTGATGGCATTGTCCAGAGATCTATCTGAAAAATCATTGCAGCTTGAAAAAGCCATCTTTCCCTTTTTAAACACTCTGAAACCGACGCCGTGGGTAGTTGCTTGGCGGACCGTTTCGATTTCCCCGTTGCGCACTCTAATGCTGAGGTTACGTCCAGATTCTAGGTAAACCTCAGCCGCATCTGCGCCCTGCTTTAAACATTTCTTAACAAGCTGTTCTGCTAATCCTTTATAGTCCATGATTAACTCCTTTCTTTTGATTTATTCATCTTCTTGCTCTGCTTCCGCCTACATTAATGCCGCGAATCCTTACAGTAGGCTGTCCGGCTGTGACTTCAGCTATCTGTCCCTTGCCGCAAATTCCTGGTCCAAAGTCAAGATCATCTCCCACTGCGTCTATGTTAGAGATGATATCCAAGCAGCTTCCGATGAGAGTTGCTCCTTTAACTGGGGTTGTCTTCTTTCCATTTTCAATCAGGTAAACTTCACGGCAAGTGAAATTGAACATGCCGGTTATAGGATTAACGCTTCCTCCGCTTAGACTCTGAACATAAATTCCACTCTTGGTTGAGGCCATAATATCTTCAGGCTTGTCTTTTCCTTTTTCGATGAAAGTGTTGGTCATGCGAGGGATGGGGATGTGTTGAAAGCTTTCGCGCCTGCCATTTCCTGTGCGTTCCATGTTTAATTGTTTTGCCGAAAGGATATCAGACATATATTTTACCAGTACTCCCTCTTTTATCAGCACATTGCGTTTCATCTGGGTTCCTTCGTCATCAAAATTTGTGGTTCCCCGGAAATTGGGCAAGCTTCCATCATCTACCATGGTAAAAACATCACTGGCCACTTTTTTTCCCAATTTGCCGGTAAAGGCACCAATTTTTTTAGCAATATTATCAGCTTCAAGAGGATGGCCAACAGCCTCATGGACAAGCACTCCGCCCCATCCGTTTTGCATGACAACATCCATTTTTCCTGCTGGAGCATCTTTAGCTTCAAGCATGACGATGGCTTCACGGGCAGCTGTGCGGGTGACTTCCTCAGGAGAGACCTCATCAAACATTTCAAAACCAGAATGACGGCTCAGCCTCTCGCGACTCATATGCCGAGTGTTTTTACCAACACCCAGAATCTGGACGATAAAGAACAACAGAGGCAATTCATCACTCACCAGAAGCCCTTCACTATTGGCGATGGTTCTTCCTCTGATTTCATCATAATAGCTGATAAAGGCCATTTTTATTCTTGGGTCATAATCAAGAGCAGCCTGGTCGGCTCGTTTCATAACCTCAAGGCGTTTTTTTTCTGCCACTTCTTCCAGAGGAAGCTTGACAGTGATGAAAGATTTCCTCTTGGCTTCCTGGATGTCGACAGAGCCTATGGCCTTGGTGCCTTTGGCTACATAAGAGGCGACTTCAGCCGCTTTCATGAGTTTATCTTCAGTTATATCGTCTGTGTAGGCATATCCAGTTTTATCACCTGAGATAACTCTTACACCTGCGCCCTGGCTAATGCCAAAGACAGCACTCTTGAACTTAGATTCTTCCATTATGATTCTGCGAGAAATTCTGTTTTCCACGTAAACTTCAGAAAATTCGCCGCCTTTTTCAAGGGCTCGTCTGATTGTTTTGTTTAGAATTTGAGGGTCTAACTCCAACTTAGCCCTAACTGGCTTCGTACCTTTACAGGATAAAAGCTGCATCATAAGAGAAGGTGTTGCTGCCAGAGCAATCCCTCCCCTAAGGCTCATCTTGAGAAATTTTCGGCGAGGAATATCCTCAACAAAGTAACTTTTAAATTTCATGTTTTACCTCTTCTAATGAGATTTTTAGTAATTATATCCAACTTGAATCTCAATAGCAAAAATAATGAAAAAAAGGAATCTTTTTCACTTCTCGCAATGAAATGGAATCAAGCAACTTGGGGAAAAAGCTAAAAAAAAATGGCGAATAAAAAACAGAGGCTTGAGGTCTTAAAAGCTGAGCAAAATATTAAATAGTTTCAGCTGTGTTTTATCGCCTCTTTGATTCGTTCCGGAGTCATGGGGAGTTGGAACAACCTGACACCGACCGCATCGTAAATCGCATTGGCTACTACACCGCCCATGCAAATAATGGCTGGTTCCCCGCCTCCCTGAGGAGAAGTTTCAAGGTTATCAATCAGCACTGTTTCGATTTTTGGCAGCCATGAGAAGCGGGGTAGTTCATAAGTATCAAAATTGAGGTCAAAAATTTCTCCGCCTTTGAAATGGATTTCTTCGGTCAGAGCATAGCCCAATCCCATGGTGATACAACCTTCTATCTGCATTTTTGCTCCCTCAGGATTAATTACCAGGCCCATGTCTTGAGCACAGACGACACGCTTAACCTGAACAGTTCCTTTCTTCTTATCAACTTCGACTTCAGCCATGGTTGCTACATAGGTACCAGAATCAATACCACTGGCTACACCGTAGCCTCGACTACTGGGTGCTTTTAATGGGGTCCAGTCGAATTTCTCTGCTGCGGCGGCGAGTACTCTCTTCATTCTTTTATCCTTCAAATTTTTCAGGCGGAATTCCAGAGAGTCTAGGCCTGCTTTGGAAGCCATGATGTCTATATGCGATTCCCTGGCAAAGGTATTGGTGTTGTTGGCAGGGGCGCGCCAAGCTCCTGTGCCAAAGGGGTGGGAACCAGGAGTGCCTCGCCAGCCCCCTCCTGTCGAAACCGTACGATGATGGGGCACATCGTAAAATTGCTGGGAACCCCTTTCTCCTGCAAAATAAACATTATAGTCCCAGGAAACAATTTTACCTGAGTCCTTGATTCCCGATTTTATTTTAACCACTGCTGCAGGTCGGAAAGTATCATTAAAGAATTCTTCTGCCCGGCTCCAGGCGACCTGGACAGGTTTTCCGGTTAATTTTGCAAGTCGTGCTGCTTCAACAGCCTGCTGGTTTCGCGTTTTTCCGCCAAATCCTCCTCCCACAAAGGGGGTGATGACGCGGACATTTTTTGAAGGAAAACCCAAGGCTTGAGCAGCTTCCTCTTTAAGCCTAAAGGGAGTTTGAGTAGATGCCCAGACTGTGGCTTTATTCCCTTCAATTTGAGCCACTGCTGTATGGGTCTCTATTGGGGCATGAGCGACGTAGCTATTCAGGTAAGTTTCCTCAAAAATAACGCCTGCGAGTTCTTCTCCTGTCTTGAGGTTTCCACCCTGGGATACTATTTCCCCTTTTGGGGCAACTTTGAGTAGGTGTTCAAAAATTGTCTTATCGTTTACTTCCGGTTCTGGTAAATCAAAGTGGGCTTTAACTTTTGCCAGAGCTTTTTCTGCCTCGTCTGAATTTTTATGGAGAACCGCAATAAAATCACCGTCCTGAACTATTTGAACATCCTTCATTTTTTTGATAGCAGAGGTATCCAGGCTCTTTAATTTTGCGCCATGAGCAGGGGGTCTTAAAATCCTTGCATACAACATGCCGGGCAAGCGAATGTCCCCTGTAAAAACAGCCTTTCCTGTGACCTTCTCTAAAGCATCCAGTCGGGAAACAGGTTTACCAACCACAGTAAATTCTGATACAGATTTTAAGGCTGCTTTTCTCTTCAAGTGCCTTTCGATTTTTTTCCCTTTAGACAGCTGAGCATAGGTAACCTGATTCTTACTGTTATTTTTGTCGAATATTACCCCTGCCTTTGCTTTCAATTGACCTTGAGGCAGGTGGAGATATTCAGCCGCTAACTCCATTAAAACAGCCCTGGCTTCGGCAGCAGCTGCTCTGAGTAGAGGGCCAAAGAAGCGGGTGGTCATGGATCCAAAAGTCCCCATATCCCAGGGACAGAGATCTGTGTCTCCCATAACCATATCAACTGATTCTAAAGGTACATCCAGTTCATCGGCCAACATCTGCGCCAGGGAGGTTATTACCCCCTGGCCCATTTCAATTTTGCCTGTAAAGCAGGAAACTCTCCCGTCTGCTCCGATTCTAAGGAAAGCATTGAAGTCAGCAGGCGTCTGCTGGCGAAAGCCCCTGCGGCGTCTTTCTTGCTGTAATGCTTCGGAATCAAGAGAGAAAAAGATTATGATTCCTCCAGCTGCAAGCTTGACAAATTCTCGACGGCTAAGAGGAAAATGTACTTTTATATCACTGAAATCTAGGTCCATATAATCATCATGTTCTTCTTTCATCTTTTCCTTACTCCTTTCATTTCTCGAGCTGCAGTCTGGATAGCCTGGACAATTCGGGTGTGGGCTCCGCAGCGGCACAAATTCTCATCCATGCTCTGAAGGATTTCTTTTCGTCGAGGTTGAGGATTTTTCAACAATAAACTATAGGCATGGATGATCATACCTGGAGTACAAAATCCGCATTGAAGGGCATTGTGTTTGATGAATGCTTTCTGCAGGGGATGGAGATTTTCTATTTTGGCTAATCCTTCAATAGTCAGAACCTCTTTTCCTTTAACATCTTTAACAGGAAATTGGCATGATCGGATAGCCTTCTTGTTCACCAGAACAGTACAGGAACCGCAAAAACCTTCTCCGCAACCAAATTTTGTTCCTGTAAGACTGAGATCAGAGCGCAAAATCCATAAAAGCATTCGTTCACCATCAACGGTCAAGCGTACCGGCTTATCATTGAGTTTGAAATGAATGGTTTCTCTCATATTCATCTCCCTCTTGGTTAATTAAATTTTCTTGAAACCATAAAAAAGAATCTAATTTTTCAACACAATCGAGATCTGAAGTTTACTTGATTTTCACTGAATAGACTAAATGTTTCAGGGTGTTATGTCAAATTTCGGATATAGTCCGCAAGCATTTTTCTTTCTGTGATGGAAGAGAATATTAAAGGTCATGCTGGGTACCTGTTGATTAAAGGTTCATTCGTAGCGGAGGGCTTCAATGGGGTTTAAATTAGAAGCCGTATAAGCCGGGTAAATTCCAAAAATTAATCCTACTGAAACAGAAATTCCAAAAGAAACGACAACAGAAAGGACTGTGATGATAGTTCTCCAGTGGGTATAAAGGCTCACTATCTTAGAAAGGCCAAAGCCTGCTCCAAGACCAATCATGCCTCCAACAAGGCTGATAAAAACAGCCTCAGCAATAAACTGGCTCAGGATATCAATTTGCCTGGCTCCAACAGCACGCCTTATGCCAATCTCTCTTGTTCTTTCCAGTACAGACGCCAGCATGATATTCATGATACCAATCCCGCCCACGAGCAAAGAAATGCCAGCAATACAGCCCATAGCAATGTTGAAAATACGCTGGGTTTCCTGAGTTTGGCGAAGGAGCTCCTCGGGAACGATGATTTTGTAATCTTTGATATCGCGGTGCAGGCGCAGGAGAAGACGGTTAATGTAAACAGCTGCATCTCTGATGTATCCTGGCTCTTCCATAGTCACCGCTATTTCGCTGAGTTGGGGCTCATATTTGCCAACCTCGAATTTCTTCAGGGCTGTATTGATGGGAATATAAATATCATTGGCAATGCTCTCAATCTCGATTCCTGCAACCTCCCCCTTGGCTTTTCCTTTTTTGAGGATTGTTCCGATGACTTCAAACCACTGGTTGTTAATCTTTATCATTTGGCCAAGGGGATTTTTGAAAGCAAAAAGGTCTCGCCTCACCTGATGGCCAATAACACAGACATTAGCATGCTGAGCATTATGGAATTCGTCAAAAAAGCGTCCTCTATCTACTAACAGATTAAGAGTCAGATGATACCTGGCGTCAGTCCCTATAACCCGGGCATCACTCTTCGCGTCTATAGAACGTATGAAATTGGCTTTAATCAGCTTTTGATAAGAAAGATGTTTTATGTACGGGACTCCCTCTTTTAAGGATAAAAAGTCCTTCAGAGAAAGCCCTGGGGATTTTTCCCTGATGGTTTTTAGCTTGTCTTCTTCATATTCAAGATTCTGGATGATGATGTTTTTGGCTCCCATGAGGTTTATGATTTCAAGAGCTTCTTTTTTGGCACCTTCTCCTATTGAAAGCATAGCTATAACTGCTCCCACGCCGAAAATAATTCCCAGCATGGTTAAAAAAGTGCGGAGCTTATGGGTCTTTAATCCTGAAAATCCGGTGTTGATTATTTCAGAAAAATTCATGGAATGAATCTATTTCATAATGACGATATTTTTTCCACTGGATGAAGCTTTCTTTGGGATATATTTTTTA
>Ga0114921_10000888_pt1 | contig 13041 bp, 11 predicted proteins | sample BentaG_FD_87016 | JGI IMG/M metagenome (GOLD analysis project Ga0114921, IMG submission 87016) | Deep subsurface microbial communities from South Atlantic Ocean to uncover new lineages of life (NeLLi) - Benguela_00093 metaG | ecosystem: Environmental > Aquatic > Marine > Oceanic > Sediment ...
ACTTTATCAGGCCTCTTGGTCACCATGGCTAACTCAATCACCGGCAGACAAGAGGTGTTTGAAGCTAAAATCGCCCCTTTAAGGCAAATTTTATCAAGCTCGGTAAATACCTTCTTCTTTAATTCCAGTTCCTCAGGCACAACCTCTATTAAAAGCTCACAGTCACTTAAATCTTTTATATCAGTTGTACCCTTAATGCGGGAAATTGTCGCTTCTTTATCAGACTCGCTTATCTTCCCCTTCTCCACCGCCCTGGTTAAGAAATGCTTAATTGATGACAACCCTTTATTTAACACTGCCTTGTTTATATCCGAGACGACAACCTCATACCCTGCCTGGGCGCAGACCTGGGTAATTCCCGAACCCATAAAGCCACAACCAACCACCCCTACTCTCTTAATTTTCATAATGCCCTTCTTTTTACCGATGAAGATTTACCTTGCTTTATAGTCAGGCTTTCTTCTTGGTTTTTCGGCGAAAGCGGTGATTCCTTCGTTGAAATCCTCGGTGCCCATGAGGTAAGCCTCTAGAGTATGCTCGAGGTACAAACCATCCTCCAGGGTCATGCTATAACCCTTAATCATCGCTTCCTTAACCGCTCTAACCGCCAGAGGTCCTGCCTGGCAGATGGTATTAGCCCACTCTTTAGCGGCAGACATAAGCTCATTTTGTGGGACAACCTTATTAATTAAACCGATTCGATAAGCTTCCTGGGCATCAATGGGCTTACCAGTAAGCAAAATCTCAGCCGCCTTGCACCAGGGAATCATCCGCGGCAGCCTCTGGGTACCTCCCCAGCCAGGCAAAAGCCCCAGCGTAATCTCTGGCAAGCCGAAGCGAGCATTCTCAGAGGCTACCCTGAGGTCACAGGCCAGAACTATCTCCAGTCCCCCACCCAGCGCATAGCCGTTGACGGCAGCAATAAGCGGTTTCCACAGAGTAAATCCCCGCATCGGGAGCTCTGGCATTACCCAGGGGCTATATCGGTGCTTCTGCCCGAAAGGTAGCATATCTTTTATGTCAGCGCCAGCAGAAAAGGCCTTTTCACCAGCGCCAGTAATAATACCAACCCATACCTCAGGGTCATCCCGAAAGTCCACCAGGGCATCATGAAGCTCCCGAGCCGCTTCCACATTAATGGCATTAAGTGCCTCAGGTCGGTTAAGGGTGAAAATAGCAATTCTACCTTCTTTAGTATAGTCAACAGCCATAATAAACCTCTCCTTATAAATAAAATTCTTCATGAAAATAAAAAGCTGGAAATAGAATATTCCAGCTAAGTTAGAACTAAAGTGCCACCCAATTCCACATTGGCCTGCCCACATTTGAATAGAAAAGGCATCACGGCAAATTTTAACAAAGCCCTTATACCCTGTCAAGGAACTTATTTCCGCCCTGGGATAAGCCTGCAGATGGGTATAGAGCTAGAAAACGCCCTTTTCGGTAAAGCTGGCTATCTCTTTCTTAGTCATCCCCAGCAACTTGCCATAGACATAATCATTATCCTGACCTAAGCTAGGTGCCGGACGATAAAAACTGGCCGGGGTCTCGGAGAGCTTTACCGGGGTGGTATCAAAAGTAACCTTGCCCAAAACCGGATGCTCAACTGAAGTAAAAAAGCCCCTTTCTCTAAGTTGCGGGTCTTCGGCCAGTGAAGCGGCATCTGAAACCACCCCACAAGCTATCCCCACCCCTTGGAGCAAGTTCATCACCTCTTCTGGGGTGTGATTAATCGTCCATCCCTCAACTAACCTATCCAGTTCAGTGGAATGCTTGACCCGCTCTGAATTAGTGGCAAACCTAGTATCTTTAGTCCAGGCAGGATAACCAAGCACCCCGCAAAAGTGCTGCCACTCCTCCTCACTTGAGAGCGAGATGGCACACCAGCGGTCATCACCCTGACAGCGATAAACACCGCAGGGAGCAAAATCCGGATTGCTATTACCTTCCGGGGCTAAATCCCTTGCGTTGGCGGTAAAATCAAGCACTGCCACCTCCAAAAGGGAAGTTAAGGCTTCAAGCTCTGAGATGTCAATATATTGCCCTTCTCCAGTCTCTGACCTGTATTCCAGCGCCTCAAGGAGAGCCAGCGCCGCTACCAGTCCGGCAACATGGTCAGCATGGGCACAACCTACCCCGAGTGGTGGTCTACCGGGGAAGGTGGTGAGATAGGTTAGCCCCGAAAGAGCCTGAACAGTGGCATCAAAGGCAACATAGTTCTGCCAAGCCCCGGTATGACCCATCCCGGACAGGCTTACCATGATTAAATCAGGCTTTATCTCTTTAAGTTGTTCATAGGAAAGTCTCCAATTTGCCATCACCCTGGGAGTGAAATTTTCTACCACCACATCGCTTATCCCAGCCAGCCTCAGGGCTACATCCCTTGCCTCGGGCTTGCTTAAGTTGAGTGAAACAGAAAGTTTATTGCGGTTCCAGGTATTAAAATAGCCAGTTCGGCTATCCTCATCGCTGCCGGGGATATGCCTTGACCCAACCTTAATTACCTCAGCCCCAAAGTCAGCTAAAATCCTGGTAGCATATGGGCCAGCCAGCACCCAGGTAAAATCAAGCACCCTTAAACCATCTAAGGCAGCTTTCATCCAGATTTTGCTCCGCTTAATAGATTCAAATTATACCCCTTGAAGCTAAGGCGTGAACCTTTTTTGCGGAAAGGCCAAGCTCCCCCTGATAAATCTCGTCGTTGTGCTCACCAATCAGGGGAGGCTTAAAGATACGCCAGCTTAGTTTACTAAACTTATACGGTGCCCCAGCATAGGTTATCTTTTTACCCAGCTCAGGATGGATAAGCGGTGTAAAAAAGCGGCGCTCCTTTAGTTGAGGGTTACTGACTACATGCTTGGGGGAACAAACCTTTGCCCAGGGGAACCCCATCAGTTGCCCCCTTTGGCAAAGCTCATCGGCGCTATGGATCTTAGTCCACCGCTCAAGGACACTTGCTATATGCCCCAGATTAAGCCGTCTAGTTTCTTCATGGCGCCACTTTTCCTGCTTTAAGTCCTGTTCCATCCCCTCGCTTAAGAGCCACTCTACCAGCGTCTCCCAGTTGCGAAACAAAGAAAGCATAATATAGCCATTACGGCAGGGGAAAGCACGGAAAGCACCGCTCCAGCTAAGACTGCCTTGCCTTTTTGCCACCACACCTTCGTCATGATAGCGTATATTTACATGCTCGGTCACCGCGGCTGTTGCTTCCACGAGCGAGAGGTCAAGATACTGTCCCCGACCGCTAAAGCGGCGGCTCAAGAGGGCTAAAAGGATACCGATAGCAGCAAAAAGGGAGGCAATATGATAACTCTGCTGCCCATAGGGTTTGAGCGGCGGGGTATCCCGTTCCCCACTAAGATACATTTGCCCGCCCAAGGCAGAGGCAACAAGGTCATCGCAGTGAAAATTTTTCCTCGGACCGGTCTGCCCAAAACCGGTGATTGAGGCTAAAATTAGCCTCGGATTAACTTTAGATAAGTCATGATAGCTCAACCCCAGCTTGTCCAGATACCCCGGGGGAAAGGTCTCTACCACCACATCAGCGGTCACAACCAGCCGCTTAAGAATTTCTTTCCCCTCATCGCTTTCAATATCAAGGGTAATGCCCCGCTTTGAGGCATTCAGGTGCCAAAAGTTTAGGCTACGCCCTGGATGCGGCACCTCCCCTAGATATGGCCCGCGCTGTCTTAAAGGGTCTCCACCCGGCGGCTCAACCTTGATAACATCCGCCCCCATGTCACCGAGGAGCCTGGAGCAGAACATCCCCTTTTCATCAGCCAAATCTAGGATGCGTAAGCCATCTAGCGCCAATTTCATTCTCTAGAACCTGCGGTCAAAGCTACGTTTCGGAAAAACTAGTTGAAGTAAGGGCGAAAAGCCTCTGCTCAAGCTTAAGCCCACCCTCAAGCCTCAGATTAAGCCCCTGGATTAGCGCCTGTTTGGTGTTTTTTACAGCTTGAGGGGGATAAGAGCCTATCTTTTTTGCCAATGCCTCAGCCGTGGTCATAAGTTCCGGGCGAGGTACCACCCGGTTAACCAAGCCAATATCGTATGCCTCTCTGGCTGAAATCCTCCTGCCGGTTAGCAATATCTCCAAGGCTCTTGGTCTGCCCACAATACGGGGCAGGGTTTGTGTTCCCCCGGCAGCGGGGATAATACCCAAGCCGACTTCGGGAAAGCCAAACTGGGCATCCTCGGCAGCCACTCTCAGGTCACAAGAGAGGGCGATTTCAAGACCGCTTCCTAGAACATAACCATGCAGGGCGGCAATTAGTGGCTGCGGTAAGCTCAAAAATAACCCCCAAACATCCCGGCTTAAGCGTACCTGGCGGGCTACCACCGGGGATGGAGCAGTTAAAAACTCACTTAAATCAGCGCCGGCACAAAACGCTTTCTCCCCCGCCCCACTAAAGATGACTACCCTCACCTCGTCATCATCCCTTACTGCCTCAAGAATCTGCAGTAGCTCATCGCGCATCTGGATATTATAAGCATTGAGGTGCCTGGGGCGGTTGAGGGTAACATAGGCTAAAGCCTCTCTTTTCTCATAGATTAGAGTTTCAAAATTAGCCATTACTTTGAAATATACCCGGTATCATTCCCCTTTAAAGTGGGGCGACCTTTTCTCCTGGAAAGCCCTAATACCTTCAATGCGGTCTTGAGTTATCTGAAGCAGGCAGTAGAGGTCGGTCTCAAGCCCCAGTCCCTGCTCCAAAGTAAGGTCCAGCCCTTTACTGACTGCCTCTTTAATATAGCTAAGGGCAACAGGTGCTTTACTGCTTATCTTTCTGGCTATATCCATCGTCAGTGGGATAAGCTCAGTTTCCGGAACTACTTTACTCACCAAACCAATGCGGTATGCCTCCTGGGCGTCTATAGGCTCAGCGGTAAGGAGCATCTCCAGGGCTTTGGCTCTGCCCACCAGACGCGGCAGCCACTGGGTACCGCCATCCTGTGGCATAAGACCTAAAGCCACCTCAGGGAAACCAAAGGAGGCAGTCTCATCAGCAATTCTTATATCACAGACCAAGGCCAGCTCAAGGCCCCAGCTTAGGGCATCGCCGTTAATGGCGGCAATGGTGGGGCAATTAAGTCTAGCCAGTAGCTGGGCGGGACTGGATTTATCCCGTTTAGTAAAAAGCAGCTTTTCTTTTGGGTCAGCCCCCAGACAAAAGCTCTTTCCCTGGCCGTTAATTACTACCACCCTGACTTCTCTATCCTCGGCAATTCGGGAACAAACATCAACTAACTGCCCGGCCATCTTGTTATTGATGGCATTGCCCACCCCGGGACGATTAAGGGTGATAATGCCAATCTGCTCCTCTTTGCGGAAAATCACCGTTCTGGAAGGCACCACAGTACCCCAATTATACCACTTTGAAGGGAGCTACTTTACCGGCTCAAGCCTAGCTCCCTTTAATCCTTTATAGCTTGGGCCGTAGCGGAAGGCCCGGTAGATATAATTGTTACGGCCATAGAAGGGGAAGCGATGGTAGTAGGGGTTAACATACTCCCATACTATTTCCTTATATGGATTCAGTTCAAAGATTCGGCCAAAATCCCCCTCGCAGATTAGGGTATCGCCATTAGCCAGACGCTGGCAATTGCCCATCCTGGGGGCGTAAAAGTCGGGTAGCGGGTTTTCAAGGTAGGTCCATTCTATTTCGTTAGTCTTGGGATTGAGCTCCACCACCCGGGAGGCACCAAGGGGCAGGTTCTTGACATGAAGCCCCTTATCCAGAAACAGGATGTCTCCCTTGCGCACCCGGCGGTCAATCCCCCTCTCCCATATCTCACCAGAGGGAAGCTCCGAACTCAGCATGACTGCGGCATCCGGATGAGATAGTTCCCCAGAACCCCACTGCCACTTGATATTGCCGGTTTCTTTCTCGATAATGGCCAGGGTATTAATCCGGGAAAAGCAGACCAGGATATTGCCATCAGAGAGAACCTCAATAGAACTTGCCATCGTCCACTGGTCACGGAAACATAAGGGACAGATATAGTCTTTCTCCGGGTCCAGGTGCTCATAAGCCTTCCACTCCCAGACTACCCTGCCTGAGGGGTGAATCTCCTGGAGGCAGTCACACCACATAACACCGTCTTTCTCTGTCCCCGGCACACCACCTTTCACCTTGGAGGCGATATCCTTAGGTACCTCAACCCACTTTAAGACCATGGTGTTGTCATTGTACAGGCGAAAGAAGGTATGATGCAGATAGGGGTCTTCATATTTCCAGACAACATTACCGTCCCAATCTACCTCCACCAGTTCCCCACCAGCTCCAAAAAAACTAGCTAACGGTCCGTCACTCTTCTGCCCCGAATAGAGCAGATTACCATTGGGAAGTAGTTCACCATGTAGAGCCGGGGGATTTTTCATCTGCCACTTATGGACAACCCGACCCCGCATATCAATTAAGATAACCTCTTTTTCCCCCAGTGGGGTAAATAGGGTGTAGCCGTTATAGGCTTTGGATAGGTTGTAGAAAACGGTACCGTGAAACTTTCTTCGTGCAATCGCCATTGCTTTTCCTCCCTAGTGATAAAGGCAAAACTTAAAACAGGTTATACATTTTCCCAGGCATCGGGCCCGAGGAGCCGGTTTTCTATGGCATAGTTTTTCGGGTTCAAGTCCTTACCTTTAAAGCCTGGGAAGTCTGGGCTGTAACGGTAAGCCTTAAAGAGCTGGCAAATTCGCCCGAAAGTATCATGATAGCAGTCATTATAAAATGGGCTAATGTATTCCCAGACTATCTCACCATCACGAGTAACCTCAAAGATACGACTCATATCCGTCTCACTGATGAGGGTATTGCCGTTGGGCAGCCGCTGACAGGCACCCATAATCGAGGTGTAGAAGTCACCCGGAGGGTCATCTTTATATTCCCATTCAATCTTGTTGGTCTTGGGGTTTACCTCCACCACCCGGGAGTAGCTTACACCCGAGCCGTCTTGACGGTGATTACCATTGTCAAATACCAGAATGTTACCATTGTCAACCAGCGAGGGGTCGTGCTGATGGGTTATCTCACCCCGCCCCCACATCCACTTTATCTTACCGGTTTTCTTATCAATGGTGAAGATAGAACTTTGCGAGCGAAAGCTGGTTAGAATATCGCCGTTAGGCATCTCAAAAACGGTGTTACCGTGGGTCCACTCGCGGCGGGTGCACAATGGACAGATAGAGAAATCCTTGATATTTACATGCTCCCAGGGTAGCCACTCCCAGACTATCCTGCCATCAGGAGCTACCTCATGGAAGCCGTCAGCCCACATCACTTTTTCACCCGACTCAAGTACGTCACTCCCGGCAAGTCCACCCTCAATTTCATCAACAACCTCATTGGGAACCCTTACCCACCGCAGCAGCATGGTGTTGCCATTCTTTAAACGGGCAAAGGTATGGTTCTGATAGTGGTCTTCCCACTTCCACACCAGGTTATTGTCCCAGTCCACCTCCAGCATTTCCCCGCCACGCCCGCCAAGTACGATAAAACCAACTTGCTTGAGCGCCGGGTCAAGCGCCTTGGTTTGACCGGCATAAAGAAAGTTACCATTTTCCAGGAAAGTCCCGTGCATACCTGGGAGGTAGGGCAGCCTCCAGTGATGCACAATTTCACCCTTGATATTAATCAGCCAGGCATCTGTAGAACCCATCGGCGTCAGCAGGGTATAGCCATTAAAGGCCTTGGCCGGGTCATAGTAAGTAACCCCTTCAAGCTTTCTTCGGACTATACTCATTAACGACCCTCCTTAATTTTCAAGTTTAGATAACCAGCTAATTACATTATCATTTCTTAATAGTTTTGACAAGGTCATTCTCTTTTAGTATCTCAGCCAGTTTTACCGCCACTTCATTAGGCTCACCGCTCAGTTTACTGGCACCCTTGGTAGTAATTCCTCCGGTCATCAAAAGTTGTATCCGCTCAAATGCCGAAAGGGACTCATCAGGGATGAGAAGCCCCCTCCGCTTTGGTTTAGGTAGTGAGAATCTAGCCAATTTCACATTAGACCAGCTTTTAGCCTCCTCCGGTGATACCTGAAGCGAATCCAGGCTGAGCTTCTCAATAGCTATCTTTTGGGCTGCCAGCCGAGAACGTAGCGCCGGATATCTAAGCTTTAGCCCTGACTCTATCGCCAGTACCGCTGGCAAGTCTAACTCAAGAATGCTTCTTTCGCCTCCCTCTTCACCACGATGTACCACCAAGCGTCTTTCACCCCCAGCAGTTAAGACCTCCCTTACCCCACCAACCGCGGCTAACCCCAACTCCTCAGCAATGACCGCCCATACCAGACCAGTGTTATCATCGGCAGCCTGCAGGCCGCAAAGGATTAGGTCGTAGTGAAGATGGCTAATTGCTTTAGCCAAGAGCCGCCCGGTGGTATAAGCCTCCAAAGCCCCAATATCTTGAGTGCTAATTAATATAGCCTTATCAGCGCCTACAGACAAGCAGTATCTGAGACTCTCCTCAGCGTTAGAGGAACCAAGGCAAATCACGATAACTTTTCCCCCGGTGCTATCCTTCAGCTTTAAGGCATACTCCAGAGCCAGCTCGTCTGAGGGGTTGATGACCGAGGCTACCCCCTCCTTCTTCACCTCAGATGCTTGGTGGTCATAGTAAACCATGCCATAAGGGTCCAAAATCTGCTTTACACAGACGATTATCTCCATAGCTTACCTCACATTAACCCTGGCTTTATTCATCACTCGTCCTAAGTGCAGTAATAAGACGAGGTATTATTTCAAGTAAGTCACCCACCACGGCTACATCGGAAACATTAAAGATAGAAGCCTTGGGGTCTTTATTGATAGCCACAATGAAACCAGAGTCCCTCATTCCCATAAGATGCTGGCTGGCCCCGGAAATGCCACAAGCAATGTAAGCTCGGGGTGAGACAAAACTGCCGGTACTGCCCACCAAGCGGTCACGGGATAACCATTCCTCGTCCAGAGCCATCCGTGAGCAGGCGATAGTACCCCCCAGCCTCCCAGCCAAACTCTCAAGGAGCTTGAAGTTTTCCTTACTGCCTACCCCTCGTCCACCAGAGACAATAACCTCTGCTTGCTCAAGGGGTAAGGACCTGGGGTCGGGGCTGATAGAGCCAGTGACCTGATATGTAACCCGCACCCCTTCAAGTTTGGGCTTAAAAGTTATAACTTCTGCCTTTTTCGGTTGAGGGAAGTGCCTTTTTTCCAGATTTTCAGGGGCTAAGGTAACTATCTGCGGCCTAGATTGCGGGCAGATAAAGGTACCACTGACCTTACCGCCATAGACCGGTTTAGACTGATAAAGCACGCCTTCTTGATCCATCTCTAGATGGGTACAATTGGACACCAGACCCACCCCGAGTTTAGCTGCCAGCCTCGGGGCTAAATCCCTGCCCAGTATGGTTGCCCCGAAAATAAAAACCTCAGGCTTAAACTCCTTAATTAACTGGGAGATTGCCGACACATAATATTCAGGGCAGTAGTCTTTAAGTCTGGGGGCATCCAGGAGATAAACCCTGCTTGAACCATATTCCCTTAAAGGCTCAACCGCCGAGGCCAAATTCTCCCCGGCTATTACAGCACAGACTTCTCCACCCAGTTTAGCCGCAATCCGGCTTGCCTCTGATAGCAATTTCAGGGAAATATCTTGAAGCTTGCCCTCTTTTTGCTCGGCTAATATCCAGATTTCTGCTCCCATCTGGTCCTCCTTGATGCTCTAAAAAGGGTCGGCTATATTTTCCTGCCTATTTCAGCACCTGAGGCTATAGCCTGGGGTAGGGCTGTTGAGGCAAAGCAATCTCCAACAGCATAAAGTTCTTTTACCTGACCTTTAAGAGTGTGATAGAGATAATCATTCTTCTTGCCGGTATAGGCTAGGACCACGTTATCTACGTCTTCTATCTGGCGTTTTGTCTTACTATTGTAGGCATTCTCCACCTTTAGTGTGTTACCGGAGATTTCCTTTACCCTGGTCATAATGGTAAAAACCACATTGTTTAAGCAGAGCCGATGGAAGCAAGCGATTTTGGTATCAAGCTCAGCCAGCGTACCAAACTGATAGCCTTCACTGATTAATTCGACCTTCTTTCCCTGTGAGGCTAGAAAGTCAGCCGTAGATATAGAAATCATGTGCTGTTCACCGGCAATTACCACCACATTATTGCCCACTTCCACCTTGCCAGATAAAACATCACAGGCATCGACCACGTTATCCTGTTCTACACCCGGAATATCAGGGGTATACGCTACCACACCAGTGGCAACCAGCACCACATCGGGATTTATTTTCTTTACCATAGAAGCGTCAACCTCGCTATTAAGGTGAACATCAACACCGAGAAGCTTCATCTGGTAGCTATAGTAATGGGGACAATCAAGAAAGCCGTCCCTACCCGGTGCTTTGGCAGCGATTAGGGTCTGCCCGCCTAGCTCAGGGCCCTTTTCGTAGAGAGAAACCTTATGCCCCCGTGCGGCGGCTACCCTGGCAGCCTCAAGACCGGCTGGACCACCACCAATAACCATAACCTGCTTTTTTTCTTCGGCAGGAATAAGCTCGTACCAGCCGGGTAACATCTCCCGTCCCACCGTCGGATTCATAGTACAGGTCATACCCAGCATAAAACCTCTTGGCACCGCCACCGCTGTCCCCCAGCAGCCCTCAGCACAGCCGAGGCACTTGCGGATTTCATCAAGTCTACCTTCCTGCGCCTTCTTGGCTATCTCAGGATCAGCAATCTGAGCCCGAGTCATCGCCACCAAATCAGCCTGGTTGTTGGCTAAGAGCTGCTCCGCCTGAATGGGGTCAATAATCCTGCCTCTGGCTATTACCGGTACACTAACCACCTCTTTGATGCTGGCGGCAAGGTAGGTAAGGGAGCCCAAGGGGAAATACATCGGGTCAATCACCAGAGGCATTGAGACATAGGTTGAGCCAGAAATATTCATGTAATCCAGCTTGCCATCATCGGCAAGTGCTTTGGCAATAGCTCTCCCTTCATCAAGGTTTATCCCCCCATCCACATAATCCTCCACATTAAGCCTGATGCCGACAACATAGTCCCTGCCCACCTCCCTCCTTACGGCACCAATAATCTCCCTAACAAAGCGTAGCCGTTTTTCCCTACTTCCCCCATACTTATCAGTGCGCCGGTTGTAATAGGGGGACAAGAATTCATTTAAAAGATAACCGTGGGCGGCATGAAGCTCAACCGCATCTACCCCAGCCTCCTGACACACCTTGGCGGAAAAAGCAAATTCAGCCACAATTTCCTCAATTTCGGGGATAGAAAGTTCCCGGGGCATAAAGCTAGGTAGACCGGAGATAGCCTCATAGGGCATGGCTGAAGGAGCCACCGGGCCTGGGGGTTGAAACACCCCCCACTGACCACCAAAGTGAGCTAGTTGTACATAGAATTTAGTCCCGTACTTATGCAGCGTTTCTACTGCCTTGCCAAAACCTTCTTTGGCATCAGGGCGGCGGAAGGTTCTCCAGAAATCGGGGGTAAAGGGGTCAACCGTAGTCAGATAATTGCCGATCATACCAGCCCCACCCTTAGCCCTCTCCTCCCAGTAGCGTATCAGACGGTCGGTAGGCACCTTGCCCTTCTCGACGAAGTCCTTAAACCAGAAGCCGTGAGCACACATCACAATTCGGTTTTTAACTGTCATCGAACCGATTCTAATCGGCGAAAAAAGCAACCGGAATTCCTGAGCCATAAGCACCCCTTCCTAAAGTAGCCAGAGCGAAACTAAGGTCTACTTATTACCTTCTCTTTTAGCCTTAAGTCCGGCCTTCACCCTGGCGCAAATCTGGTCAATCTTATTTTCGTCTTCAGCAATTTCGGCAAAGTATTCCTCAGAGCGTGGCGCAATGTGCACCCGTTTGGGCTTTTTCTCCCACTCATCACCGTATTTAAAGCGAGGGTCCTTGGCACCGGTAAAGCCCATAAAGTGTGAGGGCATGGCTCGGAAGAGGAATTCCATGTGCTCCTGTGCCGTCCATTTGCCACGCAAACTCGGCCGGTCATAGTAGATAAGATTTTTTATCGGGCCCAAGCAGAGGGCAGCACCAGACTCAGCCTGCTCCATATACCCCACTAGTTTAGCCACATTCCAGATAGAGGCAATCATTCTGTTCTCCACATTGAACTCAGCGGCAGCGGCAGAAGCCCAGCACATAGCACTGCCCAGGTCAAGCTGCTTCCAGGAGCACTGGGGACCAAGGTGATAGCGGCGCCTTAGCTTACTTACCTCTGCTTTAACCTCATCTGAGTATTTGTTGAATTCCTCACAGGTTGAAAAGCCACAGGCACCGCAGTCCCATTCAAGTTCGCAGTGGCGTAAGTTAGATGCCCCCACCAAGAGTATTACCGGCCGCAGTCCCTCCTCCCGGCAATACTTAAGGGTGTTGTAATCACCCTCGGCGACAATACTCGTCTTGGCCTGGATCCCCAGGATTTCCTCGAGGGGGTCAATGTCTTCCTCAGTAATTATCTCGGTCAAGATATTTACCTTGCCTGTTATCTGAGGTGCCTTAACCGCCGCCATGGCGCAGTACCTCGCCACATCCAGAAGGTTTTCCTGTGCCAGTTTGTTTCCATTATAGATACCCATCGTTACTTCCCCTCCCCCTCCTCGGATTTGCCTTGCTCAAGTTCAGCCATGACATCCCAGTTGCGGTAATCAAACCAGTGAACCATTCTGGTAATTACATGTTGGCGTCGTATAGCATCTACATACCGGCTTAGATTGTAGATATGGTAGTCAGGCAGGATGTCAACATAGGGGCTCTTTGACTGAGCGGCAATGGGTATGCCCACCACCATTGGTGATTTGGGGCAGTAGCCCAGCTTTTGACCGGCAATCCCGACACTTGAAAGTGGCCTAGCATCAACATGAAGCCTGGTCGCCACTTCAAGGGCCGAACCAACAGCCAGACCAAACCCCTGAAGACGAATGCCGCAAACCGGGCCATCAATCAGCCACTCGGGGTGCTGAACCTCACTTACATCCACCTGCCCGAAGTGGGCTCCCTTACGCTCATA
>Ga0114921_10000889_pt1 | contig 13037 bp, 12 predicted proteins | sample BentaG_FD_87016 | JGI IMG/M metagenome (GOLD analysis project Ga0114921, IMG submission 87016) | Deep subsurface microbial communities from South Atlantic Ocean to uncover new lineages of life (NeLLi) - Benguela_00093 metaG | ecosystem: Environmental > Aquatic > Marine > Oceanic > Sediment ...
CCCGAGCTTTGTATCTTATTGAAATCTGACCTGACGCTTCGTTAATGATAGATGAAATTAAAAAAAAAGGAGAAACTCGGCCAGGCCCTTTCTCTAAGAGAGTTGTATGCGATTCTTCAATAGAGCCTATACCTCCTATCCCTGAACCTACATAAACTCCACACCTATCTCCCTCTAAATCAGAAGGTTTAAGACCGGAATCTTCTACAGCTAAATGGGCGCCAGCTAAAGCATATTGAATAAAAAGATCCATCTTCCTGACTTCTCTCTTTTCAATAAAATCTAAGGGGTCAAAATTTTTTACTTCAGCTGCGATTTTTGATGTATACTGAGAAGCATCAAATCTGGAAATTAAAGCAACCCCACTCTTCCCTTGCAAGAGGGCTTCCCAGCTTTCTTGAGTTCCTATACTTAAGGGAGAAACTACTCCAATCCCGGTAATGACAGCTCGTTTTCGGGAAAGAGATTTCTTAGAGAAAGGAGAGATGTCCATTAAAACTTTCGGGATTTACTTAGATAGATTGCTCAGAATATAATCCATAGCCTTGCCAACTGTAGTCAACTTTTCTGCCTCTTCATCTGGGATATCCATACCAAATTCATCTTCCAGGGCCATAACCAATTCCACTGTATCAAGCGAATCAGCACCCAAATCATCGACGAAAGAAGCTTCCTCGGTAATTTGGTCCTCACTTATACTGAGCTTATCAGCGACAATAGTTCTTATTTTCTTCAGCAATTCCTCTCTTTCCATGATTTTTCCTCCTCTTTACTTAGATAATAATTTATCAAATTTAAAGCTACATATACATCCCGCCATTTACATTAATGAGTTGGCCTGTTATGTAGGCAGCTTCATCAGAAAGAAGAAATTTTACTGCTTGAGCAACTTCTTCCGGCTTTCCAAACCTTTTCATGGGTATCAAATCAAGGGATGCGTTCTTGATTAACTCAGGAAGAGCCTCTGTCATGGTGGTAGTAATGTAGCCAGGAGCAACAGCATTAACCGTAATTCCTCGCTGAGCAACTTCCCTGGCTAAGGCCTTAGTAAACCCTATTACTCCTGCTTTCGAAGCAGCATAATTGGTTTGACCAGGGTTGCCCATTAATCCCACCAAAGAAGAGATGTTAACGATTCGCCCGAATCGTGTGCTTATCATATGTCTTATGACTGCCTTGGAGAAATTAAATATTCCCTTCAGGTTGACCGCTAATACGGCATCCCACTCTTCTTCTTTCATCCGCATCAGGAGATTGTCCCTAGCTATTCCAGCGTTATTGACTAAATGATCAATCTTTTTATGATTCTGGAGAATCTCCTCAACGACTTTCAGAACTTGCTCCATGTTAGAAACATCTGCTTCATAGGCAAAGGCTTTCCCCTTGTTCATCCTTATCATATGGGCAACTTCTTTCAGCTTTTCTTCCTGGATATCAACCAGGACAACCTCAGCTCCGCAATTTGAGAGCTCAAGGGCTATCGCTTTACCAATCCCTTGGGAAGCTCCTGTGATGAGAGAGACTTTTTGAGAAAATTCCATCTCAGGCTTTCACCTTGCCTCTGGTTTGGAATATACGTGCCATTTCATGCTGAATTCTATCCTGGACTTTGCTCATCACAAAATCCTTGGCTAACCTCACCGCATTTTTAACTGCATTGGCATTCGAACGTCCATGACCGATTATACACACTCCATTCAACCCCAGAAGAAGGGCTCCTCCGTACTCTGTGTAATCGACCTTTTTATACAATTTTCTCAAATTTCTTTTCATCAGAAAATACCCAAGTTTAGCAAAAAAGCTCTTCATGATCTCATTACGAACCATGTAGAAAAAAGTCTCTACAACCCCTTCGCTAACTTTTAAAGCAACATTACCAGTAAAACCATCACTGACGATAACATCAGCTTTTCCAGAATATATATCCTTACCTTCTACATTACCTATAAAATTCAAGGAAGATGCCTGCAGTCTTTCAAAGACCTGCTTTGTTAGCTCATTTCCCTTAGACTTTTCCTCTCCGATACTCATTAATCCTATGCGAGGATTTTTTAATTCCAGGACATTCTCCATAAAAATTTGGCCCATTATAGCAAACTGCTCTAAATGTTGAGGCCGACAATCGACATTTGCCCCTACATCTATAAGGAGAGTAAGGCCTTTCAAATTGGGTACAAGCAGGGATAAAGCTGGCTTATCAACTCCCTTTAAAGACCCTAAAATTTTTTTGGAAATATAAACTACAGCCGCTGTATTGCCAGCACTAACAAAAGCGTCCGCTTCTCCCTTTTTAACGAGCTGAGTGCCGACTCGAATAGAAGAATTCTTCTTTTTTCTAAAGGAAAGGATCCCTTCGGCCATTCCGATCGCTTCTGAAGCATTGATGATAGTAATCTTAGCTGATGATGTTTTGTGCTGACGGAATTCTTTTTTTATCAGTTCTTCCACACCCACAAGAAGAACTTCAATTTTGTACTCCTGGGAGGCTTTCACAGCCCCTTCCACTATCACCTGAGGGCCAAAGTCTCCTCCCATGGCATCCACAGCGATCTTCATTCATCCCCCTCTTACTCTTCTGCCCCCTTCACAACCTGCCTGCCCTTATAGAAGCCGCATTCAGGACAGGCCCGATGAGGCAATTTGGGAATTCCACAGTTGTCACAAAGGGCCAAAGAAGGAATGGTTAGGGCGTCATGAGCCCGTCTTTTCCCTGTTCTTGAATGAGAGTGTCTTCTTTTTGGGTGAGCCATTATCTCTTATTCTTGATGAAGAATTTAAGTTTTTGAAGGCAAGGGTCAGACTTTTTGACTACGCAGCCACATTTACCTAATTGCTGGTTTTTTCCACACACAGGACAAATGCCCTGGCATTCCTCAGAACATAAAGGTTTTACAGGAAACGTTAGGTTGAGTTGCTCCAGAACGACCTCTCTTAAATCAATCTGGCGGTTGTAGTAAAAAAAATTATTCAAATCGTCGCTTCCCAACCCTTCCTTTACAAGATTAAGTTCTTCAGGAAGAAAAGCCAGGTCAAAATTAGATTCAATGGGAAAGTCGAAAGGAATTAGACAACGGCTGCATATAATACTGAGGCAGGTTTTTACCTTTCCTTTGATCCGAATCTCATTTCCAATTTTTTTGATATTCATCTCAGAACAAACCGGTTGAAGAAAAACTGCACTCTCTTCCACAAGGTCTGTACTAAAAAATTCGAAATCCTTCGAAATCTCCAAACCTTCCTTAGGCAATTTACCCACAGATATAAGCATATTCCTCTCTCAAATAAACCTCATTATTATACCATCTTACCTTTCTTTGTCAATCACTGCCCGGCTGTTAGGCCAAATCCCTGCGCTTCTCGTAATGATGTATTGAAAAAAGGAGTTCATCCTCTTTAATCTTTTTAATAGACTTGATATCTGGATGAAGAAGTGTATAATAACTAAAAGACTTCTAAGGAAAAATGGCCGGATTCAACACCAAAATTAAATACAAAGGCACCTCTTTTCACATCCAGACCCAAGACATGGGTTCAAAGGCCAACCATATCGAATCTCTTATATACAAATCTGGAAAGCTCCTCTCCTCCCGAAAAACCCCATATACCTTGCTCCTCAGCAGTTCTGATTTTAAAGAACAAATTAATCAACTTATGAAAGACCAACATCGAACCATAATAAACGAAATATCTGATGGAAAATTCGATCATTATCTGAACCATACTGAAAAACAAAAGGTTAGCCACGAAGAACCTCTCAGCACCACTCCTTCCCAAGAAAAGCCTAAGACTGAGAGTTCAGAGAATCTTAAATTACAACTCGTTCAGTTTTCCATTCCTTCCTCATCTGATCCTTTAAGTTTTTCCTTGGAAGTGAAAAAAAATTTGCCTCCAAAGACAGTTCCCTTTTTAAGAATAACAGTGCAAGTCATTACTGAATTGGGCAAAGAATTTCTTCTTTTCAGGGGAAGAACAGATGAAGAGGGAAAGATGACGTTGGGTCTTCCTCTTCCTCAATTCCCTGAAAAGAGATTCATGCTCTCTATAAAAGCAGAAAAAGAGGGCTTAAAACCCGCTGAAATAAAAATTTCCCTCAAAAAAGACTAATCTTTGTGAAAAAAAAGAGACTTTTTTTAATCGACGGAAATTCTCTTCTTTACCGCTCCTATTATGCCATTCAGCGCCTTTCCACATCTCAAGGTTTTCCCACCAACGCTATCTACGGGTTCGTCAACATGCTCAGGAAAATAATCAACCAGGAGAAGCCTCCATACATTGGGATTGTTTTTGACCCCAAGGGTCCCACAATCCGCCATGCAGCCTACAAAGATTATAAGGCACAACGCAAACCCATGCCTGAAGATTTAGTGGCTCAAGTTCCGGTTGTCAAAAAGATTATTAAAGCCTTAAACATCCCTCTTTTCGAATTCGAGAATTATGAAGCTGATGATGTATTGGCAAGTCTGTCCAGCCAGGCGTCTGCCAAAAACATTCATTCTGTCCTCGTCACCAATGACAAAGACCTTCTTCAGCTCATAGACAAAACAACAATCGTTTTCAATCCTGTAAAGGAAATTTACCTGGACGCAAAAAAAGTGAAGGAATTCTTTGGTGTCCTTCCTTCTCAAGTCATTGATGTCCTCGCCTTGTGGGGCGATCCTTCAGACAATATTCCTGGAGTACCTGGAATTGGAGAAAAAACCTCCAAAGCCCTAATCAATCAGTTTGGCTCCCTTGAGAATCTTCTCAAAAACCTTGATAAATTAAAAAACCCCCGTTTGAAAGAAAAAATAGAACAAAACCAGAACCTCCTGGAAATGAGTAAAATGCTGGTGACTATCGAAAGAGAGCTGGATTTAAAATTCAACATGGAAGAATTTCGCTTGAAAGAGCCCCATTATGAAGAAGTTGCCAAGCTTTTTAAAGAATTGGAGTTTTCCACTCTCTTGTCAGAGTACCTAAAAGACAAAAAAGAAAGCAAAAAAAAATACAAGGTCATTTACGAAAAACGTGAACTGGAGAAACTTATTGAAAAAATAAGGAAGGCAAAATTCGTCTCCCTTGATACAGAAACCGACAGCCCTTTTCCAACACAGGCTCGTTTGGTAGGAATGTCTTTTTCTCTTCAACCCCATCATGCCTACTACCTCCCCCTTCGCCATGACTATAAAGGAGCGCCTCGCCAAATCCCCAAAGATTTGTCCTTCCGCCTTCTAAAAGAAGTCCTGTGCGACCCAGAGATAAAAAAAATTGGTCAGAATATTAAATATGATTATATTGTCCTCAAAAGAGAAGGGATTCCTCTGCAAGGTCTAGATTCGGATACAATGATTCTCTCTTACCTGCTGGAGCCGAATTGGGGAAAGCACAATCTAAACAAATTGGCCTTGAATTATCTCCAGTTAAAAACTATCCCTTACAATGATATTGTTGGCAAAGGCAAAAATGAGGTCACTATAGATAAAGTTCCCGTAAAGGAAGTTACGCCGTATGCTTGCCAAGATGCAGATTTGGCCCTTCAACTCAGTTCCCTCCTTTGGCCTGAGGTTAAAGAAAAAAAATTGGACACCCTTTACCGAGAAATGGAGCTTCCTTTAATCGAGGTCTTGGCCGACATGGAAATATGGGGGGTTAAAATTGATACCAATGCCTTAAAAAATTTATCTTCAGAGCTTGAAGCAGAACTTGAGTATTTATCGAAGAAAATCTACGAGGCCAGCGGAGCTAAATTCAATATTAATTCTCCTCAACAGCTGGCTGATGTTCTTTTTAATAAAATGAATCTTCCTCCCTCAAGAAAGACAAAGATAAAAAAAGGATACTCAACCTCGGTCAATATTCTCCAAGACTTAGCGCGCACCTATCCCATTGCCAAACACGTTCTGGAATACAGGCAAATGGCAAAATTAAAATCTTCTTATGCCGACGCTCTGCCTCTTCTCCTCAATCCTGAAACAGGGAGAATCCACACTTCCTTTAACCAGACGGTTGCGGCCACAGGCAGGCTTTCAAGCAGTGATCCGAATATCCAGAATATTCCCGCGAGAGGGGAGTTGGGTCAGAGATTTCGTCAAGCCTTTATTCCAGCTTCAGGCCATCTTTTTCTCTCCGCAGATTATTCCCAGATAGAGATAAGGGTCTTGGCCCACTTCTCAGAAGACCCGGCTCTTATAGAGACTTTCCTTAAAAACCACGATGTTCATGAAGATACAGCCCGTCGGGTTTTCGGCAAAGATTCTCTTCTTTTCCAAGAGGAACAGCGAAGACGGGCCAAAATCATCAATTTCAGCATCATTTATGGGGCTTCTGCCTACGCCCTTTCTCGAGAGCTGGAAACTTCTCATTCAGAAGCCCAGAAATTTATCGACCTTTACTTTAAAAAACACCCAAAAGTACGAGAATTCCTGGAAGAAAAAGTCCAGGAGGCCAAAGAAAAGGGCTTTTCTGAAACTCTCTTGGGAAGGAAAAGACAAGTCCCAGAGCTTAAACATGCGGATAAATTGACTCAACAAGCTGGACGCCGCATCGCCCTAAACACCCCTATCCAGGGTACGGCCGCTGATATAATAAAAAAAGCCATGATTGACATCTGGAAAGAACTAAAAAGGCGCAGACTCCAATCTAAAATGATTCTTCAGGTCCACGATGAACTTTTGTTTGAAGTGCCGGATAAAGAAAGAGATGAACTGGAAGAGATAGTCAGAGAGAAGATGGAGAAAGTGTTTCCCCTAAAAATTCCCCTAAAAGTTTATCTGGGTTGGGGAGTGAACTGGGCCGAAACAAAGTAAGAAAAATCAAGTTTTTTGGTGGGGATCGGAGAGAAAATACAGGAATAGGATTTTGGTCTCCTAAACAACTCATAAATTTCTAAAAATATGAAAGTTTGGTATAATATTTTGTATGAAATTTAGGAGGATTGAATGAAAAAACCAGCATTTGTAAAAACTTTTTTGTTATCTTTTATGATATTGACCCTCTCTCTTCTAAGCTTTTCCAAAGAGAAAACAATCGCCAGCAACTGGACGAGCACGCCAATAAACATCGATGGTTCCAACGTTGACTGGGTCAATGACGCTTTAAACTTTGAGAAAAAAGTGAGCGTTGATTATGCTTTCAAGAATGATGCAGAAAATCTCTATGTTCTTTTTATATTCAAAGATCCTAAATATTTAAGCTCGATTCGGGCTACAGGTATGACAGTCTGGTTCAACCTTGAAGGAAAAAAGAAAAAAAATTACGGTATAACATTCCTAAAAAAGCAGGTCTCGGCCGATGCCTTCATTTCTATTCTTGAACAGAAGAAAGGGCCGCTTTCTGAGGAAGAGAAAAATAATGTACGAGCTAATCCCTATTATTTTCTCCACAGTACTAAAGTCATAAACAAAAAAAGCAAGTCTTCATCTCATTCCCCTGCAAGCGGAGAAATAAAGCCCGCTGTATTCAGATCAATAAGACAGAAAAATGCGATCGTGTATGAATTTGCCATTCCTTTAACAAGAAAGACAGAACAAGCTCCAGGAATAGGAACTGAACCCGGAAAAATCATAAAGGTCGGTTTTGAATGGGGCGGTATGACCAAAGAGATGAGAATAGCCATGATGGAAAGGAGTGCAGCTGCAGGAGCTAGGCCTGAAAATCCTAAACGTTCTGGTGGCTCATGGGCAAAAGAACGCTCATACAGTACAGGGGCGCAGGGAACAGGTTCAGGTCCCAAAAAATATTCTTTATGGGTGGATATCCAATTAACCCTGAATCAATAAATCATAAAGATTTATTAGAGAAAAGCCTTCAAAAGGCGACCGATTGCAGCCAAAAAAAGGGCATTTATTCTTCCTTCTGTTACAGGTTCCTTCGGAAAATAACTACTAACATAAAAATTCGTATTCTGCTGGTTTAAGCCAGAAGCTGCCAATGCTTGCCAGAATATCTCATTTATTCATACTTAACCTGGATTATTCACGAGTCGAGATTGTTAGATTGCCGCGCTCCGCTCGCAACAACGATTTTATTTAGAATAGAGGTCGTTGGATGAGAGGCGTGGCCCATTAAGTATTGTGTCCCGGAATTACGAGATTTCAGATAGCATGTTACTTTGGGACAAGGCCTCATTTTTATAAAATAGAAGGATATGGAAAATAGATTCCCTTTTTTCTTCCGACTGGCGACTGAAGAGGATCTTGGTTTTATTCAACAGCTCTCGGTCAGGGTCTTCTCAATATTCGGCAATTATGATGAGATTCTTACGAGGTGGTTCCTCCAGCCCTTGGTGACAACAGTCATCCCAGCCGAAAATAATAATCCTTTGGGGTTTGGCATGCTTCTTCTCGAAAGAGAAGGGTATCTCGACCCTTCTAAAGGAGAGATATTGGCCATTGCTGTTCTTCCCGAATATCAGAAGCGAGGGATCGGAAATGCATTGCTGTACTACCTAGAATCTCTTGCCCTTCAACATGGTTTAAACGAGATTCAGCTGCATACTGCGCAAGATAATACTTCCGCTCGTTCCTTTTTCCAAAAGGCCGATTACAATATTACTGGGTCTAAAAAAAGCTATTATCCTAAAGGTCAGCCAGCTTTTATGATGACCAAAATCCTTGATTCCTAAATCCTATCCCGTCAAATTCCAGAGGAGATATTTTGTCCAACGAAAGTCCCTCTGGGTTGGAAAAACAGATAATCCAAGGCAAGATAAGAAAAATTAGAGTTTTTTCTTATAAACACGAAAGAGCTTATAAAGCTTTCCCCCCATTTTCACCATTTCAGCTCTTATTTTTACGTTCGCTTCCATCTCATGATGAGTATCTATAATTTCTAAGCCAACCTCATGAGCTGAGATTAACATTTTAACACCCATGAGCACATCCACACCCATCCCTCGATATTTTTCTTTTATTGCACCGAGGAGAAGGTCAAGCTGCTTTGTCTTTTTAGCCGCTCTCAAAATTTTTAGGAATCCAAAGGGGAACAAACGCCCCCTGGCCTTTTGGATGCCCTCAGTCATATCAGGAATGCCAATAACAAAGCCTACAACCTCGTCATCTTTTTTCACTACTTTCACAAATCTCGGGTCTATAACAGGCAGATAGCGGCTGGCAAGATCATCCATCTCCTTCTCATCCAGAGGGGTATAGCCATAAATATTGCTTTTAGCATAACACTCGTTCATGAGCCGAAACACAGGTCTTATCCAAGCCTTCAGTTCCTTTTTCTTCCGGAATTCCACAATTTCAAATTTTCCTCTTCTCTTGACACGTTCATAAATCCTCTTGTAGAACTCAGGAAATTCCTTGGGCACATTGAGTTGATAAACAAAGTAGTCAATATCTTTTGTATATCCCTTCTCCTCCACTAAAGGAGGCATCCAATTAAAGTTATGATAGGTCGCAATAGTGGCTCGATGCTCAAAGCCTTCAATGAGAAAACCCTCAGGATCTTGATCAGAAAATCCATAAGGACCAATAATCCTGTTCATCCCCTTCTTCCGAGCCCAATCTTCGACGTGGCTTAAAAGAGCCTGAACAACTTCTTTATTCTCCCAGGCTTCAAGATAGCAAAAGCGAGCTGTCTTTTCCTTTCTTGCTTCGTTGTAACGATGATTTATGATGCCCATAATCCGACCGACAGCTTCTTTTCCTCGGAAAGCCAGTAAAAGAATTGTTGCGGAATATGAGAACGCTTTGTTTTTTTTAGGATTAAAATATTTCCATTCATCCATATAAATCGGTGGAACCCATGTCTTATGATTAGAATGGATTTTCTCAGGGAGTAAAATAAAAATTTTTAAATCCCTCCGGGTTCTGACCTCTCTGACTTGCACATCCATCTTTGCCTCCAGCTTTTATTTAAATGCTTACAAAATTTATCCTATATCGTAACCTAAAAATCAATCAAAATTTACATCTGCTGAGTCATTCTTCCCTACTCTGCTTCTCTCCTCGCGATGACAATCCAATTTCTTGCCTTGCTTATCAGGCAACGCCTCGCTCTTTAATCCAGTCGAACAGGCTTAGCTTTTCTAATAATGGACTAACGGATAAACAGACTAAACAGAACTCTTATCCACACCAAAGGGAAAGGTCTGATTCGAATTTCATATTATTCACAATCCAGGGTTGACATTTTCATAAAACAATTTATAAACTTTAGTTTAATTTTTGGCTTTGTCCCAAAGTTGCTTAATTCCAGGTCATTGCGAGGAGTAAAACGACGAAGCAATCTCTGGTCGCTCGCAATTACATGAGAAGAATCTTGTCTGCTCCTAATAATTGCAAATGGAACAATAAATGCAGCCTCTAATACCAAGCAACTTTGGGATAAAGCCTAATTTTTAACCTGCTCTTTAAGACTGATGAAGCTAAAAACTTTCCCTCGTGGTATTCATCCTCCCGAATTTAAAGAACTGACCGATGAGAAGCCCCTAGAATCCATGCCCCCTCCAGAAAAAGTCTTCATCCCCCTTCTTCAACACTTTGGAAGTCCTGCCGAATCCCTGGTCAGCAAAGGAGACGATGTTTACCTTGGGCAGAAGATCGGAGAAGGCAAAACCCTTTTCTCAGCTTCTGTCCATTCCAGCGTCTCTGGCAAAGTTTTAGGCGTTGACAATTTTTCTCACCCTGGAGGTAACCTCGTTCCAACTGTGAGCATCGCCAATGACGGCCAAGACCGCTTCTTTCCAGAAAAAAAGGAAATTAAGGACCCTCTCTCTTTGAGCCCCGAAGAAATACGGCAAATAGTCAGGGAAGCAGGAGTTGTAGGACTCGGGGGAGCAGCCTTCCCTACTGCAGTCAAGCTCTCTCCACCGAAAGATAAGCCCATTGATACTATCATCATCAACGGATGCGAATGTGAACCAATGCTGACTTCAGATTATAGATTGATGCTTGAGCACCCAGAAGACATTCTCAAGGGAGCAGAGATTGTTCGCCAGGCCACTGGAGCAGAGCGGATCATCGTGGGTATAGAAGATAACAAGATGAAAGCCTTCAAAACTCTAGAAAAATTGGCCGAAAATTCTTCAACAGAAATTTCTCTGGTCAAAACAAAATATCCCCAGGGAGCAGAAAAAAACCTCATCTTTGCCCTCCTCCGAAGAGAAGTGCCAAGGGGAGGCCTTCCCTTTGATGTGGGTGTTGTCGTCCAGAATGTTGGAACAGCTAAGGCAATTTGGGATGCTGTAAGCTGTAGCACCCCCCTCTACCAGAGAACCATCACTGTCTCAGGTTCTGGTATAAAAGAACCCAAAAATATTCTCGTTCGGATTGGAACGCCATTCAAAAATGCAGTTGAATTCTGCGGAGGATTAACAGACGGCGTTGACCTGCTCGTCATGGGAGGGCCCATGATGGGAATTGCCCAGTGGTCCTTAGATGTTCCAGTGATTAAAGGAACCTCTGGAATATTAGCCTGGACCTCGACTTCTCCCCCCTTAGAACATGCCTGTATCCGTTGTTCCCGCTGTATTGCACACTGCCCCATGGGACTTGTGCCCACCCAATTGGTGAAATACGTAAAATACGAAAATCTTGCTGAAGCTGAGAATTGGGGCATTCTCGATTGTGTAGAATGTGGCTGCTGCCAGTATATATGTCCTTCAAAGATTCCACTTGTTCACTGGCTTCGATTAGGAAAAAGCAAGATTATCGCTTTAAAACGAAAAAAAAGTGCTTGATGATGAATAACTCTTTCATAATTCAATCCTCATCTCATCTCAAAGAAAAAGAGTCTGTACCTAAAATTATGTATGCTGTCATCATAAGTTTATTACCTGCCTCCTTTGCTTCTGTTTACTTTTTCAGACTAAAAGCTGTAATTTTACTCCTGGCTTGTGTAGCTGCCTCCCTCCTGACCGAAGCCCTTTTCCTCTGGCTGAGCAAGAAACCCTTTCATTCTCTCTGGGATGGCTCAGCTATAATTACAGGCACGCTTCTGGCAATGACTCTTCCCCCCTCCCTTCCCCTGGGATTGGCTATTATTGGAGCTGTTGTAGCCATCGGAATAGGAAAGCAGGTTTTTGGGGGGCTGGGCTACAACATTTTTAACCCTGCCCTTGTTGGAAGAGCCTTCCTTCAAACTGCCTTTCCTGTGGCCATGACATCTTGGGCCGCTCCTGCCCTAGCCAAAGTCAACACAGCTACCTTGGCCACTCCGTTGGGAAATTTAAAATTTCAGGAGGCCATTGCTCAAGGAACCTTAACTCCCCTAAAGGACCTCTTCTGGGGGAACATCGGGGGCTGCCTAGGAGAAACATCATCCATAGCTCTTATCCTGGGGGGACTCTATCTTCTCTATCGCCGGACTATTGATTGGCGGATCCCCCTTGGAATTCTCCTCTCTCTTTCTATTTTTACAGGTATATTCTGGCTTGCTAACCCTGAAAAATATGCCTCTCCGCTTTTTCACCTTCTAGCCGGTGGCTTAATGATTGGGGCCTTTTTTATGGCCACAGATATGGTAACATCGCCCATCGCTCCTTCAGGAGCCTGGATTTATGCTCTGGGGATAGGTCTTGTTGTTGGCCTGATCAGACTTTTTGGTGGATTTCCTGAAGGAGTTATGTATTCAATACTCTTCATGAATGCTTTTGTTCCTCTCCTCAATAAATACACGCGCCCTCGAATTCTAGGGGAAAGGAGGAAGAGGTGAGCCTCGCCTCCAGAATGGTTATGGTTTTGACTTCAGTGGGATTACTTTCTGGAGGTTTTCTGACTACTGTCGGCCTTCTGACGAGGGAGAGAATTGCTCTCAACAAGCAGATGGAGATTGAAAGAGCTATCATCCAGGTTGTTCCCGGAACTCAAGCCAGCCAGAGAATGCATGAAGAAAAAGATCTTATTGTCTACGGATGTTTGGACAAGGAGAGAATTCTACTGGGGTATGCCATTCAGGCCACAGGAGTAGGATTTCAAGATAAAATCACTTTTATGCTTGGAACCAACTCCATTCTCACAGAAATAAACAGCCTCACCATTCTCGATCAAAAGGAGACCCCAGGGCTCGGGGCAAAGGTAACAGATAAAGAATCTTTCCTCAAGTATTGGGAA
>Ga0114921_10000890_pt1 | contig 13036 bp, 12 predicted proteins | sample BentaG_FD_87016 | JGI IMG/M metagenome (GOLD analysis project Ga0114921, IMG submission 87016) | Deep subsurface microbial communities from South Atlantic Ocean to uncover new lineages of life (NeLLi) - Benguela_00093 metaG | ecosystem: Environmental > Aquatic > Marine > Oceanic > Sediment ...
TCAGAAAAATTCATGGAATGAATCTATTTCATAATGACGATATTTTTTCCACTGGATGAAGCTTTCTTTGGGATAGATTTTTTCGTAGTAGAAGCTTCCTCGGCTTCTGGTCCTGCAAAAGGATCCCTCAAAGCGACCTTATCTCCAGGAGAGAGTCCTTGAGTGGCAATAATATGAGTATTATTCCTTTTTCCCAAGACAACCTCTCTCCTTTTAGGAGACCTGCTTCCCATCACATAAACAATTGTCTTGCCCTCTTTTTCAAAGACAGACCCAATGGGAACAGATATGACATCAGGAATTTTTTCGATTATAATATCCACCATGCAGGTCATGCCCGGCTTCATCCGAGGATCCAACTCGTTCAAGGAGATAACAGTCTCAAAAGTTTTTATTTTAGAATCCCAATCTTTTTTCGTTCCAATGGAAGCGACTCTTTCTGTTTTTCCTTTAAATATTTTGTCCGGGAAAGCATCTAATCGGATTATAGCTTCCTGCTCAGGTTTGACTTTACCTACATCCACTTCATTCAGGTATACTTTAATTTCCATGGCCGAGAGATCTGGAATCTCGAGAATCGGATACCCAGGCCAAACTTGATCTCCCTCCTGAACTTTGCCCATCCCTGTTCCTTTCCAGATTTCCCTTAAAACCACTAATCCATCTTTAGGCGCCCGGAGAGTCATGCTTTCCAGGCTTTTCACAGCCATTTTATAGTCTGCTTCTGCCTTGGCTTTTTTCTCATCTAGAACCCTCAGATCCGCTTCATTGGACTGCTTTTGAGATTCCATTTTTTTTAGAGTTTCTTTGTACTTTTTATCTGCTTGCTCATAACGAAGCTTATTTTTCTCTGCTTCAATTTTAGCAATTAAAGTTGCTTTTTTTGTCTCCAGCAATGCCTCTTCATACTGGAGCTTGATGTTACCTAATTCAATCTGGTTTGTTCTTCTCTGGCTTTCTATATCAGCTTGCTTCTTTGTGATTTCATTCTGGGCAATTTTTAAATCAGAAAGACTTTTCAACATTTGTTGCTGCATTTCTTCCTTGTCAAAATGAACCACAATATCTCCTTTTTTGACATAACTTCCGTCTTTTATAAGCTTAATTATTTGAAGCCTTCCTCTAACCCGAGGAGCAGCGACGGTTACTGTATTTATAGCCGCAATATCTCCTGTTTCTATCAACTTAATAACAAATTCCCCGGAATTTACCTCAGTCGAAGCCACAGCAGATCTTGAGCCCCTAAGAGTGAAGAAAAGAACTAAGGCTATGAGCAAAATAAAAGCTGGAATTCCTATGGTAATTTTCTTTTTCATGCTTCCTTCTCCCTTTTCAAAAACACTCTAACTTCCTGAAAAGTTTCATCTTCAGGATAGGATTAAAAAGTTTATCTTCTTGTTGAGTTTTCCCACTGGTTTGAGTTTAACAATTATATTTTCTTTAAATAAACAAAGCCTTTTTATGCTAGAAATATTATCTCTATAATTCTATCCAATATTTACTCCTCTATCAAGTTTTTTCCGTATCAGGGAAGCTTTTCTTTAGATTTCTGATTCTTTATACTATGCTATTAAAGGCAAAGGTGCTTTTCGCAGATTTAAGAACGGTATGGGGTTGCGCAGGACTGGGATAAGTACCTGGATGAGGAGTTAAGAAGGATTGCAATATGGTGGTGTGAGGAAAACAACATTGAGTACATTGATGATTTAAAGCGATGAATAAAAACTTTTAGTAAAAGGAGTTGGGTCCATGGCAATTTCAAGCTTTAAGATTGATAGCTATTCTGTGCACATCTATGCTAAGGACAGGAAAGGAGGAAGAACGAGATGGGGAGATAAGTTGATTGAGTTGTATTCTGGAGGAAAGAATGTCGCCAGGGCTGTTTTTGCAAGGGAAGGCTTTAAAGCACCAGAACCCTATTTTTCAGGAGGAAAAATATATTTTTTCGCCCAAAGTAACCAGTATGGACCAGTAATAGATTTACTGCGTAATGAGGAGCCCGTATATATTGCCTGGAGGCCAGTGGCTGACCCTAAGGAACCCAACGATGGAGATGCATACTTCTATATTGATTCAGAATCAGTGGAAGAAGAGGAATAGGAAAGTAACATTTAGAGAAAGAAGGCAAATATGAATGAAATGATAGCTTTCTGCGGTTTGCTCTGTCATGAGTGTGGAGCATTCCAGGCGACCAGAAATGACGATGACCAGAAGCGAGCAGAAGTTGCTGAGCTCTGGTCAAAGGAATTCAATTCAGAGATCAAGCCAGAAGATATTAATTGTGACGGCTGCCTGTCAGATGGAGGAAATCTTTTTACCTACTCTAAGGTTTGTGAAATAAGAAAATGCGGGAAGGAAAAGAGCGTTATAAATTGTGCCCATTGTAATGACTACGCCTGTGAAAAGCTGGAGAAGTTCTTTCAAATGGTTCCAGACGCTAAGAAGAGATTGGATGAGATAAGAAGCAAACTTTGAACTCTCAGGATCGTATTTAACGGGGTAAGCAAAGCGCAGGAATCTTCTTCTCTCCTCTGCCTGTGTATTACGCACAGACAAGTTCACAATGATAGAAGTAATAATTGAAAATTTGAAAAATTTTAATGTCTGACCCCATAGTTTAATTATTAAACCAGAGAGGTTTTATGATATACGAGAAAGTGATATTCTGTAGAGAAGAACAATATTTTTATCCACATTCTTGAGAGGATATAAATTTGTTGCCAGGTGAAAACCGCAAACACAAGAAATCCTGAAGAGGGCAAAATTCGGGAAATTCCAACATAAATCAAGCCAAAAATGAGTCCAATTATTCCTACAAGTAGATAAAGAAACCAGGCTTTAAAAAATCTTTTTCCGATAAAAGAAAAATTTAATATTGTAGTTATGATTGTTCTTTTGCTATCCTCGACCACAAGCCTAATTCTTACATAGTCGAAAAACATCCTGGTAGCAAAGAAAAGAAGGATTAAAATCAGGAACTTAAGATTGGAGGAAATAATTAGAGGCCACTCTGTGGAGGCATTTTTTGTCCATAGCTTGAACAGAGAGGAAATGAGTCTGTAGATAATTCCAATAACAACTGCATAACCAATAAGTGAAATTAAAAACACTCTAAAAAACCTGAAAAAATATTGGCTGCAATCAGCGAAAAAATTTCTCATATCTGTTATTTCTCTCTGATCCACAATTCTGCCAATTAGGCCTCCATTCAGAAAAATATAAAGAAATAAAAAGATGATTCCCGGGATTAGTAACCATCCTCCAAGGACCCCAGGAATATCCTTGTATTTAAGAATAATATCTCCCAACCCTATCAAATCCAACCCCTCAGCAAGTGTATCTCCCATCAATGAGCGGGAAAACTCTTTATTGATTAGAAAATAAAAGGGAGAGATAATCATCAGCGAAAATAAAAAATTTACAAACCAGAGATAGATCGCCATCCTTGCTTTTTTATTGGCAGTGTTAAATCCCAGAATGAGAAGACTAAAAATGTTCATTTTCGGCTCCTTTTTTCAGCTTAGAGTGCTTATGAACTGAAGGTAATTCTGGATCAAGAAGAGGAGCTTATTTGTGATTCGAAAAACACTCTTTTTAGATGCTTTCCTTTTAAGACTGTTATTGGTTTGATTGGAGTCAATTAACCAGATATTATCAGGATCAATTTGAGCAAGTTTAGCTTTGGCAGGCCTTTCAAAAGTAAACCTTTCCCATCTCTTTTGTCCATCCCATTGAACAGCTTTTTCCGTTCCATCTTCGAAGTAACTTTTAGCTTCACTGGGATGTCACCCCCAACCTTAGCTTCGCCGAATCGCCTTACAACTACCTCGGTTACATAAGTCTCTTTGGCAGCCGATTTCTCCTCTCTTGCTTTGAACTTTTTAATTTTTTTCTCAGTTAATTCCTCTTTTTTACCATAGATGTCGAAAATTCCTCTAAGATGCGTTTTTTTCTTATAAGAGGTCAGGGAGGATATTCCATAGTCAAAATTCAGGGTACTAAAAAATAACTCCTCAAAAAACCAGGTGAAATCTTGTCCTGTGACTTCATTGACTACTCGTATAAAGTCCTCGGTGTGGGGATGCTTATAACGAAAGCGCATCTGAAAAGTTCTTAGAATTTTCAACATTAAATCTTCACCTACCAATCTTTCAAGAGTGTACAGACAGGTAGAAGCGCGCATATAGACGTTTAGGCCGTAGCTCGCTAGGTTGTAAAACTTCCAAGAAAAGGTGGGAATGGGGTCTAACTCGACAACCTGGATTCCCGCAGTTCGGTCCAGCATATAATCATAATACTGAGGCAGATCAAGAAAAAAGGCGGCAGGAATGTGATTAAAGCTTATAGGGATGGCGCTCGTGCCGTAAGCTTTGGCTGAAACTTTACCTGTGGAATAAGTATTGATTCCTTCATCAAGCCATGCTTCCTCAAACTCGTTGCTGGCGCACAATCCATACCAATAGCCATGTCCGAATTCATGAATAATAACTGATTCAGGAGAAAGAACTTTTTTACTCCTTAAAATAGCTGTGCCTGCTGTAAATAAAGTTGGATATTCCATCCCCCCACTCCCTGTTCTGAAAGGAGGATCAACCATAGTTACTGTCTCATAAGGATAAGGACCATACCACAAGCCATAATATTTGATGGCCATTCTCAGGGCTTTGAAATGCCTCTCTATTTGATGCTTATGTTCAGGCTCAATCAGAAGAATCATTTTCACATTAGGAAGCTTGATCTCTTCCACAGGAAGCCCAAGCCTTTGAGCCATTTCTTGATACTCTTTCTCGTTGACTTCTTTTTCAGCAATGAAATCCCTTTTGACTTTGATAAAATCGGGATCAGCTGTCCAGGCAAAATCATGAATATTCCTCTGATGAAAAGTATAAGTAGCCGTTTTTGCTTTTTCTTTGCTGACCGGTTTGATTTGGCTTCCAGAAGCTCCAACGACAAAATCAGAAGGAACAGTAATATGAACAGTAAAATCTGCAAAATCAGCATAAAATTCACTGTTGAGATGATATTCATGACAATTCCAGCCTTTTCCCTCTTCATAAACTCCAGGCTTGGGAAACCACTGAGCGATGAAATATGAATTCTGGTAGTAGCCTGAGCGCAATATGGTTCTTGGAATTTTGGACTGAAATTCGATTTTGAGATAAACCTCCTCCCCTGGTTTTAAAGGTTCAGGAAGAAGGATACGCATGACTGTTTGGTCCTTTGGATGAAAAGGTTCATCATGGGGAACAAATTCCATACTTGGTTTCAGGTCTCTTCCGTCAGCCAGCTTGATACTGGTGACATCTGTCCATCCCCACTCTCCCTCTTTCACTTTAATTCCTAATAAGCTTTCTCTTTTTGATTCTTGGAGCATGGAACTCAGTTCATTCTTGAAGGCATTGTAATAAAGATGAAACCACATATCCTGAATTTCGTCTTGAGTGTTATTGGTCCAGATGATGTCTTCTTTTCCGTAAAGCATTTTATTTGCGTCATCCAGCTCAACCCATATTTCATAGCTGATATAACTAATTCTCTCCTGTACTAGTTCACTTTTCGCATTTTGCAAGATAAAGCTGAATAAGAGTATCAAAGAAAGAAAGAATATTTTTTTATATTTCATTATTTCCTCCCTTGGAAGCGAAAGGCTAATGATTTTATCTCAAAGGATATTTATTTAATCCCTGCAAACAGTGTTTGGGCTATTAATCCCGCAAGAGGAGGAAAGAAAAATGTACAGGCAAGGCGTACTAGGGTAAACTTCCAGCCTAATATCCCGAATTCCATAGGCAGGCGGCTCACAGCCCAGAGAGACCAGGCTGTAAGAAAGGCAACCATAGTTCCAACTCCTGCGCCAGAGCGCAAAAGTCCGGCTACAACCGGTAAACTGACATAAGGGCCGCCAGGAGTTAAGCCGCCGGCTACAGTGCCGATCAATATCCCCCGCAAACCTGATTCTTCTCCTATCCATTGCGAGAGAAGTTCTTGAGGGAGAAGAACCCTTACCATCCCAGCAACGACAAAGGCAAAAACCAATAAAGGAAGAATAGAGATTGTCATCTTCAAGCCGGATTTCAATCCTTTGATATGCTGGCCCTCCCCTTTTGAGTATCCAATGAAAATAAGTATAATGGCCAACACGGCCATTATTATAGTTGGAAGTAACATATTTGAATTCCTCCCTTTTTTTGGCATAGGATATTCCTCTTTTTTATTCGGAGGTTAGATTATTTCAACTGAAACCGTATTTTAAAACTTCTAAAAACTCCTTTAACCCACTTTAGAAGGAACAATTTATTAATTCATAAAGAATCCTTTTCTCATCTTTCCTCTTGCTGGGTATGAATAATCTTCTTATAGCCTTAAACCTTCGGTATTTTTGAGAAAAATGAAGAATTTTGAGCAGAGATACAAATACAGCAAGAAAGAAATGAAAATGAGCTTTTCAGATTACAAGGAAAGAAGTAGTCTTAACGAATGAGCCTTATACAAAGGGGATAACGGTACTTCTCGCCTTCATTAGCTTTCATGGCAGCGATAATAATCATCACGATGTCAAACACTAATACGGCGGGTAAAAGAATAAATCCAATAACTATAAACATGAGAATGAAAGCAGCCATGGAATAGATGAAAATCGATATCTGAAAATTAAGGGATTCTTTTCCCTGATCATCAATGAATGGCGACTCGTCTTTCTTTATCAACCAGACTATTAAAGGTCCGATGAATCCAACCAAACCAGATAAATGAGATATCATTCCCCATGTCTTCTCTTGTGCTTCATCCATTTTTGCCATTTATAAACCTCCTTTATAAAAGTTTAGAAACAAAGCTCATCAATTAATGAGGCCAAGTCCTTCTCATACTAATTGATTTGACCCAGCTAATTCAATCTATTTTTTTATAAAATCGAAGGTTTTTAACCCGTCCAGCATCAAGGGAGAATGAGGATATGTTACCTTCCTTATTACGCCTAAAATTTGTTTTCCAGCCTCTAACAGTAAATTTATCTCGGAGAGTCGGCTGTAAGGGAGTTTTGGGAGCATTTTTGTGGACAAAATACAATTTTCCTCCTTTAAGCGCCAACCTGAATGTTACCTGAAGTTCTTCGCTGTAATAGTTTCCCCTAAATTCTTTAAGCTGTTCATGAGTTAAGGTTACTAACTGGACAGATTTGTAGGTTTTAGGTTTCTCTCCTTCTTGGTATACGTGCATTAACAATGCCTTGTTTCTGCTTTTCTTTTCAAATTTAATAACCACCTTAACAGGAGCCTCCAGAACATGAAATTCTGTCTCACTCACAGCCTCTAAGGGGAAGTTTTGTCCAGATGCATTTGAAATTAATTTTCCGTCTTTGAGAAAAAGCTTTATAATCTCTCCAGTTTCAGACAGAAGAAAAGCCCCAACTTTTTCTTTAAGTTTTTTCTCTGAGAGTTTGACAAATTTAACTTTTTCCTTAAGTTTGACTTCAGTCTTTGTTTTTTCTTCTTTAAACTGATCGGCGAGAAAGATATCAGCTACTTGAAAACACAACTTTGTCGGGTTAAAGGTACTGAGGTTGGAAAGACAGATTATGGAGAAATTTTGTTCAGGGAAGCGAATCATTGCTGATCTGTAGCCTCCCAAGGCTCCCCCATGGCTAACTGTTTTTAAGCCTTTATAAGGTCTTATATTGAGGGCGAAAGCGTAATTAAGTTTTTTGCCGTTATTTAGTATTCCCAGAGTATGCATAAGAGTAATTAAATCTTTGCCTCCGACTTTGCAGTGGTAGAAGTTTTGGTCCCAGAGAAATAGGTCTTCTACAGAAGTGTATAATCCGCCAGATCCAACACAATCAAAGGTGGATATAAAATTTTTATATTTCCTCTTTACTGCGGGATAATAACCTGACGCCCTATTTTTTATGATCTTTGTATAATCATCGTGAAAATGAGAGTCTTTCATGCCCAGGGGCTTAAAAATGTTTTCCTCAGCAAACTCTCTAAAGGTCTTGCCGCTGGCTCTCTCCACAATGACTGCCATCAGGAAATAACCGGAATTGCTGTAGAGATACTCCTCTCCAGGCTTGAAATTTAATTCTTTCTGACGAGCTAAAATTTCGATGACATCTTCTTGGTGAAAATGGCCGAAGGGTATTCCGACAATATCCAGCAGAGCGAGGTAATCGCGAAGCCCGCTGGTGTGATAGATGAGGTGTCGAATGGTAATAGGAATTCCGTAATCCGGTAATTCGGGAACGTATTTGCGGATGTCATCATCAAGGGAGAGCTTACCCTGTTTGATCAATATAGCGATGCTCATGGCTACAAACTGTTTTGAAACAGAACCGATGTAAAAAACTGATCTGGGGGAAATGGGTATGTTGTGTTCCAGGTTAGCCATTCCATAGCCTTGTTTGTATATAATTTTCCCCTTCTCAATAATAGCCAGAGCACAGCCGGGAGTGTCTGGCCTATCCCATTGAGCAAAGAGGTTATCTACCTTGTTTGTTCTTTTATCGGCAATGGCCAGCGAGACCAAAATCAGGAAGAGAATGGCTGTAAATATTGTCATTAAACTAAATAATTTCTTCATGCTTGGATAAAACCTCAGATTGAGGAAATGTTACCAGGTTATATGAATTTTTCCACTTTATTTCTACCTATATTTTATCCATCTACAAAATAAAAGCTTCTAACTTTGTAATGAATAAAACAACTTCATTCTTTTTGGCCTGACTATTTTTCCCAGTATACGCTGTAACGTCGGAGGATATTATATCCATCCTCTGATTCATCTGTTAGATAGAGTTTTCCCTTCTTCCAGATCATCGATGTCATTCCTGGGCGAATTTTGAGAGGAATTTTAGCTATGTATCTTCCCTCATTGTCAAAAACATCACCCAAGTATTCTCCTTTGTTTTTTCCTTTTTCATAGGTTATGACAATAAGTCTTCCTTGTTCGTCAATACTAAATTGCTGATAAGCTGGAAAAAATTTTGGAAACTCTATTCTGTCTTTTAGACCAACGCCAGTATCTGGTATATTCTCCAAAATTTCTTCTTTATCTTCTTCAGTAATTTTAACCCGGTTATAATCCTTCAAGATCCTCTTAATGAGTTTCCCCTCCGGGTTAAAAATCTTGATTTCGTATTCTTTAGGAATTCCATAATAGATACAATCTTTTTTATCCAGTTGGTAGGAGAAAATTATTAGAAAAGGATTAATTTTGCCCTGGACGAGATTCGGAAATGGGATGGAATCAATTGTAAACAAGGGGTTTAAATCGCTATCATATTTTTTCACATGCCAGGTAAGTTGATTCTCAGAAAGGGCAAGCTCTCTTCCAACCATGTTTCCTTTAGAGTCAAAATATATATTGATTAAACTGAGAATTTTACTTGGTGATAAGTTTTTAAGAAATTTTCCGTCAAGAGCAAAAAATGCCAATCTTCTGTTGGCAGCATCCTCAACCATCAGCTCATTGTCTGGAGTAATCTGAATTCCCACAGGTTGATTCATTTCTCCAGGTCCCTGGCCTTTATTTCCGACTGCCTTGACGAACTTCCCGAGGCGGCTAAAAATTTTTATCCGACTTTCTTTTCTGTCAACGATATAAATATTTTCTTCATCGTCCACAGCATAAGAGGTTATTTCTGAAAACATTTCTTCTTCATCTTCTCCTAAAGAAAAATCTTCCTTAAGGATGAGTTTTGTCAGGGCGCCCTTAGGAGGAGCAGGTTTTTTGGGATTATAGACAACTTGAACCCCATCTATGGTTTTAAATTTGATTTTTTCACCTCTAACTGGACCAAAAACGAGGAAAATAAAAAATAGACAAAAAATCATATTCAATACTTTTTTCATTATCTCTCCCTTATCTTTTAATCATTTCATTTAATTTTCGAGTATTTTATTTTTAAGTTCATATATTAGCATTTTTCTGCTTTTCTTGAAATTGAAATTGGGGTTGGGATGGCTCTATTTTTTTTCTTAGCTTTTAATGATTTGCCTTGGCTTTAAATTGATAAAGGAACTTTTTATTTAGTTCTGTCCCAAAGTTATGGAATAAGAGGTTATTGTATTTTTTGAGTTTTGGTTATCTGTGTAAAAAGCTTCTTTCACTCTCTACTTCTCCAGGCTTTCTGGTTACAATCATAGCCAGGTTGAATTCGTTAGCTTTATCTATGACTTCTTGGTCTTTTATAGAGCCCAGAGGGTAAATAATGGCGGTTATCTTGTTTTTAGCTGCCAGCTCAACAACATCTGGAAAAGGCATAAAGGCATCAGAAGCCATGACGCATCCCTCAGGACCATAGCCTCGCTTTGAAAAATGAATAGCATTCTCTGCAGCATCTATCCTGCTTCGTTGCCCTGAGCCTATTCCATGGACCTTGTCTTTTTTTCCAATGACAACTGAATTGGACCTGGTATAGGCGGCTACAATCCAGTTGAATATGGCAGCCTCAACTTCTTCTTGAGTAGGTTTTCTCTCTGATACAACATCTATGTCCTCGGATGAAACAATTTTTGAGTCAAACCTTTTTTGAAGGAGAAGACCACCCGCTAACCTTTTGAATTCAAGGCCGCTGTCGCAGGATGGTTCTTCAAGAGATGAGCCCATCTTAACCACCCTCAAGACTTTTCTTAAAGCTAATACCTCCAGAGCTTCGGGAGAATACCCTGGGGAATAGACCACTTCAATATTTCTTTGACTCTCAACGATGAGATTTGCTGCGTTTTTATTGATTTCGTTATTGAAGACAATAACGCTCCCAAAATTGGAAATAGAGTCACATTTCCATGCCTTTTCAAAGGTTTTTTCAGGGTGCATTCCCATAGCTACACCGCTCGGCATTTCGTGCTTAACCAGGACGCATATCAATTTGCCTTTGTAAATTTCGGTTAATTTTTTAACGAGCCTCTGGCCAAGATCCATGTCTGCCATATTGATATAACTTAATCCTTTTATTCCTTCCTGCAAAACTTCCATGTCCGCTAGGTTAGGTCCAGAAGCTCCTTCCTCCTGGTAAAAAGCAGCAGGATAGCCAGGATTTTCTCCATACCTCAACGAAAGCTTTTTCCTGAATTTTTGACGCCCAACAGTAAGGATTTCAGGAAATTCTTCTTTAATTTTAGTCTTGTATTGATTTCGTCTTCTTTTGTCTAAGCTTTTCATTCTGTATCCTTATCCTTTCATGATGCTTTCATATCTGTTGATGATATGAACATCAAATTCGCCTTGGATTAAATTCCTGGAGAAAATACAGGCTACGGCTACTCTATAATCTTTTTCTTGATTTTTTGGGGCTAGAGCTTGATAAACTGCCTCAGCTACTCTTTCAGCTTTCTCCTCATCAAGCTCCACATCAAGAGGCTTTCCCCTAAAAGAGGAAAGAGGTTCTTTGTTTTCTCCATTATAGGTTGCAATCATTTTGCCCTTGCCCGAAATCAATGGAATTTCAAAGACAGACCTTATTGAAGACCCATCCAGAGCTCTTTTAATGATACTAAGGGCGGCTTTATTTTGAGGAAGAATACAGCCGCTTATTCTGGGAGTAAAATTGGGCGCATCCGGTTCATAGTCCCAATGCTTAAGAGAAGAAAACAGAATTTCTGATGGGTTCTGACTTTGAGGGAGTCGCTTTTTTATATCTTCTGTCTGCTTGCCGTTACTCACAGCAATGCCTTTGTGAACACAAATGGCAGGATAGACAAGTAAGTCGATACATCCTTTCCTGAGAATGGTTTCGTCAGTAGGCTTGGTCCAAACTGCGCCTTCCTCTCTTACCAATTTTCTGGCTTGGCTTGAAGGAGACCTCCCTGTTATGGCGTATATGACGATATAGTTTTCCCCGGTTTTGTCCTTTCCGATGATGATTACTCTCCCCGGATACTCCATAGCTGCTAAACTCTCAAGACCTTTTAACATCGAGTTTCCTTAATCTTCGGCTATCCTATAGATAGCACAAGGAATTTTTGAAGTCAAAAATGAAATTCTTGTTTTCTTCCTTCGATTCAGATAGAATTTTATCCTTTTAATAAAAGAGGTTGTTATGAATAAAAAATCCTATTCTTTGGAAAAAGCTTATCAAAATTTGAATTTTTTAAATTCCCATGAAGCCCGCACAGTAAGGATGCTTTGTGAGTATTTGGAGCCAGAAGACAGGCTTCGAAAACTAAAAGTCAACAATACTGTGCTTTTTCTCGGCTCTTCAAAGGCTGATCCCAATGATAAAAATTCTCCATTGGTCAAGTATTACTGGGAGGCCGAAGAGCTCGCTTTTTACCTTGTTAAATGGGCCATAAAATTAAAGCCTAAAGGCAAGAATTTTGTTATCTGTACAGGCGGTGGCCCTGGCATTATGGAGGCTGTCAACCGAGGAGCAGCACGAGCCGGAGGCAAATCCATAGGAATGAATATTTCTATTCCTACAGAGCAATATCCAAATCCCTATATTTCTCCTGAACTTTCTTTTATATTCCACTATTTCTTCATGCGCAAGTTCTGGTTAGTCTATAAAGCCAAAGCAGTTGTGGCCTTTCCTGGCGGGTACGGAACTTTAGACGAAGTTTTTGAAACCTTTACTTTAATCCAGAGTGAAAAATTTTCCAAAGGCAATATTCCCATAATTCTCTACGGTGAAGAATACTGGCGAGAGGCAATCAATTTTGATGCCCTTTTGAAATACGGAACTATTTCACCCGAAGATCTCAGGCTTTTCTCTTTTTATTCTACTCCAAAAGAGGCCTTTTCCCACCTGAAAAAAAGACTTATGAAGTATCTTCTAGACACCGACTAAATCTCTTTTCCTGATATGCTTCAAAATATATAAAGCCACCTTTTTTTAGGGGTGGTATCTTTGGGTTTGACTTCATGGATATTCACCTGTACAAATTTAAAAGCCAGGAAAAACTTATCAATAGGAGATTTGATGAGTCAATTGAAATCAATAATAAAGTGTCCTGTATGCGGATTTGAGAAAGAAGAAACAATGCCTACAGATCTTTGTCAAATTTTTTATAGATGTATCAAATGTAAAACAATTTTAAGA
>Ga0114921_10000891_pt1 | contig 13035 bp, 11 predicted proteins | sample BentaG_FD_87016 | JGI IMG/M metagenome (GOLD analysis project Ga0114921, IMG submission 87016) | Deep subsurface microbial communities from South Atlantic Ocean to uncover new lineages of life (NeLLi) - Benguela_00093 metaG | ecosystem: Environmental > Aquatic > Marine > Oceanic > Sediment ...
CACTTTTCAAAACCTATAAACGAGCTACGCTTTATCTGTTCTTGCTCTCGCTTCTTGTTCAAATATGTTTCCCTCTCGTCTGTTTCGCCCTTGCACACTCTCTCGGTTTTTATGTGCCTGTCGTCTATTTCTTCGTTTATATACCGATCATCTCTATCGTCTCAATGGCGCCGATATCTATAAACGCAGTTGGACTCAGAGAAGCCAGTTTTGTATTACTTTTTACCTCTGTAGGGGTTCTTAAAGAACAGGCACTTGGACTTTCGCTGCTATTTTATATCACGACAATATTCGTCAGTCTGATTGGAGGTATTCTTTTCCTTGTAGGTCATCACAAAAAAGAAGAGATACCCGTTGAAATAAGGGAGGAACTTTGAATATTTTTGAAGAGATGGCTCAATCTATCGTATCGCTCGACAGCGCAAAGGCAAAGCGTCTTGCCAATGCTTCTATTAAAAAGAATATAGATCCTGTTCAATCTATAGAATTGGGCTTCGCCCCTGGCATTCAGAAAGCAGGAGAACTCTACGAACAGGGTGAATATTTCATTCCCCAGTTGATTCGTTCGGCAGAAGTGATGAAGGAAGTCTTAAAGATACTCCAGCCGGCTATTCTTAAAAGTGGAGAATCGCTCCCTTCTTTTGGGAAGGTTGTAATTGGCACTATAGAAGGTGATATACATGACATAGGAAAAAATTTAGTGGGTGCGATGCTCGATGCATCAGGTTTTGAAATCATAGACCTTGGAGCCGATGTTCCAGTCCACTTGTTCATCGAAAACGCCGAAAAAGAAAATGCGGAACTGATCTGCACCTCCGCACTTCTCACAACTACTATGACAGGTCAGAAAAGATTGATTGAATATCTCATGCAGAAAGGTCTGAGGGACAAATTTTTTGTGATGGTAGGTGGTGCTCCAGTCAGTAAAGATTGGGCAGAAAAAATTGGTGCAGATGGTTATGCCGAGAATGCGCAGCAGGCTGTAAAAGTTGCAAAAAGACTCGTATCCCGCACAGATCACGGATGATCGTCTTTTTTCCTTAATTCTGTGGAAAGTATAAACCACAGTCATACGACCCGTATGGGTGGTTTCTTTTTCCTTGTCTCTTCGCTGATCCAGTTCAAGAAATCCTTTGAGCCTTTTTCAATTGGGAAAGAGACCACAGCGGGCACTTCATAAGGATGGAGTTCTTTTATCCTCGATTCCAAATCTGTCCAGAGTTCCTCTTTTGTCTTAAAGAAGACACCATACTCCCCTGTCTCTTGCACCTCACCCTTCCATCTATAGATGGAATCTATCTTAAAAATGTTGGCACAGGCAATCAGTCTCTCTTTTAATAGAACTTTTGATAGCTGTCTTGCCTTTCTCCTTTTTGGCAGGGTCGTATAAACGATGATGAACTTTGCCATTTTTTCATAATACAGTTTCGATTCTCAATGTCAACAGGAAAAAGAAACCACCCATACGGGTCGTACAACAGAGAACACAAATTCTTTTACAGTTGCTCGTTTGCATTGATCGGTTACCCGCCTGCCAAAGTCTTGTACGGCGGGCAGGTGATGCCCGTTTCGTTACTATTAAACTCTTAATTTTGTGTCAATTCGAAAATCTGAAAGGCTGACCCCAAATCACTATGAGAAATAACCATAAAGAGATAGCCAAAGTAGGGAGGTTAAGATGGAAATATCCAGACCCTTCCAGATTCGCCTTGATTCTTCTTAAGGAAACCCAGGGTTCCAGGTATATCCTCCGAAACATCTCAATGTTTTGATATTATATCAAAACATAAGGAAGTTGTCTACCCTAAAATACAACTTACGAAAATTTTATTAAAAAATAGTATTCCAGTCTCTTTTGTAGAAAATCACTCTGCAAAGCTGTATTCTGTGCTTTTTAGTTGACTTTTAAATATAATTACAATAAAATTAAGGGTGATGAGGATTGAAATACACCTGTTTTAGGCAAGCAAAACCAAAGGAGATTATGAAAAATCAAATGTCAAGGCTTGGCACCAGCATAAACGTCAAAAAAACTAACATAGCGAAGAACGGATTTTTCCATAGTATCCGAGGGAGCCAATAATTATGGCTATTTTTGAAATAGAATCAAAACTTGACAAGAAAATAAGGCTTACAGAGACTCAATGGTTTCATATCAGACACAAGCATCCAGAATTAGAGTCAAACAGGTAAAATGGTCTATACCTTACAAGAATCTGATTCTATCTATTACTCTTCTGGTGACGATGTCTATCATTACTACAAATATTTTGAGGAGACTCCAGTTACTAAAAAGCATCTTTTGGTAATTGTGAGACATCTCAACAAGGAGGGTTTTGTAATAACATCTTTTTTTGTTGCACGAATTCATATAGGAGATAAGGGGGTAATATATGAATAAGAAGAAAATATTTATAAGTTATGATAACGAGGCAGATGTTGTTTACTTAAGTTTTGGAAAACCTATCAAAGCAGAAGCAGATGAAATATCCAATGGTGTTTTTGCAAGATACAAACCAGAGACGAAAGAACTCGTTGGATTGACAATAGTTAGTTTCTCAAAGAAGTTTGACAAACATCCGAAGGAAGTTGCAATTCCAATGTATAAATAAATTATAGAACTGATGCGGCAATAGTTTGCACAGAAAAATCTAAGGTTGTTATAGTTCAATGCCTTCCATTCCTTTGGAAAAATTTTTTCTGCGGAATGGACAGGTCGAAGGGTGCTTTGGGGTCAAATCTCGACAGGCTGTGTCATAATTTTAAAAATACTCTGTTTAGTAAAAATTCTCTGAAACCCAAGTTCTGACTCAAATTCCCTAACGCGGGTTCAACAGTTATTTTCCGTATTCCAAATATCTTTTTCCCTTCTGCTGTAGAAAGTTTTTGCCTCATCTTCATGGTGAGATGTGCATATTCAGACAACAAAATGCTTCGACCTTTCTTATCAGTTGTACATCTTCCAAAATATTGACAGTTGTTACATTCTTTGCAAGTGTAGATTGAAACCAGTCTATTACGATGTTTTTTCTGCTTGATGTAATTGAGCCTTTTGCCAGCAGGACATATAAAATAGTTCTCTTCTCGATTTAAAATAAACTTTCTCATATGGAAAGGCGAATCTTCGTCAGTCTTCTTTCCTCGTCTTTTTGCCTGGTCTCTCATATCAGGAATATAAGCATCAACCTCTTTCCTCTCTTCTAATTCGGCTAAATTCAGTTCTGAATTGTATCTACTGTCTACTATAATTTTGAGCTTCTCTTCATCATCACTATTAGTTTCCTTTTTGAATTCTCTTATATTTTCACACGTCTGATCAACCATCTGTATTAAACAAGTAGTATCATTTTGTTCATTCGTAACATCATTTGCAACTATTATCTGTTCCTTGGAATCTACAGCAACTTGTGCCCGATATCCAGAGATTATTCTCGCCCCATCTTTTTGAAATTGTGCATCTTCATCTGTAATATTAATCTTCTTCTTGCCACTCGCTTTTAGTTTCTTCTGTGCTTGCTTCAATTCTTCCACTATTTCTTTCATTCTATTAATACGCTTCTCTTTCTCTTCAATATCTTCCGGTAATTCATCCCCTCTTTCCTCGGCTCCATATTTTTCGTCTTCTTCAAGATCGGTTTGGTTCGCTTTCTCTAAGTATTCCTCTATTGCTTTCTTGAGTTTTTCTCTATCCTTAATAATCCTTTTATCACCATAGGTTCTCCTTGCTGTCGCATTTGCTTTTATTACTTTTGAATCAATTGAGATTTCCCCAAGTTTAGTCATACCCAAACGATGACAAATCTGCAGCATATCTACAAAAGAATCCTTTAACTCTTTAAGATTATTCCTGCGAAACTCTGATATCGTTTTAAAATCAGTTTTCTGCATCCCAGACAGATATATGAAAGCAACATCAGTATTTAGTCTTTCCTCAATTTTTCTTGAACTGTATACTTTAGTTGCATACCCGTAAAACCAGATTTTTACCATCAGTGCTGGATGATATGAAGGGTTACCTACTGAAGGGATTTTTTGATAATATGGTTTTAAATCAATCAATTCTACTGCTTCGTCAACAACATGTGCTAAATGATCCTTTGGAAGGTAATCTCCTACTAATGGGGGAAATAAAAGAAGTTCTTTGTTATTGTAAGGTCGAAGATTTAAATTTGTTAACATTAAGTTATCCTCCTTGGTTTTTATCATCAGAAATATTATTTAAATATTTTGGGCAAATCGTCAACCTTTTTACCGACGATAAAAATCGAAGGGGTTATGACACAGCCTGCTTAGATAAGTATTCGGGCCTCCTAAATAATAAATTAATAAATAAGGAGGGAAAATGTAAAGCAAAAAAAATTATGGAATTTTGGACTTGACAACCTTTTTATAGAAGTAAAAAATATCATTTTGGTGCAAAAAAAATTTTCTATAGAGTCACTGTCCCTATTTTTCAATCTGCTCCCGTGCCTTACTCTGTGGACTCCGCGAACTCTGCGGTTTCTTTTTTCCTTGACCCCTTGAATGAGATATAAAGTGTGGGGTCAGTCCCTACGGATCCGTATCGTTTTACTCGGTACATTCCGTACGGAACCAGAGATAGGTCGATTTTTCTTGACATTTTATAATTGGTATTATATAGAGATTAATCGAAACTTGGGGGTAAAGATGGAATTGAAAGAAATGTTAAGTAAGATGATGAAAGAGAACGCATCTGATTTGCATCTTAAAGCAGGGGTACCACCTGTCTTTAGAATTGACGGGACACTGCGTCCTACTAAAGATGAAGCACTCTCGCCAGAAGTTCTGAAAAAAATTGCCCTCCAGTTGATGAATAAGCGTCAGGCTGAAATTTTTGACCGTACCAAAGAACTCGACTTCGCCGTAGGTGTTGCAGGACTCGGAAGGTTCAGGGTGAATGTCTATATACAGAGAGGAAGCGTTGCACTCTCTTTGAGGGCAATACCCGTATCGGCAAAGCGAGTCGATGAACTGAATCTCCCTCCCGTTTTGAAGGATATGGCTTCAAAACCAAGGGGGTTGATTCTTGTGACAGGTACTACAGGAAGTGGTAAATCCACAACCCTGGCCGCTATGATAGAATATATCAATGATAATTTGAACAAAAATATAATAACCGTGGAAGACCCTATAGAATTTCTGTTCAAGGATAATACCTCTGTCATATCACAGAGGGAACTTGGAACCGATACAGAATCGTTCGATTCTGCTTTGAAGCATGTCTTGAGACAGGACCCCGACATTATCCTCATAGGTGAGATCAGGGATAGAGCTACAATAGATGTTGCTGTGAAGGCTGCTGATACAGGTCATTTAGTTATGTCAACTCTCCATACCCTTAATGCTACTGAGACGATAAACAGAATAATCTCCTTCTTCCCACCGCATCAGCATCAATATATACGTGTCCTTTTATCAGCAACTTTAATTGGAGTAGTATCCCAGCGTCTTATACCAAGAGCAGATGGTAAGGGAAGGGTTCCAGCAGTTGAGATTATGGTTTCAACACCTACAATAAAAGATTATATAATTGACTCTACCAAGAGCCCTCTTATCCAAACCGCCATAGAAGAGGGAGGACAGTATAAGATGCAATCATTCGACCAATCGATTATGAAACTTTACAAAGAGAATCTCGTCTCTTACGAAATGGCGATGCAGTATGTGACGAATCCAGACGAGTTCAACCTCAGATTAAGGGGAATTAAAACTACTGCCGATAAAGGATGGCAGGATATGGGTTGATAGATGTTCAAAAAGGTCCTCATAGCCAACAGGGGTGAGATCGCACTCCGTATAATCAGGTCATGTAAGGAGCTCGGGATAAAGACGGTTGCAATACATTCAGAGGCTGATGCCAATTCACTCCATGTGAGATTTGCAGACGAGGATGTCTGTATCGGTCCTCCACCTTCTACAGAGAGTTATCTGAATGTACCGAGGATTGTCAGTGCTGCTGAGGTAACCAACGCCGAGGCGATTCATCCTGGTTATGGATTCCTTGCTGAAAATCCCAACTTTGCTGAGATATGCGAGTCGTGCGGTATAAAGTTCATTGGACCACCGTCTGATGTCATACGTAAATTAGGCGATAAGGTATTTGCAAGAAACATAATGGGCCGCTCTGGTATTTCTGTCCTCCCGGGTAGCAAAGAGTCCGTCACCGATTTTAAAGAAGCTTCGAAGATTGCGGGTGAGATCGGCTACCCCGTGATACTCAAAGCAACCCTCGGTGGTGGAGGAAAAGGAATGAGAGTCGCATACGACAAAAAATCACTTGGGGATTTTTTCACTACAGCCAGAGCCGAAGCAGGTGCTGCCTTCGGAGATCCGAGAATATACATAGAGAAATATATGGAACGACCGAGACATATCGAGTTTCAAATATTGGGCGATAACTTCGGTAATGTAGTTCATCTAGGCGAAAGGGAGTGTTCTATCCAGAGAAGACATCAGAAACTGATTGAAGAATCTCCTTCTGTGATAATGAATGATGGATTGAGAAAGAAGATGGGCAAACTTGTAGTGAAGGGTGCCAGTGATTTAGGTTACAGAAGTGCTGGAACTATGGAATTTTTAGTGGATGCCCAAATGAATTTCTATTTCTGCGAGATGAATACCAGAATACAGGTGGAACATCCTGTTACAGAGTTTGTTACAGGGGTGGATATCGTGAAAGAGCAGATAAAAATTGCAGCAGGAGAAAGACTGAATACACGACAGAAAGATATCCACATAAAGGGACATGCGATAGAGTGTAGAATAAATGCAGAGGACCCTCAAAAAGGGTTCATCCCTTGTGCAGGTAAGGTCAAGGGGTTCCATATTCCAGGTGGCTTCGGTGTAAGGGTGGATACCCATGTATATGCCGAATATGAGATTCCACCCTATTATGATTCTATGATAGGTAAAGTCATAGTATACGGTGATACGAGAGAGGAGGCTATAGCAAGGATGAAGAGAACTCTCGAGGAGTTCTATATAGATGGAGTGAAGACTACTGTCCCATTCCATCTGAGTTTGATTGGTAATGATAAATTCAAAAAGGGCGAGTTCGATACAGGATTCGTTGAAAGAATGGGGGTTCAGTTATGAGTAAATTTGTATATTTCTTCGGTAAAGGTAAAACGGATGGGAATAAGGATATGCGTGATACTCTTGGGGGTAAGGGCGCCAATTTAGCAGAACTTGCTAATCTTGGAATAGATGTGCCCCCAGGATTTACTATCTCTACCGATGTTTGTAGATATTATTATAAAAATAATAAATCCTATCCTGATGGGATGAAAGCAGAAGTGGAAGAGAATTTACACAAAGTCGAAGATGTGAGGGGCTCAAAATTCGGCTCCAGTGACAATCCACTCTTAATCTCCGTCAGGTCTGGAGCGGCTGTCTCTATGCCGGGTATGATGGACACCGTGTTGAATATTGGATTGAATGACTCGACAGTTACAGGACTCGTTAAAAAGACTAACAATGAAAGATTTGTATACGACTGTTACAGAAGGTTCGTGCAGATGTATGGAAATGTAGTGCTCAAAGTATCACATGATGAATTTGAGAAGATACTTGAAGAAAAGAAAAAAGAACGGGGTGCGAAACTCGATACAGAACTTTCAGGTGACGATATGAAAGAAATCGTGGCGAGGTATAAAAGGAAAGTTAAAGAATTCACGAACAAAGATTTCCCTGATGAGCCAGAAGAGCAGTTATGGGGTGCCATATCTGCTGTTTTCGAATCGTGGGATACAGAGAGAGCCATCTCTTATCGAAAATTGCACAAGATTCCTGACGACCTTGGCACTGCTTTGAATGTACAGGCGATGGTGTTTGGAAATACAGGAAAGTCGAGTGCCACGGGGGTTGCCTTCACACGAAATGCTGCAACAGGTGAAAAACAGAGGTATGGTGAATATCTTGTAAATGCACAGGGTGAGGATGTGGTTGCAGGCATTAGAACCCCCCATCCGATAAAAGATCTTGAAAGGGATATGCCTGATATATATCGGCAATTGGTTAGCATTTTCGATAACGTGGAACGACATTATAAGGATGTGCAGGATATGGAGTTTACAATTGAGAATGGAAAGTTATGGATGCTACAGACAAGAACAGGTAAAAGAACGGCACAGGCTGCAATAAAGATAGCAGTAGATATGGTTGAGGAAGGACTCATTGATAAGGCTACCGCTGTGAGTAGGGTTGACCCAACACAGCTCGACCAGATCCTCCACAAGATGTTCGACCCAAAAGCAAAGAAAGAAGTGATAGCATCTGGTCTGAATGCTTCACCTGGTGCTGCTGCAGGGAAGGTGGTCTTTACTTCAAATGATGCCATTGCTTTACACGAAAGGGGGGAACCTGCAGTGTTGGTCAGAATAGAGACTTCACCTGACGATGTGGCAGGAATGGCTGTGAGTGAGGGGATACTTACTGCAAGGGGTGGTATGACATCTCACGCCGCTGTAGTAGCGAGGGGGATGGGTAAATGTTGTGTTGCAGGTTGCGGTGCGCTCGATATAGACTATGGTAAAGAAGAGTTAAGAGTGGGACCCCGTACTATAAAAAAGGGCAAGTTCTTATCTTTAAACGGCACGACTGGCGAGGTGATGCTCGGTAGGGTGGAAACGATAGATTCTGAAATAACAAGGGTAGTAAAGGGAGAGATAAAACCAGACGAGTCTGAAATCTATCAGTATTATAACAAATTACTCTCGTGGGCAGACGAGATCAGGAAATTAGGTGTCAGAACGAATGCGGATACATTTCACGATGCCAAACTTGCAAGAGATTTCGGTGCTGAAGGGATAGGCCTTGCCAGAACAGAACATATGTTTTTTGGAGAAGAGAGGCTGCCCGTAGTTCAGAAAATGATACTTGCAAAAGATGAGAAAGAGAGGCAGGAAGCTATAGATAAACTGCTCCCTATGCAGAGGGAGGATTTCAAAGGAATTCTTCTGGCTATGGATGGACTGCCTGTGATAATAAGACTTCTGGACCCACCCTTGCATGAATTTCTGCCAAAGTATGAGGAACTCTTAGTAGAATTTGCAGAAGCTCGCAGGCAGGATGACTCAGCAAAAGCAGAAAGGATAGATGGGATGCTGACGAGTGTACGCAGACTGAAAGAATTCAATCCCATGCTCGGGCACAGGGGGTGCAGACTGGGAGTAACATTTCCAGCCATATACAAGATGCAGGTACAGGCGATAGCAGAAGCATCCTGTGAACTTAAACTCAAAGGGCATAATCCGAAACCTGAGATTATGGTTCCACTCGTAGGGCATGTAAATGAGTTGAAGGTGATAAAGGAATATTCTCTTGAGGTTATGAACAAGGTGATGGAGGAGAAGGGGGTAAAGTTAGATTTTATGATTGGAACGATGATTGAACTACCAAGGGCTGCCATTACCGCTGACGAGATTGCGTCTGAGGCTGAATTTTTCTCATACGGCACCAACGACCTTACCCAGATGACATTTGGTTTCTCGAGAGATGATATAGAAGAGAAATTTCTGCCTGTTTACATAGATAAGAAGATTTTGCCCGCCAATCCTTTCGCCGTATTAGACCGGACTGGTGTAGGTAAACTTGTGGAAATGGGGATTAAGAAAGGAAGAGAAACGAAGCATAATCTTGAAGTAGGAATATGTGGAGAGCATGGTGGAGAACCGTCGTCGGTGGAGTTCTGCCATATAGTTAATATGGATTATGTCTCCTGTTCGCCCTACAGGGTACCTATAGCGAGACTCTCCGCCGCTCATGCGGCACTACATAATAAAAAATAGAATTAAAGAGGGCTGTAGAGGTTACCCTACCTAAAATAACCCCTCTGTTTAGTCTCCTCATTTTTTAGTCCTCTGCAGCCCTTTTACACAAAATGGCCGAGCTATTCCCTGTTATTAAGAAGAATGATATTAGACTGAATAATATCCCACTATGGTTGGATGCGAGAAAGAAAAAAGACTTCTCCTTCGTCTCCCATGCCCACTCAGACCATATTGGGAGGCATAAGAAGATACTCGCTTCAAAGGAGACGATAAGACTTTTTGAGTATCGGATTGGAAAGGTGTCTGCAATTGAGTGTGAATACAATACACCCTTCACCCTTTGGGGCAAGGTCTTTAACTGCTTTCCATCAGGACATATCCTTGGTTCGGTGCAGATTTTGATAGAGGATGAAATCAGGTTGGTATATACAGGCGACATAAAACTCAAAACCGGACTGACTACACAAAAAATAGAGATAAAAAAGTGTGATGGTCTAATAATAGAGTCCACCTTCGACGACCCCCGATATATCTTTCCTCCCCTTGAAGAGATTCAACAGCGGATAATGGAATTCATATCATCTACTGTAAAGTTGGGTGCAGTTCCCCTCTTCTACACATACCCCCTTGGGAAGAGCCAGGAACTAATGGCCATGCTTGGCAATTTAGGATTTCGTATGAGTGTCCATCCAACCATCTATGAAATCTCAAAAATCTATGAGGAATGTGGAGTCCCTTTGAAAAATTACGAATCTTTAAATTTTAATCGAATTAAAGGAAAGGTTTTCATCTTGCCCCCATCTGCGAGAGTAGAATTTCCAAAGCCAGTCAGAACCTGTATACTCACAGGGTGGGCGATTGATAGAAATGCGAAATACAGATACAGAACAGATGAGGCCATTCCTATGAGTGATCATGCGGATTACAACGATTTGATAAACTACATTTCAACAGCAAATCCCCAAAAAGTGTGGGTAATAAATGGAGCGGCAAAATTCATAAAATATTTAAAAAAAAAGGGTTTCGAAGCGGTCTCAATCACTTCCACTTGATTCAATCACCATCATTTCTCATAGCAACTTTCAAGACCCAACCCTAATGTCATTACTTTAGGGTCAATGCAGGAGATGTAAAAGGGATATTTTCATAGAATTTCTTTTAAGAATTCGCCTGTATAGGATTTTTTGTTTTTAGCGATTTCTTCGGGTGTGCCTTCGCAGATTATCTCACCACCCTCATTACCACCCTCCGGTCCCAAATCTATTATATAATCTGCACATTTTATCACATCGAGGTTGTGTTCTATTACCAATACTGTGTTACCCTTCTCTACAAGCCTGCGCAACACCGCTAATAACATCTTCACATCTTCAAAGTGAAGTCCTGTGGTTGGCTCATCCAATATGTAGAGTGTTCTTCCTGTGGCAATTTTGGACAGTTCCTTCGATAATTTTATCCTCTGTGCCTCTCCACCAGAAAGATTTGGTGCTGGTTGTCCCAATTTTATATAACCCAGCCCTACATCATATAAAAGCTTCAATTTCCGTTTTATCTTTGGTATAGCATCGAAGAATTTCATCGCCTGTGTTACCGTCATATTCAAAACATCGGATATGTTCTTACCTTTGTAGTTTATCTCCAGAGTCTCTCTATTATATCTTTTCCCCTTACATACTTCACAGGGAACATAAACATCGGGTAAGAAATGCATCTCTATCTTTATCAGCCCATCTCCCTGGCAGGCTTCACACCTTCCACCCCTCACATTGAAGGAAAATCTTCCTGGTCTATAGCCCCTGATCTTCGATTCTGGAATTATGGAGAAGAGTTCTCTTATATAGGTAAAGACGCCTGTGTAGGTGGCAGGGTTCGACCTCGGTGTGCGTCCTATTGGAGATTGGTCTATGTTTATTACCTTGTCTATATACTCTACACCTAAGATTTTTTCATGCTTTCCCGGTTTTACATGAGAACGGTAGAATCTCTGTGCAAGTGCTTTGTGCAGTATATCATCAACCAAGGTAGACTTGCCTGATCCTGATACGCCGGTGATACAGACGAACAGTCCAAGCGGCATGCGAACATCTATTTTTTTTAGATTATTTTCGCTTGCTCCAACTATGGTCAGATATCGACCCTTTGCCTTTCTCCTCTTTTTTGGTATATCTATATCTCTCCTTCCCGAAAGGTAGTCTCCTGTAAGGGAGTGTGTGCATTTTGATATTTCGAGCGGGGTGCCTGTCGCAATCACCTTACCACCAGACTCACCTGCACCGGGTCCCAGATCAATCACATAATCGGCAGATAGGATTGTCTGCTTATCGTGTTCAACCACCAAAACGGTGTTTCCCAAATTCCTCAATTTCTTCAATGTATTTAAAAATCTTCGGTTATCTCTCTGATGGAGCCCAATACTCGGTTCATCTAAGATATACAACACACCAACAAGCCCAGAGCCTATCTGGGTTGCAAGTCTTACTCGCTGTTCCTCACCCCCTGCGAGGGTTTCCGCCTTTCTGTCAAGAGTAAGATAATCTACTCCAACATCTAACAGAAAGCCGAGCCTTTCGCACAGTTCTTTTACTATCTGATGGGCTATAAGGGTTTCCCTTTTGCTTAAGCGCAAATTTTTAAAGAATCTGTATGCCTCCGTCACTGACAATTTTGCAACATCATGTATTGAACGATCGTCTATCTTTATAGATAGACTTTCGGGTTTGAGTCTTGTTCCACCGCAGTTAGGACAGGGTTGAATGGTCATATACTTCTCAATCTCGTATCTGATCCAGTCGGAATCTGTCTCCTTGTATCGTCTTGTCAGATTCGGTACAATCCCCTCAAATTCAGAGTAATATTCACCGTGTGCCTTTCCATCTCTCCTTTCATAGTGGATGCTTATCTCCTTTTTTGTTCCATATAATAATATATTCTGTATCTGTTCTGGGATTTCTCCCCATGGTGTATTGAGGTCGAATTTGTATAATCTTGAGAGAGAGTTCAGTTGAGAAAGTAACCAACTTCCTTTCGGTTCTCCCCAGTGTCCAACTGCACCTTCAAGGATGGATAGCTCAGAATTGATTATGGCAAGATTTGGGTCAATTTCCATCTTCGTACCGAGTCCACTGCATGCAGTGCAGGCACCGTATGGCGAGTTGAAAGAGAACATTCTTGGTGAGATTTCCTCATAACTGACACCACATCTGATGCATGCTAATTTCTCACTGAACAAGATCTCATCACCACC
>Ga0114921_10000892_pt1 | contig 13035 bp, 11 predicted proteins | sample BentaG_FD_87016 | JGI IMG/M metagenome (GOLD analysis project Ga0114921, IMG submission 87016) | Deep subsurface microbial communities from South Atlantic Ocean to uncover new lineages of life (NeLLi) - Benguela_00093 metaG | ecosystem: Environmental > Aquatic > Marine > Oceanic > Sediment ...
CAGCGATCTTTCCCTGATGAAGAGTGACTCCGCCGATAAGCTGAACATCAAAATGCCGCATGTCGAGGGTACGCACTGAGGCCTCTCTTACTGTGGCAAAAGCTTCCGGAAGAATATCATCAATGGATTCATCCTTATTCAGACGCTCTTTGAACAACACCGCCTGGGTTTTTAGCTGTTCATCGCTCATGGCCTGCATTTGTGGTTCCAAGGCATTGATCTTTTCAACGACAGGTTTAATCTTATTTAATTCCCGTTCGTTTTTGCTACCAATAACTTTTGTCAATATATTTGCAATCATAGAGAAAATATTCCTTTTGTCAAAATCGACTGGAGCGGTCTTTAAGATAACTCCACGACCCCTGAATTAATTTAGCAAAATAACTATACCATTAATTAATAGATTTTGCAAAAATCTGTTTTGATTATTGTTAAGATTTTTTTGTGGAGATCTTCGTATTTAAAAGTAGATTCTCACGTTGCACGAAGAGAATTTTACTTCGCCGTTGGTTAAGCAGCGATTTTTGAATAAATTAAATTCGGGGAACAAAAAAAGAAAGGAAAAAAGTAGAAAACTCAGAAACAATTAAACAATTTAGTTCAGGATGTATTTTCTAGGATTAACCGGAACCCCGTTTAGGAGTACTGAATAATGGACATGAGGGCCGGTGCTTCGGCCTGAAACACCTACCAGTGCAATGGTATCCCCCCTCTTTACCTTTTCACCGCGTTTTTTCATTATCTCCTTTACGTGCCCATAATGGGTAACCATTCCATGGCCGTGGTCAATAACAATAACCTTGCCCAAATAGCCCTGGTTACCGGCAAACGTTACAGTTCCATCCGCAGTAGAAATAATTGGTGTCCCAAGGCGGGTAGCAATATCCAATCCTTTATGGAATTCGCGCAGACCGGTAAACGGGGATATGCGATATCCGAATTCAGAAGTTATCCACCCCTTTGTGGGACTGATTGCAGGCGTAGAGGACAAAAGATTGCGTTGGTCTTCAAGATATATTAAAAGGGATTCAAACCCTTTTTGCTGATTGATTGTTGCCAGGTTAATCTGCTGGGTTTGCGCATGCATTTCGCGCATTAGGCTGTTATATTTTTTCGTCAGCGGAACTTGTGAATCAAGATCTTCAGGGATTGATCCGCCGATACCAAAAAGACTGTCTTTATCAGAGGGTTTTTCAATATTGGCAATAATTCGTATCTTTTTTTCAAAATTGTTCAATTCCACCAGATTTGACTTTAAGTTATTGACCTCCTCCGCAAACTTTTGAATCTGCTTCCGCTGGCTGATTATCTCTTCAGATTGTTTGGTAATATTTATCTCAAGCTCTTGTTTGGTCAATGAATAATAATCGTAAAAAACAAAGGCCGTCAATATCAGAACAGCCATAAAACAGAGGCTGATAAAGCGAAAAAGAGCCTTGGAGACGGTTAAGTTTTTCACTGGAGAGCCGGCATTATCTAAAACAATAAAGGAGATTTTCTTGTGCATAATAAAAACCTTATTAAAAGTTAAGATCTGTGCTCAAGTTATCTTTCTTCCATAATTACCGTGAAATACGATTGATTTCAATATGTTGTAGGACCGCTAAGACAGAAATCCCAAAATTTTTATCATGGTTAAAATATAATGTCAATGATTTAAGTTATTTTTTTTGTTTTTTTTGCAGGCAAGACCTTAAGTTAATTGCCATGATTACAGGCGTGTAAACAGCATGACGGGGGAACATAGACTTTCGACATTCCCCCGTTATACTTGTTAGGAATGATGTTTATGCTATTCCCAATTTAAATTTAAGAGACTTCAGTGTGTTTTTCATCAGCATGGTGATGGTCATTGGGCCGACACCGCCAGGCACAGGGGTAATATAGCCCGCAATCTCTTTGGCAGCTTCAAAGTCAACATCACCCTTTAAGATCGCAATCTTTTTGCCTGTCTTTTCACTGATCTTTTCACCGACCCTGTTAACACCGACGTCAATTACGCATGCACCCGGTTTAATCCATTCAGGCTTTACAAGATCCGGAACACCAGCGGCAACGACCAGGATGTCGGCGCGCTTACAATGTGCTGCCAGGTCTTTTGTACGTGTATGGACAATGGTTACCGTTGAATTGGCTCCTGCTCCCTTCTGGAGCATCATGTTGGCTATGGGTTTTCCTACGATATTTGAGCGACCGACAACCACCACCTCGGCACCGCTTGTTTCAACACCGGAACGTACAATCAGTTCCTGTATGCCTGCCGGTGTACATGGCGGAAACTTGACTTCATCACCGCCAATCGTCAGGCGTCCCACATTTACGGGATGAAATCCATCCACATCCTTGTCAGGATCGATTGCATTTAATACTTTTTTGTCATCAATATGCTTTGGGAGAGGCAGCTGAACAAGGATGCCGTTAATGGAATCATCGTTGTTGTACTTCTCAACAAGGCCCAGAAGATCCGCCTCGGAAAGATCCGGCTGCTGGCTGTCCTGTATCTCATTGAAACCGAGCTTCTGAGCGGTTTTAATTTTTGCAGTTACATATGAAATAGAAGCCGGGTCTTCGCCGACCAGAATGGTTACAAGGCCGGGAACAACACCATGCTTTTCTTTAATTTCATTTACCTCGGCCTCAATCTCTACGAGTATCTTGTCTCTTACCTCAGTTCCCTTGATAATCTTTGCCGTCATTTTCAATCTCCTTTCATAAAAAAGTTATAGATTTTGGTATAAATCACCATTCATTGCCGATTATTTATAAAAATTTTATTAGTCTAATAAAATCTTAATGTCAAGAAGACTCGTAACTTGATTGCATGACGGGCGATTTGGAATCTGATTACCCATGGCGCGGTCGTAAAGACGATAACTCCACGACCCCTGAATTACACAGGAAAGGGAACCGCTTTTAGGCCTGCGGTTTCATCAAGCCCGAGCATTATGTTCATGTTCTGAACCGCCTGACCGGCGGCGCCCTTAACCAGGTTATCGATTGCCGAAATCAGGATCAGGCGATTGTTACGCTCATCCAGCTTAAACCCTATGTCGCAATAATTGGTTCCCCGAACATTTGATGTGTCGGGCGGTTTGTCACCGGGACATATACGAATAAAAGGACTGCCGGAATAAAAAGAGGCAATACAGTTTTGTATGTCTTCCGGAAGGGTATTTTGAACAAGGTTTGCATATATGGTCGTCAGTATTCCGCGGGTCATGGGAACAAGGTGCGGAACAAAAGTTATCTTTACCTGCGCTCCTGCTTCAAGACTAAGAACTGCTTCCATCTCGGGATTATGCCGATGTTCTGCAACTTTGTATGCCTTGAATGACTCGTTGGCCTCGCAAAAGTGTGTTGTCAATGAAAGGGTTCGACCTGCACCGCTAACCCCTGATTTTGAATCTGCAACAATGGTATTGATATCTATTAAATTGCTCTTCAATAATGGCACAAGGGGTAAAAGGACACTGGTGGGATAACATCCGGGAGCGCCGATCAATTCGGCATTTTTTATCCTGTCAAAATAAATTTCACAAAGTCCGTAAACTGATTTTTCAAGCAAATCCTTTGCAGTATGAGGCTGGTAAAATGACTCATACGTTGTTGCATCCTTGAACCTGAAATCAGCGGAAAGGTCGACAACTTTCTTTCCCCGCTTGATAAGATCAGGTATGATCACCATGGGAAGCTTGTGGGGAAGCGCCGTGAATACGACATCAGACCTGTCACAAATACTATCCACAGACAACTCTTCGCAAACAAGGTCGACAACACCTGCCATTGATGGATAAACCCTGTCAAACTTCACACCGGCATACTGGCGGGAAGTCAGGATAGTTAGCTCTATATCAGGATGATCGCATAGTATCCGTACAAGCTCGGCGCCCGTATAACCCGTTGCCCCAACAATACCAACCCGTGTCATAAATCCTCCTTATTCCGAATATTTCATGAACAAAGTCGAAAAGAGTTTGCCATAGCGGTTACGGCAAACTCGACTTGTGAAAAATCCGGTTATAATTATTTCTTTATATCGGCAATCATTTCTTTAATGATCGACATTACATTGCGTCCCCTTTCACGGGCGATTCGATGCGCGTCATCGACAAGTTTATCGGCCTGTCGCTCCAATTCTTCAATGGCAGGCAGGGAAAGGTTCATTCTATTGTACTGCCACGATAATAAACGGACAGCCAGACGTTTTTCCTGACGTCTTAAAATCCCCATGAATATTCTCCAAGAAGGTAACTTGTCAATAAGTGCTGGAGAATTAGGTGTAACCTAAAACCTGCATAAACAATATTGAATTCGCATGTAAGTTATAGCTATTCTCAAAATAACGTTCCAAATGGGATGATCGGTTTGAAGATTCCCTGCAGCAATCTGCAGGGATCTTCAAACCGATCTATTAACAAACGGAACATATTTTTAAGAACAAGTATAGCCTAAAAAAACAGTAACCAAATCAACAGATGCTAAGAATCGCCTTTTCCAATATTAACCTGGGTTTCTGCCCAGTGGACTTAAGCCGTAAATCGGATTGGCTCAAGGACTCAAGTGCAGCAATAAGCTCATCTGTCGTGAACATTTCAGACTTTAGGAGCATCTGGTAAACAGGATAAGGATTATTCGGGTTTTTTGCAATCACAAGATCTGTGACAGTTTTGCTTCTTTTCTTTTCTCCCTTCTTTGTCGGCATTTGATTATCCCTGTCCGCGTCTTTTGAAATCATGCTATCCCAAGTTTCCAGTTGGTTCAAAAGATCACTGTCAAATGCCTGAATTGATGGCATAATTCTGCTTTTAAATTGACCGAACTGCATGCCTGCATGCCAGGAACTGCCATGGGCGCTTTCCACAAAACCTTTGACGAGCAAAAGCCTTCTGATCTGATTTGTTATTGCAGCCAGAATCTGAAGCGGATGAACATCGTCGGCAAGAAGGGAGTCCAAAAAAAAGAGCGACCTTTCAATGTTTCGGTCTGATATGGCATTTGTCAATTCATATATGGGGTCCTTTTTTGTGCGCTTTAAAACAGACTCAACATCATCAGCGGTTATCTTTTTTCTATCTCCAACATAACTGACAAGCTTCTGAAGATTATTTGAAAATGTGCGGAGATCAAAGCCGGTCATTTCATACATGGCCCGGTATGCGCCCTCATCCAATGACTTTCCGAATTGGCCAAGGATTGCGTCCATCCTTTCACTTAGAACAGCTTCCTGAACGATCTTGTCAGCCCTGCGATCCCCTTTTGGAACAGAACAGTCAATGATCATACCATTATTACGAATGGTTTTAAAAAGTTTGCGGCGTTTATCAACCATATCAGTGGTAATGATCAGATGGTTACCTTTTGGAAATCCTTTTTCGATGGTCTTTTGCAAAAGTCCGGCTTTATCCTCACCGGAAGGTATGGGCAGGTTGTTTTCCACGCAATAATCAATGACTTTATCCAGCCATCTGTCGTCACTTAAGCTGTCCGCATCAAGATTCAAGGTTTTGCTCCTATTTGCCCGACTAACATCATCAAACGAAAGTTTTAAAAGTCCCAGGAGGCTAACAAGATTTTCCGCAGCCTTTTTCATATCTTTAGTGTCAAACGCTTCCTTTGATTTTTCAAGGAACTTGTCCTCATCCTGTTTTGAGTAGAATATTTCAGAGTCACAAATGGCGACGACTTTTGTGCCGGATAAAAGCGAATAGGTATTTACCCGCTCGATCGCTTCTTGCAGATTATCATTTGCGCCGCCAATCGGCTCATAGTTAAGGCTCCGATTTACATCAGGCATCAAGGCGTCCAAAAGTTCCTCAAATGCGGTTTTATAGAGCAGCTCTTCGCCGTAAATCAGATACACAGGGGCAAAACCTTTGTTTTTCCGATCTTTTTCCAGGTCTTTTAGATAACTTTTAAGTGCTTTATAATTAATTTCAGGCATTGGCAACTTCTCAATTAATTTTTTGCTGCCCGTCCTCCAAGAAATATCAACATGGCAATGGCAATTACCGACATTGCGCCACCGATTGTCTGGGAAACCGATAACATCCCGAAAACAGGAGGTCCTCTGAAATCACCACGTAATATTTCAATAAACGAACGGGTAACTCCATAAAGCAAAACATAAATCCAGAAAAGCTGGCCATCAAATTTCTTGCGGCCGCGAAAAAACCAGAGAAAACTAAAGATAAGCAGGTTAATTAAAGAAGAATAAAGCTGTGCAGGATGAAGCGGTATGCCGAGGGGAGCAAGGGAATCAGGGTTTGTAAAGGTTACGGCCCAGGGAAGATCACTGGCCTTGCCATAGCAACACCCCGCAGAAAAGCAGCCCAGCCTGGCGATACAATAGCCCAAGGCAAGGGAAGGTGTCAAAATATCAACGGTTTTCCAGGGAGATATTTTCTTCTTCTTAATATATACAACGACAGTCACCAGGGCACCGATAAATCCGCCGTAAAAAACGAGGCCGCCGTTCCATATCCTTAATATTTCAAGCGGGTCTGAAAGAAACATTCCATGGTTCGTAAAAACATAGAACAGACGAGCGCCGACAATGGAAGCTATCAGGATATAAAAACAAAGATCCATGATTTTTTCCTGATCTTCCCCTAATCTTTTTGCCTCAAGCTTTGCAAGTAAAATTCCCACGATAAAACCTATGGCGATAAAAAAACCATAGGTATGGATCGACAATTTACCAAATTTTAATAGGACAGGATGCATTCAGCCGCCTTTACTCAGGCATCTTCTTAAAGAGAAGATGAAATAAAAAAATAACAATTCCAACAGAGATCGCACTGTCGGCGACATTAAAAGCAGGCCAGTGAAGATCTCCGATGTAAAAGTCAAGGAAGTCAACAACTTTTCCGAACCGGATTCTATCGATCATATTGCCGATGGCGCCTCCGAAAATCAAAGCAAACCCGGTTGCAAGTAAGGTATGTTTCTTCGGTGTATTTATATAGAAGTAGAAAATCAGACATATGGCTAATGATGCAACAAAAAGAAAAATTATGTTATGCAAACTCGAGCTTTGATTCGACATAAACCCAAAAGCTCCGCCGGGGTTATGAATATGAGTGAGATTGAAAAATCCCGGAACAACTGCAATGGAGCGGTAAAGAGGCAGGAAGATTAAGATTACGGCCTTTGTTATCTGGTCTATAATAATTACTAAGCCGGCAACGCAGGCAAGCTTTAGGTATTTGGCATCAATTTTTGACAAAAACATATATTACTGCGGCGTAGATTACATAATTTTATTAAGGGCATCATGACATCGACTGCAAATCGCAGGGTGCTCTGTACTTGTCCCAACTGAAGTGTCATGTTTCCAGCACCGTTCACACTTTTCAACAGTTGCAGGTTCAATCAGAATCGACAAACCATCAATATCATGACTTTCAAAGGCTCCGGCAGGTTTTTCACCTTTCATCAGAGAAGCCTTGGAAACAATAAATATGGTTTCTAGGTCGTCTTCATACGGGTAAAGCTCATCGCACAGATTATCATCTGTATGGATGTTAACAGCCGCATCAAGAGAATGCCCGATAAGCTTTTTGACTCTGGCTTCTTCAAGGGCCTTAGTAACCTCACCGCGAACTTCAAGGAGACGGCTCCATTTTTTCCCAAGTTTTTCATCTTTCCATGCTGCATTTTCTTTTGGCAGGGAAGCAAGATGAATACTCGCTGTTTTTCCCTTCCAAATAGGCATGAAATTCCAAATCTCTTCAGCAGTGAAGGCAAGTATCGGCGCCATGAGTCTTGCAATGGCGTCAAGCTGAATTTGTATGACGGTCTGGGCGCTTCTTCTTTCCGCTGAATCCGGAGGTGATGTATAGAGCCTGTCCTTGAGAATATCCAGGTAAAATGCAGAGAGATCAACGATGCAGTAATTGTAAAGGGCGTGGTAAATAATATGAAATTCATAGGTGTTGTACGATTTAAGGGCCTTCTCGATCAACTTCTGAAGCCTGTGCAGGGCGAACCTGTCAATTTCCGGCATCGACTCATAGGGAACAGCATCCTTTTCAGGGTCAAAATCATATAGATTGCCAAGCATGAACCTGCTTGTATTTCTTATTCTCCTGTACGCATCGCTCAACTGTTTTAAGATATTTTCAGAAATTCGGATATCATCCCTGTAATCCGAAGCAGCGACCCAGAGTCGGAGAATTTCAGCTCCGTGCTTTTCGATAACTTTCTCGGGTGCAACAACATTTCCAAGTGACTTGGACATCTTTTTGCCGTCAGCATCGACAACAAATCCATGGGTCAAGACGGACTCATATGGTGCATGACCCCTTGTCCCCACGGCTGTCAGCAATGAGCTGTGAAACCACCCCCTGTGTTGATCGCTCCCTTCCAGATAAAGATCGGCGGGCCATTTTAAATTCGGACGCTTTTCAAGTACAGCAGCATGACTTACACCGGAATCGAACCATACATCCAGGATGTCGCTCTCTTTGATAAATGTTTCATTACCACATTTCTGACACACGGCATCTTCTGGAAGGAGTTCATTAACATCTTTTTCAAACCATATATCAGCGCCGTGCGTCTCAAACAGTGAATGGATATGATCGGCGATTTCCGTGTTTATGTAAAGGGATTCGCATTTTTCACAATAGAATATCGCGATGGGAACACCCCATGCACGCTGCCTGGATATGCACCAGTCCGGCCGATTCTCGATCATGCCGTAGATTCTTTCTCTTCCCCAGTGGGGTATCCACGTTACCCTGTCGATTTCATCAAGAGATTTTTTTCTTAATTCCGTTTTGTCCATGGAGATGAACCACTGGGGTGTGGCGCGAAAAATAACCGGCTTCTTGCAGCGCCAGCAATGAGGATAAGAATGTTCCATTGTGTCCTCTACAACGAGGAAACCATCCTCCTGTAATCTGGCGATGATATCCGTATTGGCTTTGAATACGAATTGGCCGTCAAAAAAATCGGCCTCTTTTGTAAAGCAGCCGTTGTCATCTACCGGTGAATAAGCATCTATACCGTACAAAAGACCCACTTCATAATCTTCGCGTCCATGCCCGGGGGCCGTATGAACACATCCTGTTCCGGCATCCAGAGTAACATGGGTGCCGAGGATAATCAGTGATTCGCGATCATATATAGGATGGCGGCACTTCTTTCGTTCCAGTCTATCGGCTCGAATTTCGGTAAGAATCGAAAAATCGGAAAAGCCAAAGGTTTGCATACAGGGTTCCACAAGATCCCTGGCCAGAATAAGCACTTCACCATTTTTCGTATCAACGGCAGCATAAATAAAATCAGGATGAATCGCCACGGCAAGGTTTGCAGGAATAGTCCAGGGGGTCGTCGTCCATATGACAAAAAAAACCTTTTTTCCGGCCAGATCGGGGAAATCGCTGCTTAGATCGTCTTTTAATGGAAATTTAACGAAAATCGACGGGGATGTCTCATCAGCATATTCTATCTCTGCCTCAGCCAGCGCTGTCTTGCAGCTACAGCACCAGTAGATCGGTTTTTTGCTCCTGAAAAGACTCCCTTCCATGGCGAATTTACTGCACTCCCGCGCAATGGTGGCTACGTATTCGTTTCTCATCGTCAAGTACGGATTATCCCATTCACCCATAACACCGAGACGCTTGAACTCCTCACGCTGAATATCGATATACTTTTCAGCATATGCCCGGCATAATCTTCGAATCTCGGTCTGGGAAATTCCTGCTTTCTCTGCCCCCAGTTCTTTTTCAACATTGTGCTCAACCGGAAGCCCGTGGCAATCCCAGCCCGGCACATAAACGGCGTCAAAACCTGACATCTGCCGTGAACGAACAATAATATCCTTTAAAATCTTGTTAAGGGCCGTCCCAATATGAATATGGCCGTTTGCGTATGGAGGACCGTCGTGCAAAATAAAGAGTTCACGCCCTTTGGAAGCACTTCTGATCTCGTTGTATAAACCCTTTTCTTCCCACATCTTTAACTGCTCGGGTTCACGTTTGGCCAGACTGGCTTTCATGGGAAATTTTGTATTCGGAAGGTTGAGTGTCTTCTTATAGTCCATGCATCCCCCAAAATCGGATTTTATTTTAAACAAAAAAAAAATACTTTCAAAACCGCTTTCTGTCAAGGAAATAACACCTAAATCCTGTAAGCGTCGAGTTTGCCTTAATTTAAACTCTTCCAAGATTGTTTATGCAGGTTTTAGGTAACAAAAAGCCCGAACAATACATTGTTCGGGCCTATTGACGGTTAACCGAAAAAACAAGTTGTTACGAAACCATCAAATTCGAAACAGTTTATTAGTATATTCCAAAATCTCTTAGCACATCATTAATACCCAGTCTCTGGACTTTCAATCTCAAAAACTCAGCAATTGTCGGCTGATAAGCCTTTACTTTTAGATACATGTGGGCATCTGAGGGTACTCTGTCACCTTTCTTGTTATTGCACGACTTGCAAGAAGAAACACAGTTTTCAAAGGTTGTTCTGCCGCCTCTCGATTTAGGTATTATATGATCAATTGTCAGTCTTTCTTTGCCATTACCGCAATAAGCACATTTGAATCCATCCCTGACAAGGATATTCTTTTTGCTGAAAGGCACTCTATTTCTGTATAGCGCTCTGATAAGCTTAATCAGCCTCATAACGGCAGGGACTTTAATCGCGATGCCTTCGGCAGTTCTGATTATTCTTTCAGAATGCTTTAAAACCTGCACCTTTCCCTTTACAATAAGACACATTGCCCGTTTCCAGTTTACAACGTTAAGAAAAGTGTAGTCTGCATTCAGCAAAACGCACTGATTCATATAATCCTTCCCTGTTCAAGTCCTCCAAAGCGCTATACCCGATTTTTAAAAGCAAATCAATATCTTTTTAAAACCTAAATCACTTATATCCGGCTATTCATTTATCAGCTTCCCAACCGGCATTATGTAAAGAGGATGCTCATTTGTATCGCAATTCAGAATCTCTTTTACTTCATTGTCGTTGAAAGCCCCGATTGTAACTGTTCCAAGACCCAATGAAACAGCCTGTAAACAAACATTTTGAGCTGAATGACCAATCTCCATGTATATATATCTTATTCCCCTTTGACCGTATTTGACTGTTGTCCGCTCGTAAACAGCACAAAACACCATTACAGCCGGAGCATCTTTTATGGAGCGTTGACTTAATGCGGCCCTGCATAGTTCCGTTCTTTTGTCTCCTTTATCAATTTTCATCAATTCATGCTGAATGGGTCTGTATTTATAAACCCCGTCAGCGAGGTTAGTCACATTTCCGGCAACAATATATAGTTCAAGCGGGTAAAGTGCTCCGGCCGAAGGTGCGGTTCTGAAGCCTCTGGGATGTGTAATGCCCTGGGCCGCCCACAACAGTTGTGAGGTTTCAGCAAGACTCAACGGTTCTTTCGAATAGCTTCTGACAGACCTTCTTTTTAACAGTGCACCTTCGACTGAAGACAGGCCGTCATATTGAGGATTAGGCAGTTTTATGGTTTCCGGATTTTTTATTATATTCATCGATTCACATCTCTCCATTGGAAACAACATCATTACAACCAAAAGGATTGCACCTATCATTAATGTATTTAACAGTTTTACTTTCATTTTACTCCATTTCCGCATAAAATTCTCTGGGTTTCAACTCGTCAAAACCACCAAAATTATTATGTACCAGAAAGGTTCGAATTTCCGTGCATAAATCACATTTGTTGACATATCCGGGCCGGGCCGGCGAATAGGCGAACTCTTTTTGCGCAAGTTCATAAATACCCTTTATACCCGAATGAACAAGGGTTGTGATGACAGGGTATCGATTTTCCTGTAGTGGTTTGCCCAAATCTTTGGTTGAAATCGAAAGGCCGCTGCAAAGTCCGGGAATATAATTGCCGAAAAGGTCGATATGAAAATGTGAAGTGTCGGACAGCTCCCGTACACATCCGCCTGAATCTTCATCAATAATCTGCTGGGGGGTTTGCTGGTCAAGAACTGGCCGGAATGTATTAAGTGCCCGTCCTCCCATATGAATCCAATACCTTTGGAGCACTTGCAAAAGATAATCTTTGCCGAATTTTTCTTCAAACACCTCCAGGGAGTGCGTTTTGTTAATATTAAATTCAGACAGATCTTGAATAAAGCCATTTACCCATGGGAATATATTTATGCCGGTCTTCTTGCAGGCTTCGATCACCCCTTTTACCCTGTAAAAAGGTATATACTCATTATGAAAAGGGCTGATGGATATTAGTAAGGTTCTGAGTCCTTTTTTGCGAAGATCGAACAAAATGCTTTTGGCGGATTCAAGGTCTTTAAACCAGGAAGAGTTGGTCTCCACGTATTCAATTGTTACACCGACATTGCAGGCAATCCCCAGAATCTCTCCAAGTCTTTCAGGCCTGAGCAGCGGTTCCCCTCCACCCAAGTGTACGGACCTACAGCCTAAAGAACGAGACCTTTGCATAACTCCAAAATTATAGCCCAAACTCTCTTCTTTTTCAGATTTTTCGATATCGAATATTATACGAATCTAAAAATCCTCAAAACCCCACTATAATACCTATAATAAATAGGCTTATCTTGTTGTTTTTACTTGACATACCTGCTATTTTATGTCATATTTCCATCATATTTTAATCACTTTTGGAGGATAATATGGGATACAAAAAAATGGATCAAAATTTAGGTTTTGCTGAATTAGCACTCGCTAGCTCCTTAAAACACAACCGCAGTCTTAAAACTATGGAAAAAATGGATAAAGCCATAAATTGGTCAAGGGTTAATTCCGTTTTAATGAGTCATTATGTTGTAGGTGCAAGCTCTGAAGGGGCTGATGCTTATCCTCCATTGCTGCTATATAAATGCATGCTGCTGCAAAAGTGGTTCCGTATCAATTCAGACCCCGAATTGGAAAATCAAATTAATGACCGACTGTCTTTCAAAAAGTTCTTGGGATTGTCTTTCAGTAAACCCTCTCCTGATCATTCTACTTTTTCTCGCTTCAGAGGTCGTTTGTCAAAAGATGCCATGGATCAAATCAATACTGAAA
>Ga0114921_10000893_pt1 | contig 13030 bp, 12 predicted proteins | sample BentaG_FD_87016 | JGI IMG/M metagenome (GOLD analysis project Ga0114921, IMG submission 87016) | Deep subsurface microbial communities from South Atlantic Ocean to uncover new lineages of life (NeLLi) - Benguela_00093 metaG | ecosystem: Environmental > Aquatic > Marine > Oceanic > Sediment ...
ATAGTGCTTGACCGAAAACCCTACTTTTTCGGTCAAAAATTCGAAATACGAAGCACGCGCGAAGCATCCCGACGGGGATAAATCCTAAACAAATTCTAATGTTCAAATGCTCAAAACCTACGAATACCAAGGCTTTTGTTTCGAACATTGGAGAATTCGATATTCGGATTTGTTTCGAATTTCGACCATTTTATGAGATCGGGCGATATTCTTATTTAGCCTGAACATGACTTTTCGTTCAGGCACTATATAGTATTATTTTTAGCTTTTTGATAAACGTGTCCCACAAGCATTCAGGTGATCCGGTCTAAAAGTGGGTCACATTTTTGTATACCTCTTCAGGCCAAGTTCGATTTTTTCAATAACTTCATATGGAGTAATGCGTTCCATTCGACCCGGCCGGATCTTTCTTCGAATCCGGCTATTCTCCTCTCCAGGATCGGTATACTTGTTGATCAGCAAATCATGAAATCGCCGGTATGGTCCGCAGCGTCTTGGATTTGAGAATCCATATAATCCGACGGTCGGAATATTCATCGCAACAGCCGCATGAAGCGGGCCGGTATCCGGAGAAACCACCAATACAGATCCGGATAACTGGAGCAATGTTCGGCGGATCGGTTTCTCCAAAGCGACAATGGGATCGGATTTACAATACCTGAGTATTTCCTTGGCCATTGACTGCTCCCGCTGACTTGGACCGCCGATGATCATCGACTGCATTTGCAATACCTCGTTTACGTGATCTATCACCTGGGCATAACCAGAAGCATTCCAGTTTTTCTGAGAATTAGACGATGAAATTACAAAGGATATGACAGGCCTATCCGTTTGCTGAAAAAAGGTCTGTCGCCACTTTAACTCTTCGTCCGTAAAAACAAAGCCCCACTCTTTCGGGTAATCCTTGATTTCAAGATAATCCAGAAATTCGAAAAACTGATCCTGAACATGCTGCGGGGGACGCGGAAGTAACTTTCGGTTGGTAAAGAGCCAGTGCAACTCTCTTGATCGTCTGATATCAAATCCCAACTTAATATCGGCTCGAACAAAAACTGAAATCAAACTTGCTCTTAAACTAACCTGCGGCATTAAAACCAGATCAAAATCTTCTGATTTTAGTTCTCGCGCCAATTTACGCCAGGACGCAAGACCGTCTTTGCGCTTGAAAACGATAAACCGGTCAACGTTCGGCTGGTGCTTGACCATTTCATAGGGCACCGTATCCAGAATCCAGGTTAAATGGGCCTCTGGATATCCTTTACGAAGACCTTTTACCATGGCCAGCGCATGCACAATATCCCCAAGGGAAGACATGCGGATCAAACAGATTTTTTTAGCAGGTATTCTTGGCATTTTCCGCATTCCGCTTTCAGGTAGCAGCAACTGCTCTTTCAAACACGGACAGCCTGTTCTGTATATAGGCATTAAAGGCAGCTTCATCATCCCCAAAAGCAATTTCAATGCCGATAATCACCAGGTCGATAGACCAGCTCTTCCTGTGGTCCATGCGGGCATAGTCTTTCTCGGTCGTACAGACTATTTCGGCGCCTGCATCCTTGGCTGACCGTAAAATGGTATTGATATCCTCGTCCGAATATGGGTGATGATCCGGAAATCCTGCGAATCCGCTTACATCGCATCCAAAACTTTCAACAGTATGTTTGAAATCCTCATTTCTTGCAATGCCTGAAAAGGCGAAGGCCTTTCGTCCTTTTAAAAATTCAGAATCGCAGGCCTGTGATTTTGATAAAGCACTATTCTCTATATCGCCGGCTCCTTTTAAAACTTTATAAATATATGGAGCGTGAAATGTTAGAAAGACTGATCGCATCTGTGCAAGGTCCATTAACCTATCCAAAAGCTTAGCCTTTATCGAACCGGGCACCGAATCGGACCGGGTCAAGATCAGGGCATCGGCGCGCAATAGAGAAGAAGCCGGTTCCCTCAAAATGCCTCTCGGTAAAAGATGACCGTTGCCAAAAGGGCTGTTATAATCTAAAAGCACTATGTCTATATCTCGATAAAGCCTTAAATGCTGAAATCCATCATCAAGCAATACAACATCCGGGTTGAATTTTTTGACAGCCAGCATACCGGCCTTAAAACGGTCTTTCCCCACAATAACTGGAACGGTTTTCAGTCTCTGTGCCATCATAAACGGTTCATCCCCTGCCTGATCCGGTTCCATGCAGATCATACGCCCGTCACATACAACACCGCCGGTCTTTTCTGCTTTTCCTTTATATCCCCGGCTAATGATCGCCACTTTATAGCCAAAACGCCTGATTAACTCTGTAACATATACTGTCATCGGCGTTTTTCCTGTCCCCCCAACCGTAATGTTGCCGATGGAAACAACCGGACACGGAAGCCTTTTTGACTGTAAAACACCTTTTTTGTACAAAGCTTCTCTCAGCTTAACCGAACCGCCATAAGCAATTGATATTGCGAAGAGAAAGGATTCGAGGAACAGGGATCTGCTTTCGCCCCTAGTAGCCATAATCGTTTCGACCTTTCTCTTAACGTTTCCCAGAATCGCCATTAATTTGTCTCTATCTAACCCGAACACAAAAATTACCCGTACATTACCCGTAAGGAGCAAAACAACCAGCAACAAACTATATTAAGATGTTACTTTTTTAGCACATATAATGTCTCCTATCAAGGAGGTATTAAACGGGCAACATTCAAGGAACTTCAAGGAACCAATATCTATTATTTCCAGAAGTAATTGATGACTACATTACCGAAGTCAATCCTGCTCGATTTATTGCTGATGATATGGCTAAGAAACCGGCCGCTGAAGAATTGATGGAGAAAATCCTTCATTTGAAAGAACGGAAAAAACAGTGTGTGAATCTGAATAAACTAATGGAAAAGAGGGAAAAATCCTTGGTGGCAATTCCCCAAAATAGCGCTTGACTTAAGTTACGGCTAAAAGTAACGTTTTATTGGAGTGGGTCTCAATTCTTATATAATGGCAGTACGAAAAACAAAGGAGAATAAAATCAATGCCAATGTCTTTTGGGTTGCAAAAATTCTTTGACGATATTCGATACCACAGGGAACGCTTCCGGCAATTCATCGGAATCTGTTTAGTCATCCTTTTCAGTGTTGCAGGTAAACCTGAGAAACTCCTGTTCTCTGCCGGTTTTGTGCTGGTTATCCTGGGTGTTGCAGCACGAATGTGGGCATCGGGGCATATTAAAAAGAACAAGGCCCTTGCTACCGACGGTCCTTACTCCTATGTCAGACACCCTCTCTATGTGGGCAACCTTACTTTAGGATTTGGTTTTGCTCTTGCCTCTAGCCTATGGTGGAGCCTTCCCCTCTTTATATTGATGGTGCTTCTCTTTTACCCTCATGCCATCCGCCGTGAGGATGAAAAACTTAATCGCATGTTTAAGGAGGATTGGGAGCAATGGCGCAAAGAGACGCGAGCGCTTATTCCTCGCTTTACCCCCTACCAACCGGGACAACGCGGCGGCTGGTCATTCATGCAAAGCTTGCGGCAAAACGGTGAGCCTATTATCGCCTCGTTTTTACTGTTTTGGCTTTACATCCTTTCCATGGGGCTCCAATGAACCCACAATTACACCGATGATCAGAGAAATAGAAAACATTACTGAAAGCGAACTCCTTCAGTGGATCAGGTTGGGCGTCAAAACCGAGACGAACATTCTTAGCCGCGGCTATCAAGGCTGTGTCTACCTGTACGAATCCAAAGGCCAGCGTCTAGTCCTCAAGGCGCCTATAGGGTGGGGGTTAGGCAGATTCATCCGCATAGCGATGCTGCGCAGGGAATACAAAGTCTACTCAAGGCTATCTGAAATACAGAATATACCTCGCTGTTACGGTCTTATAGATGGTCGCTATCTAGTGCTTGAATATATTGCCGGCGTTCCAATACGAAGTGCTCAAATTGCAAATCGAAGTGAGTTTTTTGAAGATCTCTTGAATTTGATCAAAGAGCTGCACAAAACTGGAGTCGCACATACAGACCTTAAGAAAAAAGACAACCTTCTCGTTGTAAAAGGGAAGATACCTTATATAATAGACTTTGGTGCTGCTGTTATCAGGAAGTCGGGTTTTGCACCAATAAACCACTGCCTGTATAATATTGCAAGTAAATTTGATTTCAACGCCTGGGTGAAGTTGAAATATGACGGGTATAAAAACGTGTCTGAAAAGGATAGAGAATACTACAACTGGACAGTCGTTGAAAAGGTGTCACGCTGGATCAAGAATACTTATTTGATGCTGAAAAAATTATTAATGTTGCAACGTTAGGGTTTATTCAGCATTCAGCAAAGCAAGCAGACCGAAACATAATAAAATAAAATTTGCAGTCCATGCGGCAACAAAAGGAGGAAGCATTTCTCCATATCCAAGCGACAGGCAAAAACTATAAAAGATCCAGTAAAAAAAGACTATTCCGATACCGTAACATATACTAACGGCCAGGCTTTCCTTTATCTTACCTCTACCACCAACGCCTGTCCCCACCAAGCACATGACGAAACAGACAAAAGGCAATGCCAGCTTAGCATACAGGTCTACTTTGTAGACAGAAGCATCGTATCCTTCGTTTTCAATATTCTTAATATACTCTAACAGCTCCAAAAGATTCATTTCCTCCGACTTTTTGACCACCCTCTTTATATCCTCGGGCAAAAAATGGAATGGCTCTTCCCGCTCTTCAAGGAATGCAACATGGTAATTGTTACTTTCTTTATCAAGTTTTTGCTCAATAATTTCATAGAAAATCCATTTTCCTTTTTTGAAAACGCCCTTTTTAGCATCAACCCTTCTGGTTAACCTGAAACCATCATCAAAAAAATTAAGGGTGACCCCTAAAATGTTGCTGTTCGAAGGATTATAATATGTTATATGGTATATGGCGCGATCGCCCTTAATCCATATGTTCTTCCCTCTTGATATGGTGGCAGTTTTTTTCTTAACCTCCAAATTCCAGATCCTGTTGACCTTACTCATTGTGATCGGCACAATCAACTCTGATAATAAAAAAATGAGGATGCTTAAAAATAGTCCAATTGATACAACCGGCCTTAAAAGGTAATAGATACTTGCACCGCTGCTTCTTAAAGCGATGATCTCATTGTTCTTGTTCATCAGGCCGAAAACAACAAGAACAGCCAGAAGAATGCCGACCGGCGCGATTCGGGCAACTATCGACGGTATCTTGAGATAAAAAAACCTTATAATTTTTGAAAATGGAAGGCCTGCTTCCATAAAATTATCTATCTTTTCAAAAAAATCGACCGCTAAATATATGCTGACCACAGTTGCAAGAAGAATACAAAAGTATTTTAATATCTCCTTTGTCAGATATTTTTCGATTAAGTACATAACCCTAACAATTCGGAAATTTGGAATTTAGAAATCGGATGAAAATTTCCTCAAAATGCCGCACTCCTCATTTTCTTTATCCTTCTTTATGCCACTATATATCCGGCCAACCGGGATTTAATCAATTTTATCAGATTCGTAATAGGATTGATCCTCAATTGACGCTCATTGGCCGTTTTAACCAGAAGATACAGGCCTAAACCGCCCAATACAATATTTGGAACCCACATTCCGATGACCGGGGGATAGGCGCCTGTTTCACCAAAAACCAACCCCGCAGACAACAACAGGTAATAAATCAAAATGAAAATGAGGCCAATCACCAGGCTAAAAGATCTTTTTGCAGACCTGGACTGTATCCCTAATGGAACAGCCAGAAATCCGAGGGCAAAACATGCAATTGGAATTGAAAATTTCTTATGCAACTCCATCAGAGCGTTATAATAATTAGCATCTCTTCTGGAACTATTGTTCAAATATTGCCGCAATTCAGCAAGACCCATCTCCTTTCTGTGTTTATTCCCTCGTTTCAAGGTCAAAGCCGCCTTTTTAATATCAAGGCGCACCTTGTAAGTTTCAAAATCAATGGAATTTGCCAGCCTATTCTTGAGATCAACTTGATATATGACGCCATTGTAAAGCAATAAATTATAAACGTGCTTGTCGGGTTCGCTGAAAAGCTTCCCCTTTGGCGCAACAACGGTGCTGACAATATTTTGGGTCCTTTTATCTTCGATAAAAACATCTTGAAGTTCTTTGTTTTTAGGATTTATTTTGTTTACATAAAGCATCACGTCTTTAAAACTGTCATTGAATGTTCTATCTTTGAGTCCGATTTCGAGATTGGATGAAACGATCCTGTACGTCAATTCTTTGACGGATAATCTTCCCCACGGCATTCCATAAACTGTCATAAAAAATGTAAGCAAACACCCTATTAGGCAAAATAAAACCACAGGCGGAAGTAACCCGTATATGCTCATGCCGCCGGTTTTTATAGCGACAATCTCATTGTCGTCGGACAACCTAAGAAAAGTGAGAAGAACCGCCATCATGATCGACATGGGTATAACAAAAGTGAGGAAATAAGGAGTGGAATACACAAACATCAGTAGGACGGTAAACACGTCAACTCTGTAATTAATAACCATGTTTGTAATTTTAAGCATCTCTGCCATCAGAAATACAAACGTAAAAAAAATAAGATTGATGACAAAAGGCGGGATCATCTCTTTGAATAAATATTTATATATAATCGAGTTGATTTTCATTAAGATTATGGGAAAGAGTTGAATTTTGCCTGAGCTTCATTTTAAATCGGCGCTGTTGAATTGCATCTGATGGAGCTTGTAATATTCTCCTCTTAAAGCAATCAGTTTTTCCTGTTTTCCCTCTTCCACGATCTCTCCATCGACCACTACGATAATTCTGTGGGCATAACTAACAGTCGAAAGCCTGTGAGCAATAATAAAGGTTGTGCGCCCCTTCATAAGATTCTCAAGGGCCTTTTGAACCAGTGCCTCCGATTCTGAATCGAGTGAAGAGGTCGCCTCATCCAATATTAAAATTGGAGCATCCTTTAACAAGGCGCGGGCAATGCAGATTCTCTGCTTCTCTCCCCCTGACAAACGCCCGCCAAGCTCTCCTATAATTGTATCAAAGCCATCCGGAAAGCTCTGAATAAACTCGTATGCATAGGCCGCCCGGGCAGCATTTTCTATGTCTTCATCAGAGGCATTATGATTTCCGTAGGCGATATTGTTTCGTACGGTGTCGTTAAATAGTATGGGTTCCTGAGTAACAATGGCAATCTGGCCCCTAAGTGAAGATATTGAAATTTTTCTTATATCAACATCATCAATAAAAACGGCACCTTCGCTTACATCAAAAAATCTGGGGATCAGGTTGACCAGTGAGGTTTTTCCGCCTCCACTCATTCCAACGAGTGCAAGGACTTCCCCGGCCCCGGCATTCAGATTAATATTTTTTAAAACATTTACGTCATCATATTTAAAATACACATTCCGTAAAGAAACGCGGTGATGACCGCGCCTTAATACAACTGGGTTTGCGGGCTCTTGTATATCAGACTCTGTCTCCAGAATATCAAAGACCCGATCCGCACCGGCAAGCCCTTGTTGTATATTAATATTGAGCTTGCTTAATTTCTTTACAGGTCCGTAAAACATTAAGACGGCGGTCATGAATGCAAAGAAGGTTCCGGCCGTCATGTCGCCTGCTATCACTTTGGAACCGCCGTACCATATAACAATTGCCGCTCCTAATCCGCCTATAAGCTCCATGACCGGTGAAGACAAGGCCTGGAAGCGAACTTTTTTCATCTCAAGCTTGAAAAGTTTGCGGTTTTTTCCGAAGAATCGTTTTTTTTCATACGCTTCCATTCCAAATGCCTTTACAATTTTATTCCCGACAAAGGTTTCATGCAAAGAAGAAGCAAGGTCGGCCATGGCCCTCTGGGAGCCGGTGGTGACCTTGCGGACTTTTCTACCCAGCACAAAAATAGGCAAGAAGGCAACGGGCAAGATGATAATCGCAAATAAGGCCATTTTCCAATCCAGATAGAAGATGGCGAATGTTAGTCCCACCATTGTAAAAGAATCTCTCAAGGATCCTGTCACTGCGGAGGAAACCATATTTTTTATAATTCCGACGTCATTTATAATCCGCGACATTAGAACGCCAGTCTTTTTTCTCTGGAAAAACGAAATAGGAAGATCCTGAATACGATCATAAAGGCTGTCTCTAAGTTGCCTGATGATATTCAGACCCACATAATTCATAAGGTATTCCTGAAAATACATGGATAAACCTAACAGTAAATATATGGTCATTACTGCAAAGGGAATCAGCATGAGCATACTGACATCTTTATTTATAAATATATCATCGACAGCCGACTTTATTAAAAAGGGGATGGCAGTTTTTGCGCCGGCCATCACCAGCATGCATATCATAGCCCAAAACAGCCTGAACCATTGATCCTTTATAAGCAACAGTAAGCGCCTACGCCTGTCTTTTATGATATGTTTTGATAATTTTTTCATGATCATTAATCTATAAGACACATGAAAGGGGATTCATGCCTCTTGCATACTGCATCCCGAATCCTTGCATCATTCAACATGCATGGCATCCGAAATGGAGATTTTTTAAAACCTACAACATACCAACGGCTATATCGGCAACTCGTTCCGAAGCACCCGGCCCGCCCAGTGCATCATTAATACCAAGGAGTTCGTTCCTCAACCGCTCAAGCCCGGAAGCATCGCTTAACATCTCATAAACCTTGTCTGCTATCCTTCGGGGTGATGCTTTGTCCTGGAGCATTTCCGGGACAATCTCCTTGCCTGCAATAAGGTTAACCAGACCTATATGTTTGACCCGAACCATGGCCCTGCCCAGCCAGTAACTTGCAGGAGACACCTTGTAAATGATTACCATCGGCGTACCGGAAATCGCGGCCTCCAGCGTAACCGTGCCTGATGCAGCAATAACCAGTCCGCATCTTTCAAGAACTTTTCCCACATCGCCAATTATAATTTCAAAGCCGGCAGAACCTCCATGTTTGTGAATGATCCCTTCCATGTAATTTCTTTTCACGGCAGGTGCCTGTGAAATTATGAACTTTACATTCGAGATCTGCCTTGCAAGAATCCTGGCCGCATCAAGCATTACCGGAAGGAGTCTCGCAATCTCCCGGTCGCGGGAGCCGGGAAGAAGGCCCACGACAGTAACATCTTCTGCAGGCTTTTCCAAGGCCGTATCTTGTGGAGAAAGATTGTTGTCGAGTAAAGGATGCCCCACAAATGTCGCAGGAATTTCATGCTTTCTGTAAAAGTCTTCTTCAAAAGGCAAGATAACCGCTACATGATTTACTAGCTCCCCGATCTTCTTCACACGGCCGGGTCTCCACGCCCAAATCTGGGGACTGATATAATAAAGTACAGGTATTCCAAGCTTCTTGGCAAAGGCTGCCACATTAAGATTAAAATCGGGGAAATCAATCAGTATCAGAAGATCAGGATGCAGTGTTTTAAGGTTCTTTTTGGCAACAGCCATCCCCTTAAGAAGGTTTGGCATCTTGAAAAAGGCTTCGGTTATCCCTACTACAGCAAGTTTTGAAGCATCGACTAAAATCCTTACCCCTGCATCTTTCAGGGACTGCCCACCAATACCGCAAAAAAACAGGCTGTTGTTTTTTTTGCGCATGGCGCGAACGAGTTTTGCCCCGTGAAGATCACCGGAAGCCTCACCGGCGATGATCATAACCCTTTTTTGCGTTAAAAGTGGACCCATAGGATTTCCAACCTGTCTTCATGCGGAATTACACATCATGCAGGCCGACGCATACCCTGATTACCCATCCACATTCAAAATTAACTCACAAAACGGCTGCTGGTAATACTGATCTGTTCCATAATACTCAATGCGATCTTTAAAGCATCACGTCCCATCTGGCCCGTAACTTCCGGTGCCTCGCGTCTGCTTACCGCTTTTACAAAGGATTTTAATTCATCTTCCAAGGCATCACCTTTTATAAAACATAGCTTATTGATATCCATACCTGGTATGAGTCCACCCGCACCTTTGTCGTTCTGCTGGATAATGGTGATTTCATGGCTTGCAAAATCTACGGATACATAGGCATCATTTTGAAAAAGCCTGATTTTCCTTTCATTCTTGGTTGAAATTCTACTGGCGGTAACATTGGCAACACATCCGTTCTTAAATTCAAGCCGGGCATTTGCAATATCTACATGACCGGAAATTACGGGGGTGCCTGCCGCATGAATGCTGATTATATCAGATCCGACAAAATTCAAAATAATATCGATATCATGTATCATAAGGTCAAGCACCACACTCACGTCGGTGCACCGCTCCTTGTAAATACTCAACCGGTGCGACTCGATGAACATCGGCTTTATTACAATATCCTGTAAAGCAACAACAGCAGGATTAAACCGTTCAAGATGTCCCACTTGGATAATAAGCCCCCTTGATTCTGAAAAACGGATCAGTTCATCGGCCTCTGTCAGCGTCGTTGTCATAGGCTTTTCAATCAGAATATCAACATCATTTTCCAAAAAATCCTTTGCAACAGCATAATGGGCCGGGGTAGGAACAACGATGCTGACAGCATCGACTTTCCCTAAAAGATCCTCATGCCCGGGATAAGCCTTTGTATTGACTTTTCCGGCAACATCCTCGGCTTGTGACATGTTGGTATCAGCAACCCCGACAAGGTCAACGTCATCCATTAGGGCGTACTTTTCAGCATGAAATTTCCCGAGATAACCGACACCGACGACACCGACACGGAGTTTTTTCATGGTTTTATTGTCCCAAATAGATGATGAGAGAAAAACCTGCTACTTCTCAATTTGCAGGCGGTGGAAGCTTCATTTTCCCATAGCAACGACTGCAATTCCGAGCTTGTCAGCCAGGTCGATCATCTCCTCCCGGTCAAAAACAATCGCCTTCCCTGCCTCAACGACCAGTACCTTTGCTCCTGCTTCATGCATGCTCTTTATTGTCTGGGCACCAACAGCAGGAATATCGAACCGCATGTCTTGGTTGGGCTTGCAGACCTTGACAACCACGGCAGCCCCTTTGCCCAGTTTGCCGCCCCTTATTATGGTTGCATCTGTTCCGTCAATAGCCTCTACCGCCAGAACCGATCCACCCCCAACCACCACACATTGCCCGATATCAAGACGTCCGATCTCCTTTGCCAGTTTCCAGCCCAGTTCAATATCCGTCTTTTCGGATCGGGTCGGCTTCCGTTTTGTCCAGCAGCCTTTTTGGGCCAGAAGATCCGGCAACAGAAATGTTGAGGCCTTTATCTTAACACCCTCTTTTTCAAGCACCCTGACAAAACTTCGTAAAAGTCCGTCATCATGTGTATGCTTCATGCCGGCAACGAGCGATATTGCTTTGGTGTCAGGCCTGACATCCGAAAACATCCTGGTTTTTGTTATGGCTCCCATCAATACGGCCTGGCTGATATCGTTCTTTTTAAAAAACTTTATTGTACGTTTGATCTGCCCTAGATGGAACCATTCAATTGCATCAACGTGATCTTTAAGGCCAGGGTCTGTCTCATTTTTATAAGCAACCGCATAAACGGCAAATCCTTTGGATTTTGCCGCTTTTGAAAAGATGATGGGGAACTGGCCGCCCCCCGCAATGAGTCCGATTTTCATAACAGTTATTTGTTACTCGTATTAATTTAGCTTTTTGAAAAACATGTCCCACAAGCATTCAGATAATCCGGCGTCACCTTGTTATCCCTCGCTGGGAAGATTTTATAAAATCGATAAGGTTTACCACCTCGGGAACCTGTTCCACCTCTTCCTTGACTCTTTCAATCGCTTCATTCATGGTCAGCCCGATGCGGAAAATAATCCTATAGGCTTTTTTTAATAATAATAAAGTCTCCTGCGAAAACCCGAAGCGTTTCAGACCCACACTGTTTAGGCCGTGCAACTTTGCCCTGTCACCCGCTGCAATAACATAGGGCGGGATATCTTTTACCACGGCGGATTTTCCCCCCACAAAGGCATGATCACCGATCCTGACAAACTGGTGAATCGCCACAAGTCCGCCGATGGTGGCATTGTCACCTATGGTAATATGCCCTCCAAGGGTTGTATTGTTTGACATGACAACTTTTCGGCCGGTTTTGCAGTCATGCGCGATATGGGTATAGGCCATTAAAAAGTTGTCTTCTCCGACTTCAGTAAGGCCTCCGCCGAATTCCGTTCCCCTGTGAATTGTGACAAACTCGCGTACAATACTGCCGCGTCCGATCTTAACATCGCTTTTTTCACCCTTAAATTTTAACGACTGTGGAGGAGCACCGATGGCAGCATACTGAAATATCTGGCAATCCGGCTCGATGGTAACATACGGCTGAATAACGACATGGGGGCCAATCACGGTTCCGGATCCGATAACAACATTCTCCTCGATAATCGAATACGGACCGATTTCAACATTAGAATCTATCTCTGCCTTGGAATCGACAATTGCCGTTGCATGTATCATGGTTTTTCTCCAATAGTGGCCATAAATTCAGCTTCAGCCACACGCTTTTTATCAACCGACGCAATTCCGGACATCTTGACCACCTTAGACCTCATTTTCAGAACCTGCACTTCAATTATAAGCTGATCCCCGGGCACAACAGGCTTTCTGAATCTAACACTATCCATCCCCATAAAATAAAATATGGCGCCCTGTCTTTCCTTGGGCTTGGAAGCTGAGAAAAGCGCGCCTCCAGTCTGGGCCATAGCTTCTACGATAAGCACGCCGGGCATAATCGGAGCTCCCGGGAAATGGCCCTGAAAAAAGGGCTCGTTTATGGTTACGTTTTTTAATGCAACAATCTTCTCATTAGGCACAATTTCAAGTATCCGATCCACCAGTAAAAATGGATATCGGTGGGGCAAAAAATTCATTATTTCCTGAATATCATAAGTTTTCTCCATTTTCCCTCTCCATAGACTTTAGTCCTGCTTTTTTTGTATTAATTTAGCTTTTTGAAAAACGCGTTCCACAAGCATTCAGGTGATCCGGTTTTAAAGTGGGTCACGAGTTTTACACGGTTTAAAACCGGATTATCTGAATGCGATAA
>Ga0114921_10000894_pt1 | contig 13014 bp, 14 predicted proteins | sample BentaG_FD_87016 | JGI IMG/M metagenome (GOLD analysis project Ga0114921, IMG submission 87016) | Deep subsurface microbial communities from South Atlantic Ocean to uncover new lineages of life (NeLLi) - Benguela_00093 metaG | ecosystem: Environmental > Aquatic > Marine > Oceanic > Sediment ...
GGGAGCATCCCGTAAGTCTTGGCGACGGCGAAGTCGGTGTTGGCGATCATGGGGTAATTGGGCGCTACCCCTTGCGTTTCCGCGATATCCCGAGCCCACTCGGCATGGTTGTCAACCGGGTCGACAGATAACCCGATGATCTTGACATTGCGACGGTCGAACTCCGGCTTAATCTTTGCCATGTACCCAAGTTCGGTGGTGCACACCGGCGTGAAGTCACGGGGGTGTGAGAACAACACCGCCCAACCCTCACCGATCCAGTCGTGGAACCTAATCGTCCCCTCAGTAGTGGCAGCCTCGAAATCCGGGGCAGTATCACCGATCGTCAATGCCATCAAACTAATCCAATCTGGGAGACCGCCGGGCCGCTTCCCGGGTTGCCGGCTCGTGTTGTCGCGTGCTTCGCTGCGGCGACGGAGTGGCCGCGGAAGGACGACGATACCGCTACCCGTCCTCGCGCAGAGTGCGCGTGGCTGTCGGGCGCGGTGTGATGGTCGGGTTCAGGGGCACCGCGGCTCGTTTGCTGTCTCGGATGGGGTACCACCCGGACACGCCGGAGAGTGAACCGTCACGGTTCAGGCGGCCAAGGTAACAGACGCGCCCCACCCCCATGTCTCGACGGGATGTGCGGGACGTGCAGATTCCCAGGCCCATGGGAGTGCGTCCGTGTGTGGCGCTCACCAGCAATCCGCTGACCGCCCGTTCGAGGGCGACTTCGGTCGTGGACGTCACTGGCACCGGCGGCCCACCCGCGACCCACGTTGACGTTGACTCGGATGCCGGCCTGAACGGGCGGGATCCTTCGTAGCTGAACACTCACCTCACGCCCATCGGGTCCACCGGTTCTGTTCATTTTGACGTGATCTGTTTCACCATTGCTGCGGTGTTGTGATTAGCATCGATTGCGTACTGTAATCCCTGGCACCCTCAGCCAAAGGCGGTCAAATGTCTAGCACTAACGAACTCGCCGAGCTTCACGAATTGATCGGAAGCCTCCGGCGATGCGTCACGTCGATTGTGTCGCGCTACGGGAACAGCCCCGCTACCCGTCGCATCGTCAACGACGCGGAACGGATTTTCAACGATATCGACCGACTGGATATCGACGCCGAAGAACTCGAACTGACCCGTGGCGTCAGCAAGCACCAGCAGGTCAGCGAGCGCATTGCGATCCCAGACACTCAGTACGACTGGGATTTCTGGCGCGGCGTGGACGACGACGGTCTGGGCGGGACGCGATAAGCGTCAGCGTGCCGCGAATAAACGGCGGGACGCGAACCGGGCCGACAAGCACATAGAAAGGCAACAGTGAGCGCTCCCACCGCCGACCGCAAAGCGACCGGCGTCTTTTCGCCTGGCCGTGCGCAGATTGCGCAACGCACACTGCGCACCGACAACTGGCTGAAGTCGCCCATTCTCATCGACCTGGGTTTCGCCGCGTTCGTCATCTACGCCACGGTGCGGGCGTTCATGCAGAACAACTACTTCGTCGCCGACTACCACTACCTGACACCGTTCTACTCCCCGTGCGTCGTCAAGTGGAACGAGGCCACGCAGTCGGGATGTATCCCCGAGGCGAGCCACTTCGGCCAGTTCCTACCCGACGTGTGGTGGCTCCCCTACGCGGCGGTGACCCTGCCGTTCCTGCTGCTGTTCCGGTTGACCTGCTACTACTACCGCGGCGCCTACTACCGCACGGTCTGGCAGTCCCCCACCGCCTGCGCAGTCGCCGAACCGCACGCCACCTACACCGGCGAAACCCGGTTGCCGCTGATCATCCAGAACACCCACCGCTACTTCTTCTACATCGCGGCGATCATCTCGGTGATCAACACCTACGACGCGATCAAGGCCTTCCACTCCCCGACCGGCTTCGGGTTCGGGTTGGGCAACGTGATCCTCGTCGGGAACGTCGTGATGCTCTGGGTGTACACGATCTCCTGCCACTCCTGCCGGCACGTCGTCGGCGGCCGACTCAAGCATTTCTCCAAACACCCCGTCCGCTACTGGATGTGGACACAGATCAGCAAGCTCAACACGCGGCACAAGTTGTACGCGTGGATCACCCTGGGCACGCTGATGCTGACCGATTTCTACATCATGCTGGTTGCCAGCAACACCATCTCTGACCTGCGATTCATCGGCTGACAACGTTTCGACTGCCGGTGAGTTCGTCAGAGTAGACAAGTGAGGATCGATGGCTGAATTAGAACGGCACGCCTACGACGTCGTCGTGATCGGTGCCGGCGGCGCGGGTCTGCGCGCGGTGATCGAGGCCCGCGAGCGCGGCCTGCGCGTCGCGGTGGTGACCAAATCGCTGTTCGGCAAGGCGCACACCGTGATGGCCGAGGGCGGTTGCGCCGCGGCCATGCGCAACGTCAACACCAAGGATTCCTGGCAGGTTCACTTCGGTGACACCATGCGCGGCGGCAAGTTCCTGAACAACTGGCGGATGGCCGAATTGCACGCGCAGGAAGCCCCGGAACGGGTGTGGGAACTGGAGACCTACGGCGCGCTGTTCGACCGCACCAAGGACGGCAAGATCAGCCAGCGGAACTTCGGCGGTCACACCTATCCCCGACTGGCGCACGTCGGCGACCGCACCGGCCTGGAAATCATCCGCACCCTGCAGCAGAAGATCGTCTCGCTGCAACAGGAGGACAAGAAGGAATTCGGCGACTACGAGGCCCGGATCAAAGTCTTTCACGAGTGCTCGGTGACCGACCTGATCCTGGACGCAGACACCGGCGGCGGCCAGCGCATTGCTGGCGCCTTCGCCTACTGGCGCGAGACCGGCAACTTCATCGTGTTCGAGGCCCCCGCCGTGGTGCTGGCGACCGGCGGTATCGGCAAGTCGTTCAAGGTGTCGTCGAACTCCTGGGAATACACCGGCGACGGCCACGCTCTGGCCCTGCGGGCGGGTTCGAACCTGATCAACATGGAGTTCATCCAGTTCCACCCGACTGGCATGGTCTGGCCTCTCTCGGTCAAGGGCATCCTGGTCACCGAGGGCGTCCGCGGCGACGGCGGAGTGCTGAAAAACTCCGAGGGCAAGCGGTTCATGTTCGACTACATCCCCGCGGTGTTCAAGGGCCAGTACGCCGAGACCGCGGAAGAGGCCGACCAGTGGCTCGAGGACAACGACTCCGCTCGCCGCACCCCTGACCTGCTGCCCCGCGACGAAGTGGCCCGGGCCATCGTGGCCGAGGTCAAAGCAAGTCGCGGCACCCCGCACGGCGGCGTCTATCTGGACATCGCATCCCGAATGCCTACCGAGGAGATCAAACGTCGGCTGCCCTCGATGTATCACCAGTTCATCGAGCTCGCCGAGGTCGACATCACCAAGGACGAGATGGAGGTCGGGCCGACCTGCCACTACGTGATGGGCGGCATCGAAGTCGACCCCGACACCGGCGGCGCCGCGACTCCGGGACTCTTCGCGGCAGGCGAGTGTGCGGGCGGAATGCACGGAAGCAACCGCCTCGGCGGCAACTCGCTGTCCGACCTGCTGGTGTTCGGGCGCCGCGCGGGCCTGGGCGCATCGGACTATGTGCGGGCGATGTCCGAGCGGCCCAACGTGTCTGAGGCGGCGCTCGAGGAGGCCGCCAAGATGGCGCTGGCACCGTACGACAGCCACGAGAATCCGGAGAACCCCTACACGCTGCACGCCGAACTCCAGCAGTCGATGAACGACCTGGTGGGCATCATTCGCAAGGAAGGCGAGATCAACGAAGCTTTGGCAAAGCTGGCCGAATTGCGGGGCCGTCTGCAGAACGTCGCGGTCGAGGGCGGTCGGGTCTACAACCCGGGCTGGCACCTGGCGATCGATATGCGCAACATGCTGCTCGTCAGCGAGTGCGTGGCCAAGGCGGCGCTCCAGCGCACCGAGAGCCGCGGCGGACACACCCGCGACGACCACCCGGCGATGGATGCCAACTGGCGCAACACGCTGCTGGTCTGCAGCACCACCGAGGCTGCGACCAGCGAAGCAATGGTCCCCGGGGTCACAGTCGCCCCGGAGCAGCAACTACCGATGCGACCAGATCTGCTGGAGGTCTTCGAGCTCTCCGAACTCGAGAAGTACTACACCGAAGGCGAACTGACCGAGCACCCCGAACGGAAGGGCTGAACATGGCAGGGTCCACCGGTTCATATCAAGCGAGCCTGCGAGTCTGGCGCGGCGACGACTCCGGCGGCGGCCTGCAGGACTTCACCGTCGAGGTCAACGACGGCGAAGTGGTGCTCGACATCATCCACCGGTTGCAGGCAACCCAGACTCCGGATCTGGCGGTGCGCTGGAACTGCAAGGCGGGCAAGTGTGGATCCTGCTCGGCGGAGATCAACGGCAAGCCCCGCCTGATGTGCATGACGCGCATGTCGACATTCGACGAGGACGAGACCGTCACCGTGACGCCGCTGCGAGCGTTCCCCGTGATGCGTGATCTGGTCACCGACGTGTCTTTCAACTACCAGAAGGCCCGGGAGATTCCGTCGTTCACGCCGCCGAAGGATCTCCAGCCGGGCGAATACCGCATGCAGCAGGAAGACGTCAACAGGTCCCAGGAGTTCCGCAAGTGCATCGAGTGCTTCCTGTGCCAGGACGTCTGCCACGTGGTGCGTGACCACGAGGACAACAAGAAGGCCTACGCAGGCCCGCGCTTCCTGATGCGTCAGACCGAACTGGACATGCACCCGCTGGACACCATGGAGCGACGCCCCGAACAGGCGCAGGAGGACAACGGCCTGGGCCTGTGCAACATCACCAAGTGCTGCACCGAGGTGTGCCCCGAGCACATCCAGATCACCGACAACGCGTTGATCCCGATGAAGGAGCGCGCGGCCGACCGAAAGTACGACCCGGTCGTGTGGCTGGGCAACAAACTCTTCCGTAGGGGTTAGTCGCCATGCACGAAGAGCAACAGCTGGCCGTGGAGGCGGCGCGCGGCGTCGTGGGTTCTGTCGCGACGGTCGACAGCGCCGGAGTCGCGGGGTCTATCGCCACCGCCGGCAGCGCCGGAGTCGCGGGGTCTATCGCCACCGCCGGCAGCGCCGGAGTCGCGGGGTCTATCGCCACCGCCGGCAGCGCCGGAGTCGCCGGGTCTATCGCCACCGCCGCAGGCGCTGCCATCACAGGCAGCGTTCTCACGATGTTCTGCGTGCTCTGCCGGGAATGCGCAGCCTGTCTGGGGTGCATCGGCTGCACGAAATGTCAGGCGTGTGTGGGCTGCATCGGCTGCTCGGACTGTATTGGCTGCGTGGGCTGCGTCAACTGCTCAGGTCTGCGCAACGCCGTAGGCGTGCGCAACGTGCATGCCTGAGACCGGTGTCAGACAGATGGCCTGCCGCGACGCTTGCGCACAGCGTGCCGAGTTGGTCCACCCGGTAGATTCGACCCCACACCCGTATCGATGAAAGGCCATATCGTGCCAACCATGCCGACCTCAAGCGACCTGTTGCTCAACCCGAACAGATTCGACCCTGAGCGGCTGGACCCGGAATCTCGACGTCAGCTGCGCGCCCTGATCGAGTGGTTCGAGGAGCGTGGCAAGGAAAGGCTGCTTCGCGACGACCTGGAAGCGACCTGGGTGACCGACTTCCTGGAGTTCGTCAAGCAGGAGCGACTTTTCGCCACCTTCCTCACCCCGTCGGAATTCGCCGATGGCGACGCCGACAAGCGCTGGGACACCTCGCGCAACGCCGTGCTGAGCGAGATTCTGGGGTTCTATGGCCTCGCGTACTGGTACGCAGAGCAGGTCACCATCCTTGGCCTCGGCCCGATCTGGCAGAGCGACAACATCAAGGCCAAGGAGCGGGCTGCGGCGCAGCTCGAGGCAGGCGGCGTCATGGCGTTCGCCCTGTCCGAGCGTGAACACGGGGCCGATATCTACAACACCGACATGCTGCTGACTCCGGCAGCCGAGGACGACGACGACGGCGTCGTGTTTCGCGCGTCCGGCGAGAAGTACTACATCAGAAACGGCAACGTGGCGGGCATGATGTCGGTGTTTTGCCGCCGCACCGATGTCGAAGGCGCCGACGGCTATATATGGTTCGTGGCCGACAGCGGCCACCCGAACTACGAACTGCTCGGCAACGTGGTGCACGGCCAGATGTTCGTGAGCAATTTCGCGCTCAACGACTACCCGGTGCACGAGGAGGACATCCTCTGTACCGGTCCTGATGCGTTCTCCGCGGCCCTCAACACCGTCAACGTCGGCAAATTCAACCTGTGCAGTGGTTCCATCGGCATGTGTGAGCACGCGTTCTACGAAGCCATCACGCATGCCAACAATCGCATCCTGTACGGAAATCCGGTCACCGATTTTCTGCACGTGCGCGCCAGCTTCGTCGATGCCTACGCCAGGTTGATCGCGATGAAGACGTTCAGTGACCGCGCGATCGACTACTTCCGCAGTGCCAGCCTCGAGGACCGCCGCTACCTGCTCTTCAACCCGGTGACCAAGTCCAAGGTCACCTCCGAGGGAGAGAAGGTGGTCACCCTGTTGTGGGACGTGCTGGCCGCCAAGGGTTTCGAGAAGAACACCTATTTCTGCGAGGTCGCACGCCTCATCGGAGCACTGCCGCGACTCGAGGGCACCGTGCACGTCAACGTCGCGCAGATTCTGAAGTTCATGCCCAACTACATGTTCAATCCGGCCGAATACCCGGAGATCGGCACCCGAAACGACCCGGCCGACGACGTCTTCTTCTGGTCCCAGGGCCCGGCCCGCGGGGCGTCCAAGGTGCAGTTCGCGGACTGGGCTCCGATATACGAGAAGAACTCAGACATTGCCAATGTCGCCCGCTTCTACGAACAGGTGCAGGCGCTGAAGGAACTGCTGACCACCGCGGCCCCCGACGCCGATCAGCAGAAGGACCTCGACTTCGTCCTGGTCATCGGGCATCTGTTCACGCTGGTGGTGTACGGCCAGTTGATGCTTGAGCAGGCGCAGCTGATCGGCCTCGATCGCGACCTGGTGGACCAAATCTTCGACATCCAGGTTCGCGACTTCTCCGGGTACGCCATCGCGCTGCACGGCAAGCCGAGCTCCACACCCGCGCAGTAGGCGTGGGCGCTGTCCGCCGTGCGAAAGCCGGTTGCCGACGCAGCACGCTTTGATCGGGTCTGGGAACAGGTGAAGGGCTACGACGGCGCATACGCGATGCGCCCCTGAGCAAACTTGCCCCGGGGTAGGCTTCGGGAAGCAGCCAATCACCGGAGAAAGGCAGCCCCAATGTCGCTTCGAGAGCCACAAAGCGTCAATGATATTCGCACGGCGATCCGCGAACTGAGCACCCGCGCCGCGCTGGCCCGCACCGAGGGCCGCAGCGCCGACGCCGTCGAACTGGATCAGCGCATCAGCAATTACCGCGCGGAGCTCGGCAGTCGGCCATAGTGTCCGACCACCCGGACCGGCCTCAGGCGCCGAGCCTGCGGTAGGTGCTCCGGTGGAAAACGATCGGCGGCACGTCCAGATGCACGGCCATGTCGCTGACCCGCAGGATCACGATGGTGTGGTCCCCCGCCGGGATCAACTGTTCGACGGCGCTTTCCAGCCATACGCTGGTCCCGTGGACGAACACGGCGCCACGTTCACTCGATGCAGTCTCCAGCCCGGCGAAGCGGTCGCCCGTCTTGGCGGCCAGGGTGCGCGCGGCTTCATCATGTGACTCCCCGAGCACGCTGATACCGAGGTAAGGGACGTCCTTGAGTCGGGGCCAGGTAGTCGACGAGTTCTGCACGCAGAACGACACCAACGGCGGGTCAAGGGAAACCGGGACGAACGTACTGGCCGCCAGGCCGATGCGGATGCCGTCGATTTCCGCTGCGATCGCGATGACGCCTGCGGGGAAGTGCCCGAACGCCTCCCGCAGGGCGGACGGGCTGAGTTGGGTACCTGAATTGATTCCTGAACCGCTCATCAACTCCATCATCACACGTATCCGTGCGCGGCTGCCACGTCCGGCAGCGCCGGCAGCCCGAACACCAGCCGACCCTCGGGCGTCCCGAACGGCCGAGCCGCCGACGCTCGCCTAACGCCTATGCTCGACCCGTTATGTGGATCACTCTCCTCCTGATGGCCCTTGCGGCCAGCCTGGAGCCATTGCGGATCGGCATGACAGTCGTGATGATCAACCGGCCCCGGCCGGGCCCGCAACTACTCGCTTTCCTCGCCGGCGGCTTCTTGATGGGCACCGCGGTGGGTGTGATCGTGTTGTTCGTTCTGCGACCCGCACTGGGGTCGGCCAACGTGACCCTGCCCAGGGTGCAGATCGTGGTCGGCGCGATAGTGCTGACCAACGCCATATTGGTGGCCACGGGGGTGTGGGGAGGTCGACGCGGCGACCGGCCCCCGGGTCGACTGTGGGGACCGCTCGCCGCGCGCGCCCGGCAGCTGCTCGATGGCCGCTCGCTGTGGACAGCGGGTGTCGCGGGCGTCGGCGTGGCGCTGCCGTCCGTCGACTACGTCGCGGCACTGGCCCTCATCGTCGCTACCGGCGCCGCGGCCGCCACCCAGTTCAGCGCCCTCATGCTGTTCAACGTTGTGGCGTTCGCCCTGGTAGAGATCCCGTTAATCTGCTATCTGGTGGCCCCCGATGCCACCCGCGGGATGCTGGGGGCACTGTATGACCGGCTGCGCTCGCAGGGTCGACGGGGGGCGTCCATCCTGCTGGCCGGCGTGGGCTGCGTGTTGCTCGGGGTGGGTTTCGCCGGACTGTAGCGGCCGCCACCTGGGGAGTCCATCGGCGTTCGATGACGGGAACTCGCGACTTCTTGGCTGCGTACATCGCAGCGTCAGCGCTGCTGACCAACGTCTCCACGGTGTCTGTGGACTCAAATGTCGCTATCCCGATGGAACTTTCAATCTCATATTCCGGCAGTGCCGAAAGCGCCACCGGGATCATCAACGCAGCGTGGCATCGTTCGGCAACCTGGCGCGCCTGAGTTGCTGACGGAACCCCGTCGAGCACCACCAGAAACTCGTCACCGCCCAGACGGCCGACCTGGTCCGCGCCTCGCACGGCGTCCACAAGCCGCTCAGCGGCAGTACGAAGAATCGCGTCGCCCGCCGAATGTCCATGCCGGTCGTTCAACGCTTTGAACTCAGCCAGATCGATGAAAAGCACCGCGAGGTCGCGGCCCCGGCGCGCGCGTTCCACCGCCCCGGCCAGGCATTCGAGGATGCCCTTCCGATTCAGGAGCCCGGTCAGGCTGTCGCGAATGATCGCGACTTCCAACTCCGCATTCCTGGCGGCCAGGGCTTGCTTCGCCTCCATCAACTCAGTGATGTTCTGGTGTGCGCCGAGCAGCCGGGTCGGACGACCCAACTCGTCCCGTATCGCCAAGCCGCGACAGCGCACCCACACCGTCGAACCGTCTCGGTGCCGGTATCGGACGACTTGATCGTAGGGGTGATCCGGATTCTCTATATGTTTGGCGAAATTATCCAGGACCGCCGGCAGATCCTCGGCGAAGATGTGGTCCTGCCACCAATCCGAGGTATTGGGAACCTCATCATCGCGATAGCCGAACAACTCTTTGAACCGGGGGCTCAGCCACTCATGCTCCTGATCGTCGAGGTCCTAGTACCAGATTCCGTCGAGGGATCCAGCCTGGAGGAACTCGAAGATCTCGTCGCCTTCTCGGACCCTTTGGTATAGCTCCCGGCGTAGGTAATGCTCGTTTTCGCCCGGCGGAAGGCTGTGGTCCACATAACCAATCTATTCCACAGATAGGCAGCCTGTACCCGCGATGTCGTGGCGGCTCTATTGCATATTCCGCATGGTCGTTCGGCCGTTTTCTTGCCATTTCTGGATGAAGATGGAGGTTCTACGGTTGGAGGTGGCGAGGTGCCGGTTCATGCCAACGTCGCCACCTCGCCTAATCTTCGTGAGTCGGTCATCATCATCGATGCCGCCGGCCTGATCCTCAGATTTGATGGGGGCGCGGAGCACACCTTCGGCTACCCCGCCGACGAGGTGGTCGGCAAGAATGTTCGACTGCTCATGCCCGAGCCCTACCAGTCCGAGCATGACCAGTACCTGTCCGACTACCGCAGCACTGGCGAAGCCCACATCATCGGCACAGGCCGTGAGGTTATGGCGACCCGAAGCAATGGGTCGCGCTTTCCCGCGCAGCTGTCGGTGACCGAGATCGAGGTCGACGGCACACAGGCGTTCGTCGGGATATTGCGAGACATCACCGCTCAGGTTGCCGCGGACGCCGAGAGTCACGCTCGGGAGATAGCGTTCGAAGCGGTGTCCAAGACGGTGTCGGAACTGAGCCGCCAGCAAGAGGAGGCCGAGGAACGAGAATTCCTCAATTAGCAGCGATTTGAGGCGGTTGTGGCGAACACGCCGTCGGCAATTTCGGTGCGCGATCTCCAGCACCGGTACACCATGGTCAACGAGGCCTTCTGTCAGCTGTTCGGGAAAACAGCGGTTGAGGACGTCATCGGAAAGACCGAGGACGAGATCCTGCCACCTGCTGCGCTGGAATGCTCGCGACGTGCTGCGGTGCGCATTTTGACCGGTAAACATCTGATTGAGGAAGAGTCGATCACCCGTGGCGAAGAAACCATCTCGGTCATGACCCAGCGGTTTTCCCTGCACAACTCCGCCGGGGAAACCACGGAGTTGGTCACGATACGAACCGACATCACCCACCGCAAGAGAATCGAGCACGAAACCACTGAGCGCGCCCTCTGGGAAGAACGCGTCTGGGCAGCTATCAGTTACGGCACGCTGTTGGTCTATTCACAACCCATCGTAGACATCGCCACCCGGGAAAAGGTTGCCGAGGAACTCCTCATTCGTCTGGGGTCCGTTGGCAGCGACGCGATCCTGGAGCCGAATGAGTTTCTTCCCCAGTGCGAAAAGTATGGACTGATGCCGGTCATCGACCGGTACATGGTCGGGTGCGCCATCGACTTGGCCCGCACCGGCAGGGCGGTTTCGGTCAACATCACCGGGCAGACGATCGGGGACCCGACAGCAATGAGCGAGATCCTGGAGGCGCTCACCGCCGCGGGTCCAGACGCAACGGACAAAATCCATTTCGAGATCACCGAAACAATCGCGATCGCTGCACCAAAGACAGCCAAGGTTTTTTCCCAAGGCATGCGGGAACTGGGGTGCCGGGTCTCCCTGGATGACTTCGGGACCGGGTACGACGCATTCACCGAGCTACGAAATCTCCACCTCGACATATTGAAAATCGATCAGAGCTTTGTCCAGCACATGCTTGAGGATGCTGCCGACGAGCGTGCCGTGAAGACCATCATCGTCGTCGCCAAAGCGTACGGCTTGACCACTATCGCCGAAGGGGTTGAGTCGGAGGCTGTGCTGGAAAAGCTCGCCGAGTTGGGAGCAGACCGCGCGCAGGGATATCTGTTCAGCAAGCCGCAACCGATCGTCTGACCGACCGGGCCGGCCGCCAGGTCAGGGCAGCAGTTGCTGGCCCAACATATCAAGACCGGACAGGATCTGGGAGACCGGATCGGCGGCAAGGCCGAAGTCCGCGGCGGTGGTGGGCGCAGTCACTTCAGCCGGGTCATAGCCGTTCACCGGATCCACCGTGATCGGCGCGGTGGCCGGGTCGTCGTTTCGCGAGTAACCCGCATCTACGTAGGGTTTCAGAACCGCGTCGAGCTCTATCAGCGTCTCTTTGGGCACCCCGAGGTACTTGAGGGGCAGGACCAAAGGGAGGTGCTCCTCAGGAATGAAATACGTGGTCGTCTTCGCGCCCCGGGAATTGACCGTCGTCCTGATGTTCTGGGGCGGCACATTGCTCGGTTCGGTGAAGGCGACCGCGGTGTGCCCGGTGAACAGGCCCACGATCGCGTTGGCGACGGACATCACGTTGTCCGGCCGGTCGGGCCAATCGGCGATGCTGTCGTAGGGGGAGATGAACTGGTAGGTGTCGTATTGACTCTCGACCGGCGGTGGCATGCGGTAATCGAGGGAGGGAACGACGCTGCCGACGGGGAAATTCTGGGTCAGGAAACTCTCGCCGAACGGGTGCCGTGCCAACGGGTCGCCGTAGGTTGCAAAGCTCAATTGATCCGGCGGTGGAGCGGCCGGGTCATAGGCGAGCTCGGCCTTCGCGCTGTTGAGCACCATCGCGCCCTCAGACAGGCCCATCGCGGTGCCGGGGCCACCCTCGCGGATCGCACCGATGACGTTGGGCGTACCCACGGCGACCGACTCACCGACGCTGGGACCATTGAGGCCCAGGCCCGGGTAGAAAGCATCCAGCTGACCGATGCCTGGAAACAGCCGTTCCAGCGTGCGTCCCTGAACCTGTCCGGCGGGGTAGTCGACGGTCTGTTGGTCCAGCCCCGGGAACCATTTCGTGCCCGTCTGCTCAACGTATTCGTCATACGCGACGCCCAGCACGCGAGCACCACCGAGGACGTAGGACTTGCCAGGGGTCCCCAGCGAAGACTGGCCCTCGGCCCCGGTTTCGGGGCTCCACGGTACGACCGGCGTCTCGTCGGCAGCCGCGATCCCCAGTCCGAAACAGCCGGCGGCGCCGATGGTGGTCAGCGCAGTGCCGACGGCGAGAAGTCGCGTCATACTTTTTCCACACCCTCTGCCTGCGCCATTGCGCCTATGTTGACCAGACCTTACTGCACCGGACCGGACTGGCACCGGTCACAGCGGCCGCAGCTGCGCAAGCTCACGCCATGGGTTACCCACGCCCTGTGGCGGCCTGTCCCGGGTGCGCCGGCCAGGGCTAGAAGCCAAGCCCTGCCTGCAGGAAGGAGAAAACCTGTGATATCGGATCTGCTTCGCCACCGAAGGCCGCCTGGGTAATCGGCGCGGTGACATCGGCAGGGTCATAGCCGTTCACCGGATCCACCGTGATCGGGGCGGTCAGCGGGTCGTCGTTTCGTGAGTAGCCCGCATCGACGTAGGGCTGCAGCACCGCGTCGAGCTCCCGCAGGGTCTCTTGCGGCACCCCGAGATACTTCAGGGGCAAGACCAGCGGGAGGTGCTCGGCGGGAACCA
>Ga0114921_10000895_pt1 | contig 13005 bp, 13 predicted proteins | sample BentaG_FD_87016 | JGI IMG/M metagenome (GOLD analysis project Ga0114921, IMG submission 87016) | Deep subsurface microbial communities from South Atlantic Ocean to uncover new lineages of life (NeLLi) - Benguela_00093 metaG | ecosystem: Environmental > Aquatic > Marine > Oceanic > Sediment ...
CCCCCGGCGTGGAATTAATTGAGGAGCCCCTGGGCCGCTATTATTTCTCCCTGCGGTCGGCCATAGAAAAAGACATCACCTTTATCTCTACCGCCAACCCCTCTACCCTCATCCTCCTGGGAAGGCTTGTGGATGAAGAGAAGGAGAAGATAATAAAGGATGTGTACGACGGCACCTTAAGCCGCAAGGTCCAAATTCCTGAAGAGGTGTGTAAGCGCCTTGAGCAAGGGCTTAGGCCCAATAAGAAGCGCTCCCGGCAACTGGAAAGGATGGTACGGACGAGCGGCCGACTTCTCCCCCGGGACTTCTGGCCTCATCTTAAAATCATCGCTGCCTGGAAAGGAGGCTCGGTCTCTATTTATCTTCCCGGTCTAAAGGAATTTTTTGGCGATGTGCCAGTTCGGGAGATTGGACTCATTGCCTCCGAAGGCCGCTCTACCATACCCACCACCGACCAGGGTGCCGCCGGCCTTCTGCATTATTCAGCATCCTTTTTTGAATTCATCCCGGAAGAGGAGATAGAAAGCGAAAAACCAACTACACTTCTTTGCGATGAACTTGAAGTCGGCAAGAACTATTTCGTCCTCTTAACTACCTCCGGCGGACTATATCGCTATAATATACTGGATTTAGTGCGGGTACTCGGCTACTGTTACCAGACCCCTTTCTTGGAATTCCTGAGTAAAGGGGAACACTTCTCCTCCATCACGGGCGAGAAAATCTCCGAGTTCCAGGTAGTTGAAGCCGGAAAAATCGCCGCTAAAGTATCGGGCCTTCATTTAGAGAACTTCCGTCTGGCCCCTTTCTGGGATAAGATACCCTATTATGGCGTCCTGTTCGAGAAAAGCGAGGCTTCCGAAGAAAAACTTCTAACCTTTGCTAAAGAATTAGATGAAAACCTTGGCCGCTTAAATATTGAATACCTTGAAAAACGCCGCTCCCGGCGTCTGGGCCCGGTAAGGGTGAAGATTATCCCAGCGGGTACCTTTGAAGAAGAAAAGGCTCACCTCCTCGTGGAACGCGGCGGTATCGCCGAGCAATATAAGCATCCTTTCCTTTCAAAAAAGATTTGCCGGAATAGCGCGCTCAACATCCTGAGAGAAATAGGTCCAGAACCGGCCAGGATTAACAAAGGCTTGTCTTTATGAGAGAGATAGCGGATTTAGTTCGACTTTTCGGCCTCAGGAAACTTCTGCGAGTAAAGCGGCACCACCGGAAGGCTCAGACGCTCCTTCGCGGTTATGTGGCTACCAGCGTTATCCAGGCCTTACTTGAGGAGGGATTCCTCGATTGCCTAAAACAAGAAGGCAGCCTCAGCCCAAAAGATTACGCCGAGAGTAAGGGGCTTGAGACCAGTGTTCTGGCGGCTATGTGCGAATATCTTTACGGCACCGGTGTCCTTCGTCGAGTGAACGGGCGATATTCTTTAGATGAAAAAGCAAAATGGGCTCTCGCCGAAGCCCGCGGTTCCTTCAACTTGCTTTCCGCTTACCGCCCAATCTTCGAAAATCTCTCTAACCTCCTAACTGGTACGAAAAAATACGGGCGGGAGGTGAAGCGCTCAGAACTCCTTGCGGCAAAAGGAAGCGGCGAGCTCGGAAGGCTAATCCCCTTTCCCATCATGCGCCAGATCATAAGAAATCACAGTTTCAGAACAGTGCTCGACCTGGACTCAGGCGACTTAGAGTTCCTTTTTCTTCTTGCCGAGGATAAGGAGATGCGTGGCTACGGGATTGGAGAGTCTCCGGAGGTCGTGGAATATGCCCGAAGCCGGCTCAAAGAGCGGGAGCTGGAAGGGCGCATCTCAGTCTTCCAGGCCGACATATTTGATTTAAAGCCGCAGGCCCAGGAGTTCAAGGATGTGGAGGTAATAGTTGCCTACGACCTCTTACACGAGCATTTAGCGAAGGGTGAGGACAAAATAGTCGGCCTTCTTTCAGAACTAAAGGGGCTTTTTCCTGGGGCCTCTTTTCTCATCGTGGAATCTCCAAAAAGACCTACTTCCGACTTGAGAAAAAGCCCCACTATCTTCTTGGAGCATCATCTTTTCCACAAGCTCTCTGAGCAGACTGTCCTGTCACTGGATGAATGGCTGGCTATCTTTGCCAGAGCCGGGCTGAGTCTTGTGGAAAAGCGCGCCTTTCATATAATAGGACATTCGTATTTTCTCCTGAAATGATTTCGTCGCTCGAATCTCCTCATTCGAATGAGGAGTGACGGATGACTAATGACGAATAATGGATGACAAAACATGGGTAAGGTCGCTATATATGATGCTTCTTACCAAAACATGCGCGAAGTAGTGGCGCAGGTCTTTCACGACTTTCCTCTTGAGGTCAAAGGCAAAAGGGTGCTGGTCAAGCCTAATATCCTGGGCCCCTTTCCGGTAGAGCGCCTGGTCACCACTGACCCATCCCTGGTCAAGGCCGTGGTGGAGGAACTGGAAGAAAGAGGCGCGGATATAATCGTGGGCGATAATCCCGGGATGCGGGGCTATGGCAGCAATGTGGAAAGTGCGCGCCGCTCAGGGATCCTTGATGCCGCAGGGAAGTATTTCAAGAATATCGGCATACACGCCGTAAAGAAAAGGATCAACTCTCGCTTCATAAATTCGGCCTTAATCTCCAAGGAGGTTCTGGAGGCCGACCTTTATATCTCCTTACCCAAATTTAAGACGCATATGGTGACTACCATCACCGCCGGGGTAAAAAATAGTTTCGGGATGCTGGTTGGGGGGCAGAAGGCAGAACTTCATCGCCGGGCCCGCCGATATCGTGATTTCGGCGAGGCACTTGCCGATGTATATAGCATCCGGCCGCCGGACCTGGTCATCGTAGACGGGGTAGTGGCTATGCAGGGCAATGGGCCTTCTGGAGGGGAAGCCTACAATTTAGGAAAGATTATTGCCTCACGAAATGGCGTGGAGGCGGATGCGGTTTTATCCCTTATGATAGGAGTGGCGCCGGAAAGCATCCATCAACTCAGGGCGGCCCGGGATAAGGGACTGGGAAAATTGAGCCCGGAGGAGATAGAAGTGGCCGGGGAAGTTCCGCAGTTAGAGGATTTTGATGTTCCTTCAACTCATCCAGCCAAAGGGGGCGTCAAAACTTTGTTGGCGCGTCTACTCACCTATCTAGCAGTGAGCCAGCCGGTGGTAAATAAAGAAAAATGCACCTCCTGCGGCGAATGCGTCCGCTTCTGCCCTCTGGAGGCCATTACACTTGCCCCCTTCCCCAAGATAGATGAGAAAAAATGTATTTCCTGCTTCTGCTGCCATGAACATTGTCCGGCCGGGGCTATGGAAGTCGCTAAGCGCGTGCGCTTCCTGCGCCGAAGTTTTAATTATTAAACCACGAGAGACACAAGAGCAATCGGAGTGAATAAAGAATAAGAAAAGTTAACTCTCTGTGGCGTCTCAAGGTCTCTGTGGTTTGAAAAATATCTCGGTTATTAAAGTACTCTGGTTCGAGGTGGAATTTGAGAAGATTATGGCTGAAAAAATGCTGGCTCGCTTTTCTCGCCCTTAGCGTCTCCTGTGCCCTCGCACAGAAAGAAAGCCATCCTCTCCCCCAAAGCCAGATAGACCCTCAGGCCCTAAAAGTCTTACAAATTTCCCACCAAAATTATGAAGACAACCTAAAGGATTACAAATGCATCTTCCTTAAACGAGAGAGGTTTATGGGCCGCTTGGGCGACCTTGAGGTGATGCGGATGAAACTTCGCACCCGGCCTCATAGTATTTATATGAAATGGCTTTCCGGGCCGAATAAGAGGCGAGAGGTGATTTATGTGGAAGGGAAATGCGAAGGCAAACTACTGGTTCATCCTGGCGGCCTATTGGGTCCCCTCTCCCGCACCCTCAAACTTGACCCTCACAGCCCCTTAGCCAGGATGAGCTCGTTAGAACCCATTACTAACGCCGGGATGGGCAAGACCCTGGAGAGGATGCTTCTCCATATTCATGAGGCGCTCGAGCCTATTTCTCTCACTATGGATGAGGCAAAGGATGAAACAAGCGGCAAAACATATTATCTCAAAAAAGAGCGCCTGGTGAAAAGTAAAACCTTTAGGCCTTATAAAACAGTAATCCTGCATATAGATAAAGAACTCCTCCTTCCGTTTCGCATCTTAACTTACGACTGGCAGGATAAACTACTGGGCGAATACATCTACAAGAATGTAAAGATAAATGTGGGCCTCAGTGATGAGGATTTTGACCCAAAAAATAAGGCCTATAATTTTCCTGCTAACCTTGGAGGTTGAATGTTCACCGGTACTTTGGCCGCAAGAGATTAGCGGGGCTACGAGAGTTCTGTGAAAATCACTGAGCTAACAATTTATCATATTGAGATACCCTTTAAGAGGCCATTCGCCCACGCCCTGGCCGAGCACACCCGGAGCGACTCTGTGGTGGTTAAGGTCGCCTTAGAAAATGGACTCACTGGCTTCGGTGAAGGATGTCCCAGAAGTTATGTTACTGGCGAGACCCCTGAGCGCGCGTTCTCGGCCATCCAGGCGTCAAAGGAAAAACTTCTCGCTTTCCATCCAGCAGATTTTGCCGAGGCATTGGAATTCCTGCGCTCTTTTAAATTAACCTCAGAAAAGATGGATCCTCGTTCTCGAAACAATAATGCTGCGAGATGTGCCCTGGAACTGGCACTGCTTGAGGTCTCGTCAAAATATTTTCAAAAATCCTTCGCTGAAATCCTCGAGGATATCCTGCCCCAGGATGCCCTCCAATCTCCCGCACCAGTTCGCTATAGCGCCGTCATTTCCACCGGGTCCTTTCCCGAGCAATTTATCACTGGGCTGGCAACGCGTCTCTATGGCTTTAAACAAATAAAGGTCAAGGTGGAAGACCCTGAGAAGAGTGCGGGGAAACTGCGGCTCCTGCGCGGCATCTTGGGGAAGAAAAAAGAATTACGCATAGACGCCAACCGGGCCTTTTCCTTTAACCAGGCCGCAGGGCTCTTTGAAAGAATATCTGACCTCGGAATCTCTGGCGTGGAAGAGCCCCTTAAGGAGGAAGACCTTAGCCGGCTCAAGGAACTCAAAGCGCTCTCCGACATTCCCATCATTGCCGATGAATCCCTCATCACTTTGGAAGATGCCACAAATCTCGCAGAGGAAGGCTTAGTAGACATATTTAATGTACGCCTCTCCAAATGCGGCGGGCTCATACCATCAGCGGCCATAGTCGAATTTGCACTTAAGAGGCGCATAGGCTATGGACTTGGCTCGCATGTAGGGGAAAGTGGGATTTTATCCGATGCGGGGAGATGGTTTGGCTGCTCGGTGGTCGGACTCAAGTTTGTTGAGGGCTCCTACGACCGCTACCTACTCAAGACGAACATCACCTCTCCAGATATAACCTTCGGCTACGGTGGTAAGGCCCGGGCGTTATCAGGATTTGGGCTGGGGGTAAATGTAGATGAGGAGGCTCTGGAAGGGCTGGCCTCACGCAAGGAGAAAATCAAATTCTAAAGGTAAATATGCTGGAGGAGATAAGAACTTACCCGGCGGCTTTCGAGGTCAAACTTCACTACCGCGAGTGGCGCGTGGCCTCGCCTCGCGGCCGGGTGGTCATCCTTCACGGCATAGAAAGCCATAGCGGGTGGTATCTGGCATCCGCGTCTTCTTTGGCAAAAAAGGGATTTGCGGTTTATGCTTTAGACCGCCGCGGCTCAGGGTTAAATTTAGAGGCCCGCGGGGATACCCCCTCTTTTAAGACCCTTCTAAATGACATCAGAATCTTTATAGAGGGCCTGCCCGGACAGGCACGGCCAGGAGAGGAAGTTTACCCCAGAGCACCTCTACATATTATAGGCATCTCCTGGGGCGGGAAACTCGCTACGGCGTTTTCTCTCATACATCCAGAGCACATTACAAGCCTCATACTCATCACCCCAGGGCTTGCAAGCAAGGTGGGCTTTTCGCGGCGTGAGAAATTGGACATCTTCTTCTCCTCGCTTTTCTCCCCCAGAAGAAAATTCAAGATACCCATTGAGAAAGCGGAGATGTTCACCCCCAATCTCCAAAAAATAGACTACATAAAAGCCGACGGGCTGAGATTAGAAGAAGCCACCGCCCGGTTCTTTGCCGAAAGTTTCAAATTGGACCTATTTCTGCGCAAGCGCATCCATCTTCTAAAGAAGCCGATATTCTTAATGCTGGCTGGCATAGACCCGATTATAGATAACGAAAGGATAATTTCCATTCTGGAACCTATCCCGGCCCAGGAGAAGAAAATCAAGGTCTATACCGGTTATCATCATACCCTGGAATTCGAGGAGGACACACAGGAATTTCTGGATGACCTGGCGAGATGGGTGGAGGGGCATGATAACTAGCGTCACTTAAGCGAGAATAGAACAAAAAATGGAAGCCTTATGAAGTTTGATAAGACCTTCATTGTCTAAATATGCCAACTTAATACTCGCATTTTTTCGACATCTTTAACTATTATATCTAATCGTTTAGCCACTTCTTTCATATGTCCGTCGGATGTAAAAAGAAAAATGCGATCGTAATTGCCTTTTAATTCTAACGCAGCGCTTAGAACAAGAGCATCTATTGCACTAATCGCGGGTTTCACCTTTTGCTGACCAGTTTTGGGGTCAGTGTATGTTGGTCGTGGAACTTGAAATGATATTTCGTGGACTTCATCGGTTTGTCTTATGGTTTTGCCCTTAACATCGTGAATGATAATATTATACTCTCTGATATCTTGGATGAAGATGTCCTTCAATTCATTACGTTCATCTTTTGTAATTTCCCCTTGTAGTTCAAAAGAAAAGAAGGTGGCAATAATTTCTGGAATACATACATTTAGAAAATGTTTGGCGGCAGGATGTTCAAAAAGGGCTTCAATAAGATTTGAGCCTTCTTCTTCTTTATACCTCTTAATCAGTGCGTTTGTGTCTAACAGACAATGGACTCTGGACATACTCGCCGCGCCTTATAGCAATCGCACGCTCAGATAGAGAAGAGCTCAGTTTGGAGGTAATTTGTTTAGCACGTGCTATTCTTGCGTGCCTGGCTCCTTTTTTTGCTACATGCTTGCTAATTTTCTTGCTCATTTTAAGTCTCTCCCCATAATTACTGACCAATTGAAATTTATATCACAAACTCCCTTTTGGTGTCAAGAAGAATTTTAGATTTTAACAAGATTCCTTGTGGCATAAGAGCTTGTATGATAAGATGTTACAAAAATCTCTTAAAAATAGTAATGTTTTACTAAACAAATAACCCAAAAATCTGTATAGTATAAAATATCAAGTGGCAAGAGGTCCGACCACAGGCAGTCTGACCGAACGGGTTTTTGGCGGAAGCCCTTTATATGAAAACAGCAATCATCTATTTTTCCCAGACGGGCAATACCGAAAAAGTAGCCCGGGCTATAGCCCGCGGCTTGGATGAGGCTGGCTCCTTCACTCAACTTACGAGGCTTGAAGAGGTTAGTAAAGTAGACCTGGGCCAGTTCGACCTCATCAGCCTGGGTACCCCGGTCTTTTATTACAAAGAGCCTTTTAATGTGAAAGACTATATAAAAGGCCTTCCTTCGCTTAAAGGCAAATTCGTCTTTTTATTTATAACTACCGGCGGCCATCCGACAAATACCCTCATCAGGATGGCCAAACTTTTTGAAAAAAAGGGCGCAACCGTCATCGCCACCTTTCAAGCCTTTGGCTATGACACCTATCCCCCATATATCGGCCAGGACAGGATGAAGGGCCATCCCACAAAGAGAGAACTGAAAGAGGCCGAGAGGTTCGGCCGCGACCTACCCGGGCGTCTGGAGAAAATTCTTTCTGGAGACAGGTCACTGCTTCCCGGCTTCAAGCGCGAGTATGGCAAATTCTTCCGCCTTTCCTTAATCTTAAAGCCCCCCATCATAGGTCTGATATTACCCAAGAAGACTATAATTCAGGAGAAATGCACCCGTTGCGGGCTGTGTGCGGAGAAGTGTCCGGTGGGAAATATTGAACTTCGGCCCTTTCCTGAATTTGGAAAGAAGTGCATTTACTGCTACCTTTGCGAGCGAATTTGCCCGGAAGAGGCCATCTTCTGCGACTGGAGTTTTATCAAAAAGAGGCTGCCTGAATGATTGGAGATGCTATTTTTGCCTGACGGAATAGGTGGTTCCGCGCCAACTTATCGGTCTTTTGAAAAGGCCTTTTACGCACACCGCAAGGATAATGCCCAGGCCAATAGCACCGGCCAGGGGATAAAATATGGCCCAGGAGCCCTGACCACTCGTCAGGCGATAGAATTTTCCCAGGGCGGTAATTAGGACAATATTAACCAGTATGGTCAGAGCCAAGAGCCCCCAGGCCCAAAGGCCCGGAGAGCCCAAAAGATGCACTATAGCGATGAGGGGCGAGGCGGCTGGAAAGAGCATTAAGAGTGGGATTAGAAATAAGGTGCTGGCGAAGGAATGCTTCCTTTGGACAAAAACCATATAAAATATGCGCACCCAGCCCCGCCAAATAGCCTTAAAGTCTTTATACATTCGGTTGGAAAGCACTCTTTTACCAAAGGCCAGATGTAGGTTAAGACCTTTCTCTTTGATGCGCCTGGCCATAGACACATCCTCAAGGAGCACACTTTTGACCGCTTCGTGGCCACCTATCAGTTCATAGGCTCGGCGACGGATGAGGATATACTGGCCCAAGGCCATGGCAGTTTTCTTGCCGGGGTTATTGACCTTTGCCAAAGGGAAGCGAAGGAGTAATATCCCGGAAAGATAAGGCACCAGAACCTTTTCCCAGAAGGTCTTGTTTCTGAGTAAAGGAATGAGCGAGAGCATATCGGCCTTAGAAAAAAGGGCATAGGATAAGGCGCTGGTGAGATTGGAGGGCGAAAGGCAGCTATCTGCATCAACGAATAGTAACCACTTTCCCCGGGCGGCCACAACCCCTTGATGTAAGGCGTGATTTTTGCCCGACCAGCCTGGAGGAAGTTCATTTATGCCGATGATAGAGAGGCGCTGGTCGGTCTCGCAAAGGCGACGAAGGATTTCAGGGGTTCTGTCCTCTGAGCGGTCGTCAACAACGATAAGTTCGAATTTGGGATAGTCCTGTTTGAGGATGCTCGTTACGCAACTTTCAATATTATCTTCTTCATCCTTGGCTGCGACGATGACGGAGACCAAGGGAGGGTCCTCAGGCGGCCGGGAAGGCTCTCCCACCTGAGGACTTTCTCTATCTATCCTGAGGATGGTAAAATGCCGCGCGAGCCAGACCAAGAGCACCAGTATCAAAAGCGCGGCGAAGATTATCTCAGCCAAGTAAGGTCCCTTTACATTTTGGCCCTGGCGGCAATGATATCGTCCTTATTGGTGGCTATGACGGTCTCACCTGGCTTGAGGATGAGGAAATCCTGCCCCTCCCAGGGCGGACCGTTAAGAAGGCGCTGGAGAAGACCAATGTCTCCTTGACGGTGTTCAAACTGCCAGCCCTTCTCCTGGGCCTCTCCCCGGGCTTTTTCATCATAGCGCAAGTGTTCGGCAATGTCCATAGCGATATAGCAAAGCCGAGAGTAATTCTTCTTCCAACTTCCCATAATCTCCATAATATAGCGGGCGGCTCCCTCGCCGTATTTTTGTTTATATTCTTCAAAAGTGCGGTTGAGGCCCAGTTGACTCATAATCTTTTCCTCTATCTCTGCGGCAGATTTTCGTTCTGACCAGCCGGTAGTACGAAAATATGTCCCCGGATGGGCGAAGAAATACTCCTTATAGCGCTCTTTGGAGCCAATGAAGAAGGTAATACAGTCGTGGGCCCTGGGTACCACGATGTAAACTTTCCTGGCCTCCAGTCCCACAATACCATTGTTACAAAGCCCGTAGGCAAGAGCGATTGCTTCTACTATCTCCGGGTCAGTTCTATCCACCTCGGCTTGAATACGCTCCAACATTCGCGAGGTTTCAATATCATGGAGGCCTTTGGGCATAAAGGCCAAATCTACAATATTCCTGCTCCTGGCTGCGAGATACGAAACCTCGCGAAAGACAATTTCACAGGCAATAACTTTCAGTCGCACTTATTGTTCCTTCGGGCGCATTTCCGATTGAGTTTTGCCTTCGCTCTTGATGCCCACGATGCGTTGAGTAGGATAAGCCAGGGCTAAGTCTGCTTCCTGGTCAAAAGAAGAAAGAATAGCCTCGGCCATGGCGCTTTCAACTCCCCGACGCTCCTGCGCGTGGGCCAAAAAACGCAAGGTAAGTTGCACACCGTTTGCCGCAATACGGGTATAAACTATAGGCATTAAGTGATGATATTTGATGGGATAATTTCGAGCCATCTTGCGTATAAGAGTGCGCACCTCGGGTTCCAATTTTTCTCCTTCCTTTCGAGCCTGAACCAACATTATCTCTTTGGCCTTTTGCCAATTGCTCTCGAAAGTGATGGTCAGGGGGATTTCGCACCAGATGAATGGAAAACCCTGCGTATAGTTGTAGGTCTTGTCGGTAAAGATTAGACTATTGGGAAGAAAGACTATCCGCCCGGTTGATTGGTCGGCATCAACCCAATTGCCAATTTCCAGAAGGGTCGTATGCAGAACCCGAATGTCAATAACATCCCCGCGCAAGGCGCCCAGTTCTATTCTATCCCCTATCGTATAAGGCCGCCTCACCAGGATGTAAATCCAACCGACAAAAGAAATAAGCACGCTTTGAAGGGCCAAGGCCATACCCGCACCTATTATTCCAATGGCCACGCCCATAAAGCGCAGTTCCTTAAACCAGATTACCGCCAGCATCAGAAGCACCAGAAAAAATAGAGCATAAACAACCGCTCTTCTGGCCTTGTGCCGTGGGGTCAAATCCTCGATGCGCCGATTTATCACGCGGATGAGCAACCAGGCCAAAAGAATAGCCAAGCAAACGACGCCGAGGGAAAGAAGCCCTTTGGCTATCACCGGAGGCCAGCGAGTCAAGATTTCGGAAAGCGTCAGTAAGCCGAACATTATTACACCTCAATCATTTTACATTTGCCAGTACCTACTTTCAGGCAGAAGGCCTGCGCATGTATTAATATTCCTTAAGTAAGGAGGGCCGTTGCTACACTCAGATAGATGACCAGCCCGCACATGTCGTTTAAGGTGGTAACAAAAGGTCCGGAAGCCACCGCCGGGTCCGCCCCTAAACGGTGAAACATAAGTGGCATTACGGTGCCCATTACCGCGGCCACAGAAATACTAAAAAAAAGAGCAATACCCACGGCAATACTCAGATTCACCACCCCTCGGTTTAGGAATAAGGAGGCAAAAGCAATAATTGTCGCGCAGGCCAGGCCAATCAACAGCCCGGTGGAGAATTCCCCAAGCAGGACCTTGAAAAACCGTTCGTAGGTGACCTCACCGGTTGCCAGCCCCCGCACCATAATAGACGAGGACTGCAAAGAAACATTTCCCGCCAGAGTGTTCCCTGACCGGTCGCGAGGGGATACCAGCATGTCTATGTCCGTGCTAATACCGATGTTCTCGCCGCTCAGGATTCGACGAACAACGTCCTCGCCCTTGATCAGGAACGCCCCACTCTCAAGACCTGCGAGCCGATTGAAGAGATCGTCCAATTCCCAGCTGTACACTTCACTGACCTTGCCCGCAATATCGCGCTCCAAGTAGAATGAGTCGTGAACCGTCACCTCTGGACACAAGCGTTCCAATTGGTTCAGCACAAACACATCGAGCTTCTTTCTGTGCAAGATCGAGAACATCGCCTGATCCCATTTGCTGGAACGTAAGATCGAGGCCACCAAGCCCTTCCGCTCCTCGCTCAGGTACTTGGTATCGACCAGGCAGCTAATCACAACTGACTGCCATGTGCCCACCCGAAATCCGAAGAAGTGCATGCCCGATCCCCCTCTCTTCGCTGGTGGCGCCAAACACCGTCACCAGAACAGACTCCAATGTGCAGTAGGTATTGCAGACTCTTGATTGCTTCGCTGACATCCCTGTTCTCGAGGATGACCACGCCATCTTGATCGCTGAACTCAATTAGGTTGCTGGTCTCCTTCAGCATACACTGATTGGTCCTGGGGCTCAGCGCGAGATGTGCATCTTGGCCTGGGATACCATCCGAAAGATGAATGGCCACGACGTGCTTGCGAACGGCGGGCGTATTCCACCTGCGCAGATTTCGACAGAGTGCATGACTTGTATCTAAGCACAACTCAATACATGGCCATTCATTTGCTTCCAGATACTCACTGATGCTCACAGGATTTCTAATCCATGCAAAGCCCTGCGCACGATTTCGACGATCAGGCAGGTTCTCAATGGCAATTTTGGCTTCGCTTCCGCTTGCTAGGGAGCAAACAAGTTGTAATTGGTCCTCAAGATCCTTCGTGTCCACAGGTGGCCGCAAGTGAAGCACTCCTATTCTGATATCCAATGCTGACATAAGCGCTAGATCCTGCTTCAACAACGGCGCTCCGTCTTTAGCCTGTGACGTGTAGTTATTCTGCATATGCACAGAACTAGTCCTGGCGCGAAACGGAACAAGCATGTCAACTAGACGGTCGGTCGACTCATTTGCTGCGATCCCGAGCGACAGTTTCATGCTGTGAACGGCAATATCCACGAAGCTGAAGTGATCCAATGCGGCCTCCAGGTCTCTGAGGCTCCCAACAGCACAGCTGACCATCCACACACTCATCACCAGACCTCACTCAAGACTTTTGCCAGATTCCCCATATCTCATCGTTTGGACTCACGCCATGCCTGATCATGTTGAATCTACAGAACAAGCGGTGCAATTCATCAAACGACGAGAAGGATGCCAAATGTTGTGAAAAACCGAAGCCCGGCTGCAGTTCCAAAGAAACAACTAAAAGTCTACCCATTTCCGCCCCGAAGGTCAAGGGAATTTGGTGACTCGTCATCGGTTACTCCAAACTCGTCACTCATAGTAGCCCGGGACAGGGACGACCCCGACTACGAGGCCAATGACTGATGCCGCTGCAAGATTTCACTCGATTTTTGCACCTCTTTTGAATA
>Ga0114921_10000896_pt1 | contig 13000 bp, 11 predicted proteins | sample BentaG_FD_87016 | JGI IMG/M metagenome (GOLD analysis project Ga0114921, IMG submission 87016) | Deep subsurface microbial communities from South Atlantic Ocean to uncover new lineages of life (NeLLi) - Benguela_00093 metaG | ecosystem: Environmental > Aquatic > Marine > Oceanic > Sediment ...
CTGCGAGCGCGTGTACATGGGCGTCGATGAGCCCGGGAAGCATGATCCTGCCGCCGCCGTCGATGACCACGACGTCGGATGCATCAGTCGAGAGCGGACCTTCGCCGACCTCGACGACGCGGCCATCTTCTGCTCGCATCGCTGTGTTGGGACGAAATTCGCCCGACTCCGGGTCGAGGTAGGTGACGTTGTTGACGATCAGGCCAGACATCTGCCTCCTTGCTCGGATGGTTCGCCTGCCGATTCCCCCGGGCGGTCATACCGTCCCTGTACCGCAGCGTAGAGGTTCTGTCGTCGCAGCGAGCGCTGTTCCCGGAAGGGCCTGGCGTGCTACCCGGACCGGAGCCTCGTGTACAACCTGAGATCGGGCTCAACCGGGCAGCTCGGCCGCGGCTTGCTCGTCGAGCAGCCACACGGTGGCCTCTCGGCCCACCGCGCCTGCTGCGGGGATGTCGACCGGGTCCGCGCCCGCGACCGCCGCGGCCACCGCGTGCGCCTTGGCGGCTCCGGAAACCACCAGCCACACCTCCCGGGATCGCTGAACCGCATTCAGCGTCAACGTTATTCGGCGCGGCGGTGGTTTGGGGGAGTTCGTCACGCCGACGACCAACCGTTCGGCTTCGCGCACGGCCGCGGTATGGGGGAACAACGAGTTGATGTGGCCCTCGCCGCCCATCCCCAGCAGGTGCACGTCGAACTCCGGCTCGGGTGCGTCGACAGTGGCGGCCAGCAGCTGGTCGTACCAGCGCGCGGCTGCGTCGAGGTCGTCACCGAACTCGCCGTCGCTGGCGGGCATTGCGTGCACGTTGGCATCTGGGATGTCGACGTGCCCCAGCAGTGCCTCGAAGGATTGCTTGTCGTTTCGCTCGTCATCGTCTGAGGGCACGAACCGGTCATCGCCCCAGTACACGTGGACTTTCTCCCAGTCGACCTCGGCGCGGCGCTCACCGACCCGCTGGAGAAGCCCGATACCTGTGCCGCCGCCGGTCAGTACTATCGCCGCCTGGCCCCGCTCAGCGATGGCGTCGGCGATTGCGCCGACCAGGCGGTCTCCTGCGGCTGCGACTAACGCAGCAGTGTCGGAATAGGTTTCGACGATTGGTGTCACCGATACACGACCTCGGCGATTCCCTGTAGCGCCTCGTGGTAGATCTCGTCGGCATCGAGTCGACGCAACTCCTCGGCCAGGCACTCCGGAACATCGCGGCGCGCCAACGGAATCAGTGCCACCGGACGTGAGGTGCGACTCAGCGTCGCGGTCAGTCCCTCCTGTGGGCGGCTGAGCGTGACGGTCTCGCTGGCCCGATGCAACTCCACCTTGAGCGTGCCCACCGTGCGGGTGACGGTGCCGTCGATCTTGCTCGCCAGCCAGCCCGCCAGAATGTCGAGCGCGGGCTCGGCCTCCAGGCCGGAAACCAACGCCGATTCGATGGGTTCATGAGGTGGCTCGTCGATCGCCGAGGCCAAGAGAGCTCGCCAGTAGGTGATGCGACTCCACGCCACGTCGGTATCGCCTGCGGCGTAGCCGGGCAGCCGGTCCTTGAGCGCGGCCAGGGGGTCCGGGGCTCTGGTGGCATCGGTGATCCGCCGGATAGCCAGCCTGCCCAACCGGTCCTGCGCGGGCACCGCCGGGGCTGAGGTGGGCCACCACGCGACCACCGGAGTGTCGGGTAGTAGAAACGGCAACACCACACTGTCGGCGTGATCGGCGAGTTCGCCGTGCAGGCGCAGCACCACGACTTCGCCTGCGCCGGCATCTCGACCCACCCGGAGTTCGGCGTCCAGTCGGGCTTTCGACTTGCCGCGGTCGCCGGTCAGCGCGACGATCACTCGGCACGGGTGCTCACGGCTGGCGAGGTTGGCCGCCGCGATAGCACTGTCGAGTGTCTCTTCGCTGTCCGGCGCTATCACCAGCGTCAGCACCCGGCCCGAGGCCAGCGCCCCGCCTTGTTCTCGAAGACCGATGATCTTGGCGTTGATTTCATTGGTGGTCGTATCTGAAAGCTCGATGATCATTACGGTCGCCTCCATTCCCGCTGCACCCTGTGCACCATTTCCGACGCCGAGGGCGGGCCCCAGGTGCCGGCTGCGTACGGGTCGGGGCCGGCTCCGGCCTTGTCGTTTCGAGCCCAGTTCTCCAGGATTGGATCGAGTATCTCCCAGGACAATTCGACCTCGGCATCGACGGGGAACAAAGATGGCTCGCCGAGCAACACGTCGAGGATCAGGCGTTCGTAGGCTTCCGGGGAGTCCTCGGCGAACGCCGACCCGTAGGAGAAGTCCATGTTGACATCGCGGACTTCCATGGCGCTGCCGGGAACCTTGGAACCGAACCGCGTCGTGATTCCCTCGTCGGGTTGAATCCGCAGCACCAACGCGTTCTTGCCGAGTTCCTCGGTCATGCTGCTGTCGAATGGCAGGTGCGGGGCCCGCTTGAACACCAGCGCGACCTCAGTCACCCGGCGGGCCAGCCGTTTTCCGGTGCGGAGGAAGAACGGCACCCCCGCCCAGCGGCGAGTGTCGACTTCCAGGGTGATCGCTGCGAAAGTCTCGGTGCGGGAGTCTTTGGAAAAGCCCTGCTCGTCAAGCAGGCCGGGCACTTTGTCACTGCCCTGCCAGCCCGCGGTGTACTGGCCGCGGGCGGTGGTCAGATCCAACGGCTGCATCGGGCGGGTCGCCGAGAGAACCTTGATCTTCTCGGCCTGCAATTCGTGGGGGTTGAAGCTGACGGGCTCTTCCATCGCTGTCAGCGCCAGCAACTGGATCAGGTGGTTCTGGATGACATCGCGCGCGGCGCCGATTCCGTCGTAATAGCCGGCCCGGCCGCCCAACCCGATGTCCTCGGCCATGGTGATCTGCACGTGGTCTACGTAGTGCGCGTTCCAGATGGGTTCGTAGAGTTCGTTGGCGAACCGCAGGGCCAGTATATTCTGCACGGTTTCCTTGCCGAGGTAATGATCGATGCGGAACACCGACTCCTCGGGAAACACCGTGTTGACCACGCTGTTGAGCTCACGCGCGCTGTCCAGATCGTGCCCGAACGGCTTCTCGATGACTACCCGACTCCAGCGACCCTCCTGCTGGCGCGCCAAACCCGACTTCTGCAGCTGTTCGCACACGACGGGGAACGCCTTGGGCGGAATCGACAGGTAGAACGCATGATTGCCGCCGGTGCCGCGTTCGGCGTCCAGCTTGCCCAGTGTCTCCGACAGTCGGTCGAAGGCCTCGTCGTCGTCAAATGTTCCCTGGACGAACCGGATTCCCTCGGCGAGTCTGTCCCACACCTCCTGGCGGAACGGCGTGCGGGCGTGTTGCTTTACCGCGTCGTAGACGACCTGGCCGAAATCCTCGTTCGCCCAATCCCGTCGCGCGAAACCCACGAGCGCGAAAGTCGGTGGTAGCAGTCCCCGGTTGGCCAGGTCGTAGATGGCCGGCATCAGCTTCTTGCGGGCAAGGTCACCCGTCACGCCGAAGATCACGACGCCGCACGGCCCCGCAATGCGGGGCATGCGCTTGTCGCGCTTGTCCCGCAGCGGGTTACACCACGATTCGGTCATTGCTGCGCGATCATCCCTTGGCACTGTCGAGCTGTCCCTGGGTAGCCTCCAGCAGCTCCTGCCAGGATTTCTCGAACTTTTCGACGCCTTCATCCTCGAGCACTGTGAACACGTCGGTCAATTCGATGCCGACCGAGGAGAGCTGGTCGAAGATCTCCTGGGATTGCGCGCCGCGGCCGGTGACGGTATCGCCGGTGATGACGCCGTGGTCGGCGACCGCGTCCATGGTCTTCTCCGGCATGGTGTTCACGGTGTGGGGGGCGACGAGCTCGGTGACGTAGAGCGTGTCGGAGTATTCCGGGTTCTTCACACCGGTGGATGCCCACAGCGGGCGTTGCACCCGGGCCCCGGCGGACTTCAGCGCACCGAAACGATCGCCGCCGCTGAACACTTCCTGGTAGGCGGCGTAGGCGAGCCGCGCGTTGGCCACCCCCGCCTTGCCCCGCAGTGAGAGCGCCTCCGGGCCGCCGATCTTCTCCAGCCGGTTGTCGATCTCGGTATCCACCCGCGAGACGAAGAACGATGCCACGGAATGGATTCGGGACAGGTCGTGGCCGGCGGCCGCAGCGGCCTCCAGCCCGGCCAGGTAGGCATCCATCACCGCTCGATGCCGCTGCACGGAGAAGATCAGCGTGACGTTGACCGAGATGCCCTCGGCGATCACTGCGGTGATCGCCGGCAGCCCGGCCAGGGTGGCGGGGATCTTGATCAGCAGGTTGGGCCGATCCACGATCTTCCACAGCTCGATGGCCTGCAGGATGGTCTTGTCGGTGTCGTGCGCCAGGCGCGGGTCTACCTCGATCGATACCCGTCCGTCGATGCCGTCGGACAGCTCGTACTGCTTGGCCAGCACATCGCAGGCGTTGCGGACGTCGTCGGTAGTCACCGTGCGGATCGTCGCGTCGACGTCAGCGCCCCGATCGGCGAGTTCGGTGACCTGCTCGTCGTACGCGTGGCCCTTGGCCAGGGCGGCCTGGAAGATCGACGGGTTGGTGGTCACGCCCACGACGGATTTGGTGTCGATGAGCTGCTGTAGGTTCCCGGTCTGGAGCCGCTCCCGGGAGAGGTCGTCCAGCCATACCGACACACCCGCGGAGGACAGTGCGGCCAGGTTCGCGTTCTGGGTCATGTCTGCTTCCTTAATCTTCTAGAGCTCTGAGTTCGCCATCGAGCGTTGCGCGGCGGCCACCACTGCCTCGGGGGTGAAACCGAATTCGCGGAACAAGGTCTTGGCGTCGGCCGACGCACCGTAGTGCTCGATCGAGACGATCTCGCCGGCACCGCCGACGACTTTGTGCCAGCACTGCGCGATACCCGCCTCGACGGCCACCCGAGCCGAGATGCCCGGGGGAAGCACGCTGTCGCGGTACTCCTTGGGCTGGGATTCGAACCACTCGAGGCAAGGCATCGACACCACATGAGCCTTGATGTCCTTGTCCGCCAACAATTTCTTGGCTTCCACCGCCAGCTGAAGCTCAGAACCCGTCCCGATCAGGATGACGTCGGCATCCCCGCCGGCGTCGGGCGCCGAGCCGCCAAGTACTTGGCCGCCAAGTACTGTGCCGCCAAGTACCGGGCCGCCGAGTACATAGCCACCCCGGGCCACGCCCTCAGCGCTGGTGCCGTCGAGCACGGGTACCCCTTGGCGGGTCAAGATGAACCCGACAGGCCCGCTGCTGCTGCCGCGAGCCAGGATGGCGCGCCACGCGTGGGCGGTCTCGTTGGGATCGCCCGGCCGCACCACCGCGAGGTTCGGGATCGCCCGCAAGGCCGCGAGATGCTCGATGGGTTGATGGGTCGGCCCGTCCTCGCCCAAGCCGATCGAGTCGTGGGTCCAGATATAGATGGGGTCGATGTCCATCAGTGACGCCAACCGCACCGCGGGGCGCATGTAATCGGAGAACTGCAAGAAGGTGCCGCCGAAGGCCCGGGTCGGTCCGTGTAGGACGACGCCCGACAGGATTGAGCCCATGGCATGTTCGCGAATGCCGAAGTGCAGCACCCTGCCGTACCAGTCCGCGGTGAAGTCAGCGGTGGAAATCGACGGTGGCCCGAAGGACTTCACGCCCTTGATGGTGGTGTTGTTGCTACCCGCCAGGTCGGCTGAGCCGCCCCACAACTCGGGCAGTTTCGGTGCGACGTCGTTGAGTACCTGACCGAACGCTGCCCGGGTGGCGACCGGCTTGGATCCCGGCTCCCAGTACGTCAGGTCGGCGTCCCAGCCGTCGGGCAGTTCGTGGGCCAGCAGTCGTTCCAGCAGCGCCCGGCGTTCAGGTTCGCGCGCGGCCCATGCGTCAAAGCCGGTTTGCCACTCCTCGTGGGCTGCTGCGCCCCGCGCGACCAGCCCGCGGGTGTGGGCGATGACGTCGTCGCGGACCTCGAAGGACTGGTCGGGGTCAAAACCCAGCACTTTCTTGGTGGCCGCCACCTCCTCGACGCCCAGCGCCGAGCCGTGCACGCCGCCGGTATTCATCTTCGTCGGCGCGGGATAGCCGATGATGGTGCGTACCGCGATGAACGACGGTCTGTCGGTCACGGCACGCGCAGCCTCGATGGCCTGCTCCATCCCGACGACGTTCTCACCGCCCTCGATCTCCTGGACGTGCCATCCGTAGGCCCGATAGCGCGCCGCGACATCCTCCGACAGCGCGATGTTGGTGTCGTGCTCGATGGAGATCTGATTCTTGTCGTAGAACACGATGAGATTGCCGAGTTGCTGGGTGCCCGCCAGGGAGGACGCCTCGCTGGTGACGCCCTCTTCGATGTCCCCGTCCGAGGCGATCACGTAGATGTAGTGGTCGAAGGGGCTGGAGCCCGGGGCAGCGTCCGGGTCGAACAGGCCCCGCTCGTAGCGTGACGCCATCGCCATACCCACCGCCGAGGCCAGGCCCTGCCCCAACGGACCCGTGGTGATCTCCACGCCGTCGGTGTGGCGAAACTCGGGATGGCCGGGCGTCTTGGAGCCCCAGGTCCGCAATGCCTCGATGTCGGACAACTCCAGGCCGAAGCCACCGAGATAGAGCTGGATGTAGAGAGTCAGGCTGGAATGGCCGCACGACAACACGAAACGGTCGCGGCCCAGCCAGTGCACATCGGAGGGGTCGTGACGCATCTGCCGCTGAAACAGCGTGTACGCCAATGGAGCCAGGCTCATCGCCGTACCCGGGTGGCCGTTGCCGACCTTCTGTACCGCGTCGGCCGCCAGCACCCGCGCGGTGTCGACCGCCACCGAATCCAGCTCGGTCCAGTCGTCAGGATGGTTCGGTCGGGTCAGGGACGTGATCTCATCGAGTGTGGTCACGCAGGCGCGCTCCTTGGCTAGACTAGGTAGGGCTTCAAACGATCCATCGGCATTCCGCACCAATACCCTAATGGGGGATGGTCGCCGGTTGCAGTAGTGCCAAGAAGTCGACCCTGCATTTACTTGTATGGGTCGCCGCGGTCTACCATCCTCTGTAGTAGAAGCCCCGATCGGTGCACGCTGACGTTGAGGAGTTGGTGCGTGAGAATTCGCGATGACCAACTCGTCGGCGAGTCGGCCCACGCATCCGAGGGGTTTCCCGACCGTCTCCGTAGTTCGCTGCTGGGCTATCTGTCGCTGACGAAGCCACGCGTCGTCGAGCTTCTGTTGGTCACCACGATCCCGGCGATGCTGCTTGCCAATCGCGGCACCGTCGACCCGTTGCTTATCCTCAACACGCTGTTCGGTGGGCTGCTCGCCGCTGCGGGCGCCAACACGCTGAACTGTGTCGCGGACGCCGACATAGACAAGGTCATGAAGCGCACCGAGCGCAGACCGCTGGCCCGCGCCACGGTGCCCCGCAGCCATGCGCTGGTGTTCGGCCTGGCATTGTCGGTCGGCTCGTTCTTTTGGTTGTGGTGGACGACCAACTTGCTCTCGGCGCACCTCGCGGGCGCCACCATCGCGTTCTACGTTCTGGTCTACACGCTGCTGCTCAAGCGACGCACCTCGCAGAACGTGGTGTGGGGCGGAGCAGCTGGGTGTATGCCGGTGATGATCGGCTGGTCTGCCGTCACAGGAACCATCCAGTGGCCCGCACTGGTGATGTTCCTCATCATCTTCTTCTGGACACCGCCGCACACCTGGGCGCTGGCCATGCGTTACAAAGAGGATTACAAAGCGGCGGGCGTGCCGATGCTGCCCGCGGTGGCCACCGAGCAGCAGGTCACCCGACAGATCCTGGTCTACACCTGGCTGACGGTCGCGGCGACGCTAGTGCTGGCGCTGACGACAGGCTGGCTCTATGCGGCCGTGGCAATCGTGGCGGGCACCTGGTTCCTGGTGATGGCGCATCAGTTGAACTCCGGCGTGCGGCGGGGCGAGTCGGTGAAGCCGTTGAAACTGTTCCTTCAGTCGAACAACTACCTGGCCGTTGTCTTCTGCGCACTGGCGGTGGATTCGGCGCTGGCGCTGCCCACGCTTCTCACGGTCTGAGCCGGTCAGGGGAGCAACACCACAGAGCCGACAGTCTTGCGACCCTGCAGATCGCGATGTGCCTGCTCGGCCTCGCGCAGGGCGTAGCGGTTGCTCACCGTGACGGTCAGCGTCCCGTCGGCAATCGCGGTGAGCAACTCACCTGCACGCCAGGAAAACTCATCGGCTGTGCGGGTGTAGTGCACGAGGTTCGGGCGGGTCAGGAATACCGACCCGGCGGCGTTGAGCCGTTGCGGGTCCAGTGGTGGAACCGGGCCGCTGGCCGCGCCGAACAGCGCGAGCGTGCCGCGAACGGCAAGGCTGGCCAGGCTGGCCTCGAATGTCGAGGCGCCCACGCCGTCGTAGACGGCCGCGGCCCCGGCGCCGTCGGTCAACTCGCGGACCTGGTCACCGAACTGTGCGGCGCCCCCCTCTTCGGTGCTGGGATAGTCGAGCACTTCGACCGCGCCGGCCTGCCGGGAAAGCTCAGCCTTGTCAGGTGTCGATACCGTGGTGACCACCGAGGCCGCGAGGCTGGTCGCCCACTGCGTGAGGAGCAGCCCGACACCGCCGGCGCCGGCATGCATCAGCACGGTGTCGCGCTGCTGCACCGGGTAGGTCGACTTGATCAGGTAATGCGCCGTCATCCCTTTCAGTAACGCGGACGCCGCCACGTCGGCCGCCACCCCGTCGGGCACGTAGGCGACGAAATCCGCTGGGGCCAGGCAGTAGTCGGCGTACGCCCCGATGGACTGCGCGGTCACCACCCGGTCGCCCACGGTCAATGCCGCGACGTCCGCACCGACGGCCTCGACGGTTCCGCACACCTCGGTGCCGACGACGAACGGGACGGCCCGCGGATAGAGGCCGGACCGGAAATAGGTATCGATGAAGTTCACGCCGACGGCCTCGGACTTGATCAGCACCTGACCGGGGCCCGGGGCGGGTTGCGGCTTCTCGACATAGGACAGGACTTCGGGCCCGCCCGTCTCGGCGACTTCGATGGCGTACATAGCGCCTATCATGCCCGGCTGGCAGCGGTCTTCCTCGGTAAACTCAGCTCAGCCATGAAACTCGCTCGTCCCGACCTCTTCCATCCCCGGATCGTGCTGGCCGGATGCCCGGCGCTGCCCGAGGGTGACGGTGACGACGCCGGCCTGGTGCAGGCGCTGCGCGGACGCGGCCTGCACGCTCGCTGGTTGTCCTGGGACGATCCGGGGGTCCTGAGGGCCGACCTGGTGATCCTGCGAGCGACGTGGGACTACATCGACCGACTCGACGAGTTCCTCGCCTGGACCGGGTCCGTACCGCTGCTGTTGAACCCACCGCGGGTCGTCGCGTGGAATACCGACAAGCGGTATCTGGGCGACCTCGCCGCAGCTGGTGTGCCGACGGTTCCCAGCGCGTTCTTCGCGCCCGGGGAGCAGGTGCGCGTCCCGGCCGGCGAGGTCGTCGTCAAACCTGCGGTTGGCGCGGGTTCGATTGGCGCGCTGAGGTTTTCCGACGCGTCAAAAGCTCTCGCGCATGGCGCGGCGCTGCAGGAGGGCGGGCAGACCGTCCTCGTGCAACCCTATGATCCGCGAGTCGGTGACGGCGAGACGGCGCTGGTGTTCATTGGCGGTGAGCAGTCCCACGCGTTCACCAAAGGGCCGCTGCTGCCGCCGCCGGGCGGGGCGCCGGTGTTCGACGAGTCCGGTACCTACGCACAGGAGCGACTCCAGCCCGCCGAACCGGACTTCGAGCTCTGGGACCTCGGCCACGCGGCGCTTGCCGCCGCGGCTGCCCACCTGGGAGTGCGAATCACCGATCTGCTCTACGCTCGCGTCGACGTGCTCGGAGCAGCGGACTCGCCGAGTCTGCTGGAACTGGAACTCGTCGAACCCTCGCTGGGCTGGCGGCAGCTCAACGACAGCGTGCGGGAGCTTCAGCAGCGCAAGTTCGCCCTCGCTGTGGAGTCAGCGCTGGATGGTTTCGGGCTGGGCCCGCTCTCTCATCGAGGCCCATAGCGCCGCGGTGGCCGCCGTGCAGATCGCCGCGCCGGCGACGTGCACCACCACCAGCGCCACGGGCACGCCGGCGAAGAATTGCCAGGTGCCGACTATCCCCTGAAGGCAGACCAGCACGGTCACCACGACCAGGCGCAAGGTCACTGGTCGTGGTGCGCGCACCGCGAGCAGGCCGAACCCCAGTCCGACCAGCAGTGCGAGGTAGACGGTCACCAGCGACGAGTGACGGTACACCAGCGTGAGGATATCCAGCCCCAGTCGCGGCACCGGCGAATCGACGCTCTTGTCGCCGGCGTGGGGACCGGCTCCGGTGACCATCGTGCCGGTCACCAGCACCACCGACAGTGCGACGGCACTGAGGAAGGTCAACTGGCGCAGCGGTTTCGGCACTCTGGTGACCGGTACGCCATCATCGGGCTCGCCGACCTTGACGTAGAGCAGCGTGGCAATCCAGACCATCGCCATCGACGCCAGCAGGTGGATGGCCACCGTCCACCACAGCAACCCGGTCAACACGGTGATGCCGCCGATCACCGCCTGCACCACGGTCGACGCCGGCATCAGCCAGGCGTAGACCAGTACCTCGCGCCGGCGCCGGGCGCGGGTCAGCGTGATGACCGCAGCCGCGGCGGTGAGCACCACCAGGAAGGTCAGCAGGCGGTTGCCGAACTCGACGGCCTGGTGCAGGCCGGCCACTTCGGCATGCGGTACCGGTGTGAAGCTGCCGGGGAAGCACTGCGGCCAGGTGGGGCAGCCGAGTCCGGATGCGGTGACGCGCACGATCGCTCCGGTTACCGCGATACCGCCCTGGGTGAGGATCACCGCCGCGGCGACGATGCGCTGAACGCGCAGGCTCGGCTCGGGAAACAGGTCCACCAGCCCGAAGAAGAGCCTGGGCAAGAGCCTGGGCGAGGGTCGTCCGTTGGCCACGCCCCGATGGTAGATGCTGTTCGACTACCGCCTGTAGTAGGGGCGTACCGGGGTGGCAGCGCCGGCTGCTGAACTCCTCAGGTGAAGCGGAACCAGCGCAGCGCGCACAGTCCGGCGACGGCGCCCCACACTGCGAGTACCGCGAGGCCGAACCAGTCCACCGACAGCATCGTCGCGCGGGACAGGGCTTCGGTCAGCGCGCCCGAGGGCGTCAGCCGCGCCACCCATTGCAGGCCCGATGGGGCTACCCCACCTCCCAGTGTCAGAGCGCCCAGGCCGGCGAACACGAACCAGAGCAGGTTTGCGATGGCCAGCACGATCTCGGCGCGCAGGGTGCCGCCGAGCAGCAGGCCGAGGGCAGCGAAAACGGCGGTGCCGAGCGCGATGATCACCGCGCCGATCGCCAGTCCGGCGACCGGCGGGCGCCATCCCAGCGCGAAACCGATGGCGCCGAACAAGATCGACTGCAGGAACACCACGGCCACCACCGCCAGAGATTTTCCGGCGATGATGCCCCACACCGGCAGGGCGGTGGCGCCGAGCCTCTTGAGAGCGCCGTAGCGGCGGTCGAAGGCGACGGCGATGGCCTGGCCGGTGAACGCGGTGGAGATCACCGCCAGCGCCATGATGGCCGGGACGAAGGTCGCGGCCCGGTTGTCGCCGAACGAACCCAACGGCAACAACGTGAGCCCCACTAACAGGGTGATCGGGATGAACATCGTGAGCAGCAGCTGTTCGCCGTTACGCAGCAGCAGGCGCAGTTCCAGTCCGAACTGGGCGTTCAGCATCCGCGATACCGGTGCAGGTCGCGGATCGGGGGTGAACGTTCCGGGTGCGAAACGATTGGTCATGATCGCAACTCCCGTCCGGTCAGCTCGAGGAACACGTCCTCGAGGCTGCGCTGTTCGACGCGCATGTCGGTGGCCAGGACGTCGAGTCGGGCACACCATGCGGTCACGGTGGCCAGCACCTGTGGATCGATGCAGCCTTCGATGAGGTACTCGCCCGGGGAGGTCTCGACGGCCCGGTAACTCTCCGGGAGTGCGGCTGCCAGCAGAGTCAGATCCAGCATCCGCGGGGCGCGGAACCGTAGCTGGTTCTCCGCGCCGCTGCGCATCAATTCGGCCGGGGTGCCGGTGGCGACCGCCACGCCGTGATCGATGATCAGGATTCGGTCGGCGAGCTCCTCGGCCTCGGCCAGCTGGTGAGTCGTCAGCACCACCGTCACGCCGTCCCGCCGGAGTGCGTCGATCAACTCCCACACCACGATTCGCGCGTGCGCGTCCATACCCGCGGTGGGTTCGTCGAGGAATACCAACTCGGGACGGCCGACGACAGCGCAGGCCAGCGATAGTCGCTGTTGCTGGCCACCGGACAGCCGTCGATACGTGGTCCGGGCGGAGTCGGTCAACCCGAGTGTGTCGAGCAGCCATCGGGGGTCGATCGGGTCGGAGGCATAGGACGCGACAAGCTCGAGCATCTCGCCCGCACGCGCTGCCGGATACGCCCCTCCGCCCTGGAGCATCACGCCGATGCGGGAACGTATCTCGGCGTTGTCGGCGAGGGGTTCCAGACCGAGGATCCTGATCTGGCCCGAGTCGGGCTTGATGAAGCCCTCGCACATCTCCACCGTGGTGGTCTTCCCGGCCCCATTGGGTCCGAGCAGCGCGAACACCTCGGCGGTCTCGACATACAGATCGAGTTCGGACACCGCAACAGTCGATCCATACCGCTTGCTGACGCCGCGCAGCAGCATGGGGGCTGCAGATGAGCGCTCGCGCGGGGAGCCGACAACACCGGAGGTCACGGAGACCCAGCGTAGGCGTCGGGCCGGGGGGTGGGTGGATCTGGTGGCGGCGACGGACCCGGATCGGGGTCCTCGACCGTCTCCCGGTCGTCGACGGCGGGGTCCGGCGGGATCGGGCGCCAAGGCAGCCGTCGGTAGGTGAACGCGATCAAGATCAGCACGATCACGGCGCTCGCCAGCGTCGCCATCACGATCTGGAACAAAGCGAACCGGTCCCCATTGGCGGTCGGGCCGAAGATCCCGACCACGAGAGTGGCCGCGATCA
>Ga0114921_10000897_pt1 | contig 13000 bp, 16 predicted proteins | sample BentaG_FD_87016 | JGI IMG/M metagenome (GOLD analysis project Ga0114921, IMG submission 87016) | Deep subsurface microbial communities from South Atlantic Ocean to uncover new lineages of life (NeLLi) - Benguela_00093 metaG | ecosystem: Environmental > Aquatic > Marine > Oceanic > Sediment ...
ACAGGTTCATAAATAGACTGGATATTTGAAACATTATATCCATCAATTTTTATCGATAAATCTTTAAAAATTAATTTATCTGGAGAATTTTCATCTTCCTTAATTTTTTCATATATTTCTTCTATTATTACTCTTTTTTCATTTTTTAATAATTCTAATAAACTTAAAGCTTTTCTAAGTTCAATTGAGTTCTTTTCAGAAAATTTTTTAATTGAAGTTAAGTTTAAATTCTGATTAGAATTTAAAAAATGGAATAATGTAAATTTTGATTGTTCCATATTGAACATCTTAAATAAGATATTATAGTATTGAGTTTCATCATAAACTCCTGCATTTATTATATCTTCTTTTGCGTCTATAAGAGCTCTAACCCTATATGAATCTAAACTATCTGCTACTGTTTTTAAAAAATCCCATGAAAATTTTCCTTCAGAACTCATAATTGTTATTTTTTTATAAATAAATATTTAATTATATAAAATCCGAAAACCCTTGCAATGGGATAGTTCCCTCTCAACTATGATTTTTTTGAAAGGATCATTCTATTTCGGTTAAAATTTTTTTAGGTAGAGGAGGTAAAACTTCAATTTTTTTTGTAATATCCTCAACAGAATGAATGAATTTTTCTACATCTGCTGCAGAGACGAAATATTGCTGAATGCGATCTTCAGAAATACCAATATGTTTGAATAACTTTTTTAAAAAAAGCACATGCTCATATGTATTCATATTTCCTTTCCCAAACGCACATTCTCCTTCTTTTCACGAAATTATTGCTACACCATCTGCTCCGTTCAGAAAACTCTTCATTATTAAATGAATACCTACTCTTCCTGTACATCTAACTCTAATCAAGTGAAATTCAGATGAGTATGATTTTCTCGTAGTTCCAGTTAAATCTGCAGCAGAATAACCTCATTTTTCACATCCAAAAGCAATTACTTTTTTAAAATTTTTGTTTTCTGTTTGAATCATAAGAATTAACCTCTAAATTGTTTAATTTTCCTCAATTTTTTGTGCTTTTTGAATTGATTTAATCTCACTACTACCGATTCCTTTAATTTCTTCTATGAATTGTTTATCTCTATAATATTTTAAATCAATTGCTCTAGCGGGACAAGATGTAACACACACACCACAACCTTTACATTTCAAATCATCAACAATAGCGACATTGTCTTCACCTACTTTTATGGCTTCATAGTAACAAACCTTTTCACATCTGTGGCATCCCATACAGAGCTTATTCTCTACTTCTGCAATAATTAATTCTTGGTTTATTGTATCATGAGAAAGCAGAGTGGCAACTTTACTCGCTGCAGCTAAAGCTGTCGATACTGAATAGGGAATATTTTTTGGTCCTGCAGCACATCCACAAATGTAAATTCCCATATTAGTCGTTTCTTGAGGACTTAAACATCCATGAATTTCAGTTAAAAATCCATTTGGCCCTGTTCCTAAACCTATAACATCTATTATTTCAGCAGTTCCTTTTGAAGGGATCATACCTGTAGATAATACAACTAGATCCGCATTGACTTTAATGATTTCACCTGTTAATGATGAAAATGCCCGAATTATTAATTTTTTTGTATCAGGGTCCTCTACTATTTCTCCTACTTTACCTCTAATCATTCTAATCCCTAAATCTCTTATTTTTCTATAATATTCTTCATTTCCTTTATCTGATGTCCTAATATCAATGTAAAATAAAATAACATCTATTTCAGGGTACTCTTGTTTTAATAATTGTGCATTTTTAAGAGCCACATTGCAACATACTGCTGAGCAATAAGGGAGTTCTTTTACAGATCTTGAACCAACACATTGAATCATTACAATTGTATTAGGAATCTGTCCATCAGAAATTCTATATACATGCCCGTCAGTTGGACCAATAGGACTTAATATCCGTTCTAATTCTATTTGAGTGATTACATCAGGAGATATCCCATAATTATAATCATTAGTTTCCATAATTGGATATTCATCATATCCAGTAGCAATAATTACAGCTCCGACATTTATGTCTATATATTCTGGTTCTTGATCAAAATCAACCGCTTCAGCTGGGCAAATTCTTTGGCAATTTTTGCAATCAGTACAAACAGTTTTATCAATAACTGCATAATTTGGTACAGCTTGTGGGAAAGGGATATAAATAGCACCTCTATCGCCTATTCCTCTATCAAAGTCATTAGGAATTTTTATTGGGCATTTGGTTGTACATAATCCACAACCAGTACATTTACTTTCATCAACATAACGAGGATTTTTTCTTATTGTGCACTTATAATTACCAGGAATACCGTTAAATTCGATAATATCGCTATATGTATATAAATTTATATTTGGATGTTTGTAAGTATTAACCATTATTGGAGCAAGAACTCATATTCCACAATCATCAGTTGGATAAATTCTATCTAGTTGTGCCATTTTTCCTCCAATAGTAGGTTCTTTTTCAATTAGATAAACATTTATTCCTTGGTTTGCTAAATCTAACGCAGCATTCATTCCTGCAATTCCAGCTCCAATTACTAAAGCTGCTCTTATTACTGGAATCACTTTACGAGGAACACTTTCTAGTTCACGTGCACGGTTTACTCCTGCTTGTACTAATCTTATAGCCTTTTTAGTGGCATTTTTCTTATCATTTGCATGTACATATGAACAGTGTTCACGCAAATTAACCATCTGAAAATAATAAGGACTTAATCCAGCTTCAACTAAAACTGCTCGATATGTAGGTTCGTGAATTTTTGGAGTACAAGCAGCGACAACAACCCTGTTTAAACCTAATTCTAGAATATCATTTTTGATAATTTGTTGCCCAGGATCACTACAAGTAAAATCATTTACTCTAGCAACTACGACATTTGAGAGGTGTTCAACAGCATCTCTTACAACATCGCAATCTACAGTAGCTCCAATATTTACTCCTCACCTGCATACATACACACCTATTCTAACAGTGGTCTGATTATCAGACATTTAACCCACCCTTGTAATTTATCACCATTATTTAGTTGATATTTAATTTAACAAATAATAAAATATATTGATTAAGTAAAAAAAAGAAAAAATTTATTCTTTCTCTTTTTTTCTTATTAAAAGTGGTTCAATATTATATAAATCAAAAATTAAAAAAATTTAAGTGAAGTTTATAACAAAGATCGAAGAAAAAGATAATTCTGAACAATCCACTGATGATATCGATTCATATTTAGAAAAAATTTACGAACCAAATTTAAGAAAATTATTAAGTAAATGCTATCAATGTGTTTCTTGTAGTGGTGTATGTCAACTCAGTAAAGTTCAGAGTTTTATACCTAGTGTAATTATTCAACGGATATTAGAAGGATTTGAGGATAAAGTACTCGAAAGTGGAGTTTTATGGGATTGTTTAACTTGCAATAGTTGTCTTCAAATTTGTCCTGAAGATATAAATTTCGCTGATATTGTAAGAAATGCAAGATATAAAATGATAAATGATTATAAACAAAATCCTGATGAGTATATTTCTCATAAAGGGATTTATACCACAATATCAGAAATATTGAGTGAACCTTATATCCAACCAAAGAGAAATCTTGATTGGGTCCCCAAAGAATGCACTACTTCAGAAAAGGGTGATCTTTTATATTTCGTGGGTTGCTTGCCATATTTTAAATTTGAGTTCCAAGAAGTAGATCCCATTCCCATAAGCGTACTTAAAATATTATGTCAAATAGAGTACGATCCGATTGTCGTTCTTAAGGATGAAGTCTGTTGTGGACACGATTTATATTGGGGTGTGGGAAATTTTAAGGCTTTTATAAAATTAGCAAAGAAAAACTATAATTTGTTTGAAAAGGCAGGTGTTTCAACAATTATTACATCATGTGCAGAAGGATACAGGACTTTTAAAGTGGAATATCCAAAATTGTTTGAAGATTTTGATAATAAATTTGAAGTTAAACACATAATTGAATATGTTTATGAAAAATGGAAACAAGGTAAGATTGAGTTTAGAGTCCCAAATGAAAGAGATGTTGATATTCAGTTTACATATCATGATCCTTGCCGGCTGAGTAGATTTTTGCCAAAATCTAATAACCTTTTGGAAAAAGTTAGGGAAATCTTTAACAATTTAGAGGGATTAGGTTATTATTTTAAGGAAATGAGACACAATAAGGAGAATGCATTATGTTGTGGTATTAGTTCATGGATGAATTGTAATACTCGATCTAAGGCTTTAAGATATAGCCGTCTTTTAGAAGCTAAAGAAGCGGGTACAACTTTAGTTACATCATGTCCAAAATGTATAATACACCTATCATGTCTTCAAAGTGATTATGAAGATTTATCATCTATAGAAATTAAAGATTTTTCTGAGTTTTTGGTTAATTTAATTCAAGTAATTAATTCAAAAAGCAATGGAGAAGTTAAATCATAATGGAAGGATCTGTTTTGAAAAAAGGTTTCAAACCCTCTATTTTGGTTTTCTGCTGTAATTGGTGTAGTTATGCAGGAGCAGATTTAGCAGGAGTTTCACGATTTCAATATCCTCCAAATATTAGAATAATAAGAGTTATGTGTTCGGGTAGAATTGATCCTGCATTTGTTTTAAAAGCTTTAAAGGATGGTGCTGATGGTGTTCTCATTAGTGGATGCCATATCGGTGATTGCCATTACATTTCTGGAAATGAATATACAAAAGAACGCTTTGAAAGGTTATATAATATAATTATAAAGCAGCTAGGTGTTAATGAAAAACGTGTAAGGTTAGAATGGATAAGTGCTTCTGAAGGTAAAAGATTTGCTGACGTAATTACTGAATTCACTAATGAAATAAAGGATTTGGGTCCGTTACGAAAGAAAATTTTCTAAATAAATTTTTTTATTAATAATAATTTTTTTTAATCATGTCAGAGTCAGAAGAGAATAAGAGAGAGGAATTTGCTAAGCAATTTATGCTTGAAGAAGGCTTAAAGGGTAAAGCTAGAAGAATAAAAATCATGAAAATTATAGATAATGTAGGTTATGATAAAAAAAAGATAAAGACTGCTCTACTTCGCTCAACAATAGCTGAAAGAATTCAGCATGATTAAAATTTTATTCATTTTACTATTATTATAGAAATTTCATAAAACTTTAATGATAAAATAGATAAGTTATTCAAGAGAGAGTTATTGAAAATTTAAAGGGACTTTAATTTGCTCGACATCGAATTATATAGAAATGATTTGGAAAAGATTATTGAATCTGAAGTAAAAAGATTTAAAGATCCATCTAATGCAAGAAAAGTATTAGAATATGACGAAAAATGGAGAGAAGTTTTACAAACTTTACAAGATTTAAGGAAACAGAGGAATGATTTATCAATTCAAATTGGAACTTTTAAAAAATCAGGTGATAACAAAAAAGCTGAAAAAGCTAGATTCAAATCGAAAGAAATTAAGGACCGAATTGATAAGTTAGAGAAAAAAAAGGTTGAATTTTTTGATCAAAGAGAAAATTATAGATACATAGTTGGTAATATTTTACATGACTCTGTACCTATTGGTGAAACTGAAGAAGATAATGAAATTATAATAACTGTTGGAAAATTACCAAAATTTGACTTTAAACCTTTATCTCATGTCAATTTAATCACTAAGATTGATGGAGCAGATACAAAAAAGGCATCTGAAATAGCGGGTTCGAGATTTTACTTTTTAAAGGGAGATTTAGTTTCACTTAATTTAGCTCTGATAAAATTTGCATTAGATAAATTAATAAATAAGGATTATATTCCAATGTGGCCACCCTTCTTTATTAAATACGAGGTTATAAAAGCAGCAGCAGAATTAGCAGATTTTGAAGAACAACTATATAAAATTCAAGATGAAGATCTTTTTATGATTGCCACCGCAGAACAAACATTAGCTGCTTATCATTATGATGAAATTATAGACCCCGAAAGATTACCTTTGAAATATGCTGGAGTATCATCTTGCTTTAGACGAGAAGCAGGATCTCATGGAAAAGACACATTAGGAATATTTAGAGTACACCAATTTGAAAAGGTTGAACAATTTATTTTTTGTAAACCAGAACATTCATGGAAGCTATATGAAGAGCTGATAGAAAATGTAAAAGAAATTTTTCAGGATTTAAAAATACCCTATAGAATCGTAAATATTTCGTCTGGAGAATTAAATGATAATGCTGCCAAAAAATATGACCTTGAAGCTTGGTTTCCCGCTTCAGAAACATATCGTGAACTCGTCTCATGTAGCAATTGTACAGATTATCAGGCAAGGAAATTGAAGATAAGAATGGGAAAAGTTGGTTCACAGCAAGCTAAAGAGATTTTGCATACCTTAAATTCAACTGCAATAGCAACAGCGCGAACTATTTGTTGTATATTAGAAAATTTTCAAAATAAGGATCATTCAGTGTCAATTCCAGAAGTCCTTCAAAAAGATATGAATGGTAAAAAAATTATTAAAGCAGTAAAATAAAAGTAGAAATAATAATGATTGAAATATCTTTGGAAGAATTTGAAGATTTTTATAAAAAAAAGATTAATTCTCAATTTTCAAAAATAAAGAGAGCAACCCAAAAATTAATAACTAACATTCGAGAAAATTTAATCGAAATTAAAGTCTGTATGGATCACTTTATAAAATCTGGAGAAAGTAAAGTCGATGGAAAAGCTCAAAAATCGTTACACTTTTTTTCTGACAGAATGAGAAAAGAGATTGATGAAATTGAAATTCCTGACGAAGATATTTACTATGATAATGTAAATGATTTACTTAATTCTATAAAAAAGCTATTCCCCACTATAAATGAAATCGCAAGAAAGGCATTTCCAAAATTTCAGAAGGAAGTTCAAGCTGAAATCAAAGAGCTCGATTATATTACTCGAAAATTGGGAAAAAAACAAGGCATTCTTGATGAATTCTTAAGAAAGAAATATACTGATGTAAGGGAAGCAGAAGAATTACTAAAAAAATTACCAAAATTGTTTTCTCTGAGAGATCATATTGAAAAAACTAGAATTGAATTGGATGAATTTGAAAATGAGCATGAAGAAAAAAAAGAGGTTCAAGAGAAATTAAATTCGGAATTAATTGAACTTGAGAAAAATCAATTATTTAAAAACCTAGAAGATGAAGAGGACAATTTATTCAAGCTACAGTTAAAGATTAATGATGAAATAGGATTCAAGAAAGCTCTAAAAAAATTAAAATTTGAATTAGAAAAGGGGACAATTCACATTACTAATATCGATCTGAATTATCTCAAAGAATTTCTTAAAAATCCTATTAGAATGTTAAGTAATGAACGAAAAGACTTACCAAAATTTACATCTCTCATGGTACAATTACGCCATTCCTTGGAGGAGAACAAATTAAACCTCAAATCAGAAACAAAAGAGAAGACAATAGAGCAAATAAATTCTATTTTTGATGAAAAAAAGTTACAAGCAAATATTGAGAATTATTTGCAAGTGAAAGAAAAAATAAAAGGGATTGAAAATAAAATTGAAGAAGCAGGTCTAACTCAAAAATTAGATGACTTAAAAAATCAAATATCAAAAATCAGCATTAAATTAGAGCGTATCGAGAATGATAAGACCCGAAAAAATAAGGATTATATTAGATATCTTAGTAATTTAAAGGTTGAACGCGAAACTTTTCAAAATATGGCTGAACATGTATTAAATGAGCCTGTAAAAATTGATATCACATTTTCATTTTAGTTTTTCAATTTGTCTTTACTTTTTTTTCATTATCCTGAACGCCCGATTATTATCAGCATTAACTTTTTTTAAGGTTAGATTTAAATTGTTTTTTAAAAATTGGAAAGTTTCTGTATGCGTTAAATTAAAAATTTTTAAATAATTGTATGCTAATACTATATCTTGCTTAACATCCACATCAAACCCTGCTCTAAAGGAATCATAAATCGATATCTTTTTTATCCCCATATCCTTTGCTTTCTGTATTAAGGCTACTAAAGAGGGTATATTTGGATCTGAAAAAAATGTAGGAATTATATCAGGAGGTTTTCTTCCAAGTATAGATATTCCAGCAGAATGAATAGCAGGACAAACTAATAATTGATTATTTTTTAACACTTCATTAATTTCATTAAAGTTTCGAGCTTTGATTAAAATTATATCAATAAATGTTAATATAGTACTTTCAGCATTAAATTTATTAATTGCTATATCATTAAGGTTTTTAATAACTTCATCAAACGATTTAGGAGGATTAGTTAAATTCTCTTTAATTCCAATCAATCCATAATCTTCAGCAAAATCCAATATCTCATCAGTATTACAGTATACTATTTGTTTATCAAAACATTTGACCTTAGTTAAAGTCCTTATAAGGTCTTTAAACATAGCTAGAGTTAAGTCTCTAAGTTGATTATTTGAAAAACAATCTCTAAGTCGAGATTTTGTTCTTGATAATGGTGCCACAGGAATTAATAAAATACTCATAATAATAATAATCTAATAAATTTAATACAAGATGAAAATAATAATGGAGGATCTTTTAAATTTAGATGGTTCAAAACTTATTTTAATTTATTCAAAATTTGAACTGATAAAGTTTCAAATGCCTTATCTACATTTTCATTTAACTTGGCTGAAGTCTCAAAATATTTTACTCCTAAACTAGTTACTTTTTTATCTACAATTTGTTTATTAATATTTCTTTTTAAATCAGTTTTATTTCCAACAATAATATATGGAATATCTCCACTTATTTCTTCTAATTTTGAAATCCAAAAATCTAAATTTTTAAAGGAAGATAGATCATTTAAATTAAAAACTACCATAGCTCCAACTGCTTGGACAAAATAATACTCATTACTAAAAAGTTTATCTTGCTGCCCTCCGATGTCCCAGAAGTACAATTTAAAGCCTTTTTCTTTCACATCTTTCTTCAATTCAGGATTTTTAAAGTCTAATTTATCAAGAATATTTGTTAAATCAATTTCTTTTATTAAAAAATTAGCTCCTATTGTTTGATGATATCCTTCGTTAAACTTGTCATCTACATATCGTACTAATAAAGATGTTTTGCCAACTCCAGGCTCTCCACACAAAATCACTTTCCCTCGATACGACATATAATAACTTCCCCCTATTATTTTATCCTATACTTTATTAATAAATTTTTTTTAAAATTTTATTCGATTTTTTTAATTTGTCAAAGTTCATATTTAAGTAAAATTTAAAGATTTAACTTGGATAAGGTACTTTTTTTGGTGTTAATTGAATTTTTTTGCATTCTGAAGAAATGAAATGTCTAAATAAATGTTCATACCCAATAATTTGTTTTGGTATACCATTTTCCAACCATAATCCTGAGGTATATTCAGGGGCTTCTTTTACTTGATCTAAGGTGGTAAGTAAAAAGTCGTTGTCAGTAATCAATAATCCAAAAGGAATTACGCTATCGCCCTCTATAGAATGAATTACTACTGAAATTTTCAATAATTTTTTCATCTCTTCTTTTAAGGTATCATTATATTTTAGAGCAATAACAACTTGAATATCAGATGAAAATTTCTTATTCCAAAGATCTTTTAAAATCCAATCATAACCTCCTAATTCTGTCATTAATAGATCAGGAGTAATTATGAAATAGATTCGCTTCTTTGCTGAACTGATTAGTTCTTTAATCTTTTTTCTAATTTTCTTTCTTGAGTTAATAGCCCATACTCTGGGTTCAGATTTTTCTTTATTAATTTCCAATTCGCTTATTGCTTTCTCTAATATTAATGTTTTTTCTATTTTTTGCTTGTATTCCTCACGAATAGCCTTGAATATTCTTTCTATCGGTATTACTTGATAATTTGCTCCTCTCTTTATAGGTTCTTTTTGAATAAAACCTTTTTCGAGTAATCTATTTAACGAGTCATAAACTCTCGCGCGATCTACTCCTGAATGTTTTGCAATATCTGCTGGACTTAATATTTTATATTTACATAAGGTAAGTAAGACTTTGGAATCATTCTTCGTGAAACCTAATGATTGAAGCGCAATCCCAATTTCAGTTTCATCAATATTATTTCCTAGCAATTTCCAGAATTGTCAATTTTTTTTGTATCTCTATTATAATAATCTATTCTTAGATTTTATATTTTAATTTATTTTTTTAATTAAAATTATAATTATCACTAATAAATGAAAAAATAGAATTAATAGAATTTTTCTTATAAATAGTGAATCTTTGTTATTGAAACTTTAATAAGTATATAATATTGAAAAATTAAGAAATCAAGATTCTATTTAATAGAAGTTGAAATTTCAACAATTATCTGTTCCTTAAAAATTTCACAATGCTTAATAAGAAATCAATTAATTTTCGAAGAGAATATTGAGATATTAATAAAAGTGAAAATTCTAAAAATTAAGAAATAAAGCCTTCATTTAATAAAAAGTAAAATTTGATTTTAGTCGGAAAAATTTTTCCAAAATTAATATAACGATCTGATATTCGAATACCCTTGATCTCTCTTTATCGCGCTCTCAAAATATTGATTCGAATCATAACATTTATATAATAGAAATGTGTAGTTATTATTAATTAATAATCTAATAAAATAAAAGTAATCTTATTTAAAATTAGTGGAGGAATAAAATAATGGCAAAAAAGACACCACCAGCCAAAAAATCTGAAGGATATATTGCTAAAGCACCTATTCGAAGATTAATGAAGAAAGAAGGCGCTGTTCTTGTAGCAGCAGATGCATTGGATAAGTTAATTGACTTCTTAGAGAAGAGTGCTGCTACTGCTACTAAAAATGCACTCAAAGTCTGTAAAGAAGACAAGCGTAAAAGGATAACGGCTGCTGACGTGAGGGACGCAACAAGATAAGTAATTTGAATTTATAATGATTTAGATTTTTTTTTTCTTTTTTTACTTTTTGTGCTATTTAAAATTATCATAAAATTCTTTAGTTAGATATTTATTAATATTATTCTCTAACTTCTTTTTAACATTATCTAATCCCTCAGGTAATACTCGTGTTTTACCCAATATATCTATAAAACCGAGTTCAGATCCATATCTGGGAACTAAATGAAAATGCAAATGATCAATACTACCTCCTGCATCTCTGCCTTGGTTTATACCAATATTATACCCCTTAGGATTATATAAATCATCTAATAACAATTGCATTCCCTGGATTGTTCTTGTTATATGAAGCAATTCTTCCTTGGTAAGTTCAAGGAACTTAGTTATATGTCTTTGGGTTACAATCATTAAATGAGCAGGATTATAAGGATATAAATTTAAAACAATAAAGCACAAATCATCTTCATAGATTTTTAGGGATGTAACCCTTTCATCATTATCTCGTACGGCACATAGGATGCAATCAACTTTTGGTCTTGCTTTTCCTTGAACATAATCTAATTTTCCTAGTGCTTGTAACCACTTATCAAAAATTATCTTTCACCATTAAAATTAATATTATGAGTATAGAGAAAAATCAGGACCTGATGTAAATTCTTTAGTTTTAGTAAAATCTTCTGGTTTTATTTTCCCCACACAATACTCACTTAATATAATATTACTCAAAGCAGCACAATTGAAGACTCTACGCACACTATTGTAAAATCTCTTTTTTGAAACTAGACCATCTTCATCTAGAAATATTTGATCACTAATTTCATATCTATGATTTTGAATATCGATTCTATAAAACATATCTCTTAAGAGAAATAATTTTCTTAATTCCATAAAATATTCGACCTTCTTATTTTCTTTCAAAGAGTTTAATGCATTTACATGAGGAGGAGAAATCTGAGTGCCTAAACTTATAATAATCAATTCTTTATTCTTTGGTTTAAAGACGACCATCATATGCCCCCTTGGACCAGGAGGAAAAGAAAACTGGAATCCAAATTCAAGTTTTCGTTCAGTATTGGGTATTTTTTTCCTTAAAAGTCCCTCATCTAAAAGATATTCTCTAATAATATGTTTAATTTTACTTTCTTTAACAGACATTTTTTATCAATAAATTAAAGAATTAATTGATTAATTTAATTTTTTCAGAAATGTTTAAACAAGCTGTGTATCTGAAATAATTAAAATAAAACATAAACCGTGAAAAAATATCTTAATATTTTCCCTTTGGTCTAGGTTGAGGTTGTATGCCAGCATTCTTCAATTTTTCAATATTATTTTCCAATTCTTCATTTGGAGTACAATATATTACTTGTAAAGAACCTACGTCGATAAATATATTACCTACTATACCTATACCCATCAGTTGATTTTCCTTATTAATAAAAGTTTGGTCAATATCCATTTTAATTGCTTGTTTATTTCCTTCTAATTCAACTAATTTGGGTTGACATGCAGTATAGCCTGTTCCTCTATTGCTTAGTAAGTAAGTTATAATTGCATAATCTAACTCATCGTTAATTTCTCCTTGTTCTTGAAGGACCTTAACTACATTTGGAGCTGACATTTTAATTAATTTAGTTTTTCTTATTTAGATTAAAATTAGTGTAAGTGATTAATAATATTTTGGTTAAGGTGTTATTGGTAAAAAAATAATGTTAAAAAAATATCTTACAAGATTAAAATATAAAAAAGTAGAAGATCAACCCCCTTTCAGTGTTAATACTCATTTTTGACCAGTTCGGTTAGATCGAGGAGTTTCAACTTCCTTTATTAGTCTTTCTCTTCAAAAATGACCTCGTCCACTGAATGCAATGCGCAATTCATACTACTTAAAACATCAGTTACCGTTTCTAATAAAATGTCATTTCCCTCAACACTAATATGTAAAGAAGCTGTTTTTTGATCTAACTCATCAACTTTGATTCGCACTTTTGCCATGCCTTCAATTTCCATTAATGTCCGAGCAACTAATTCAACAGAAGGCATATGGGGCTTTAAAATATCTAAATAATAGGAAACTTTCATTATTTTATTTTAAACCTTTTAGTTTTATTAATCTAATTTGATATTTTTAAACTAAAATTCTATCA
>Ga0114921_10000898_pt1 | contig 12985 bp, 12 predicted proteins | sample BentaG_FD_87016 | JGI IMG/M metagenome (GOLD analysis project Ga0114921, IMG submission 87016) | Deep subsurface microbial communities from South Atlantic Ocean to uncover new lineages of life (NeLLi) - Benguela_00093 metaG | ecosystem: Environmental > Aquatic > Marine > Oceanic > Sediment ...
AAGAGAAGGGCGAAGAATCCTTCCGACGCCTCTCTGGGCATGTCGCCCGGGGTGTGCTCGAGTTGCAGAAAGTTCCTGTAACTGTACATACTCGTGAGTTTGTCGATCGGGTTCTCTAATCTATAATCGCCACTGTGGGGGCTGCCTAAACAGCCCCCACATTTGATTCGCGTGGAGGTCAAACATGAAGGTCGGTGTTTTTAGCTTTGTCTTTCAGGATTTGCTATCTTTCGATCAGGCTTTGGATTGGATCGTTGGGGTTGGTGCCGAGGCAGTCGAAATTGGCTCAGGTGGATATGTGGCTGAACTGGGCGAGTCATACTGCAAGCCAGCAGAATTGCTCGCCGATCCACAAAAACTTACTCAATGGAAAAAAGTTGTCGATGATCATGGTTTAGAGATCAGCGCCCTCAGCTGTCATGGGAACCCTTTGCATCCCAATCCCGAGATTGCCCAGATGCACCATAAAGATTTTCGAGATACGGTGTCTTTAGCGGAGAAATTAAGTGTCCGCAGGGTGATCACCTTCTCGGGTTGTCCTGGTGATAGTGAGGGCAGCAAATATCCTAACTGGGTTACATGCCCCTGGCCACCAGATTTTCTACGTATCCTGGAGTGGCAATGGGAGGAAAGAGTCATCCCCTATTGGCAAGAGGAGGTCCGTTTCTGCCGTGATCATGGCGTAGATATGATTGCCCTTGAGATGCATCCCGGATTTGTGGTCTACAACCCGGAGACGCTGCTCCGTTTGCGAGAGGCGGCTGGTCCGGAAATTGGCGCAAATTTCGATCCCAGCCATCTCTTCTGGCAGGGTATCGATCCGATCTTCGCCATTCGCGAATTAGGAGAGGCTATTTACCACGTGCATGTTAAGGACACCATTATCGACCCGGTTAACACGCCGGTGAACGGAGTCTTGGACACCAAACCTTACGCTGATGAGGCCAACCGGGCCTGGATTTTCCGCACGGTCGGATACGGGCACGACCTCAAATTCTGGAAAGACCTAGTCAGTAATCTGCGTCTGGTGGGCTATGATTATGTTCTGAGTATGGAACATGAAGATAGCCTGATGTCATTGCGCGAGGGACTAGAGAAAGGCGTTGGTGCCCTCCGTGAACTGGTGCTGACCGATGAGCGTGGCAAGCCGTGGTTTGAATCCTAGAGATGCACGTTAATCTGGATTATGGTCGCCATGGATTAGAGGTTTCACTGCCGGATTCGGCGGACGTCTTGACGACTCGCTTTGTCCCTGGGCTCCCCAATGAGGTTGAAGCCATCCGCCAGGCGCTCCGTGAGCCTATCGAATCTCCACCTCTTGCTTCACTGGTCAATCCCAACGATCGTGTGGTCGTGGTGCACACCGATATCACCCGGGCAACTCCCAACGACCGCATCTTACCGATCTTGTTGGATGAGCTTCATGAGGCGGGTATCACTGCGCGGAATATCACCCTGCTAAACGGTCTGGGGACCCACCGACACCAGACTGAGGCGGAACTGCGCTCGATGTTGGGTGACCACATCATAGATAACCACCGCTGCCTGCAGCACGATTGCCACGATGATGACAACTTGATTTCCCTGGGTGGGACTTCGCTGGGTCATCCGGTGCGGATCAACCGCTTCTATATGGAAGCTAATGTACGTATATTGACCGGTTTTATTGAACCGCACTTCTTCGCCGGTTTTAGTGGTGGTCCCAAGGCTATCTTACCCTCTTTAGCAGGAGTAGAAAGCGTTTTCACCAACCATGGGCTGGGGATGGTCGCTCACCCCCAGGCCGCCTGGGGTGTGACCGAGGGAAACCCGATCTGGATGGAGATGCGTGAGGTTGCCTTGCGAACCAATCCGACCTTTTTGCTTAACGTCGCTCTTAATACCCGACAGGAGATCACTGCAGTCTTTGCAGGGGATATGCTCGCTGCCCATTCCCAGGGATGCGATTTTGTAAAAGATAACGCCATGGTGGCCGTGGACTCACCCTATGAGATCGTGATCACTACCAACAGTGGATATCCCCTCGACCAGAACCTGTATCAATCAGTAAAAGGTATGAGCGCTGCCAGTCAGGTAGTGAAAGAAGGTGGTTCGATTATTATCGCCACAGCCTGCGAGGATGGTCTCCCGGATCATGGTAGCTATGCGGCGCTGTTGGCAGAGGCTGGTTCGCCGCAGGGTATCTTGGATATGATCTCGCAGCCTGGTTTCAGTGTCCAGGATCAATGGCAGGTGCAGATACAGGCTCAGATCCAGAGTCGCGCTGAGGTGTACGTCTACAGCGATGGCCTATCCGTTGAACAGATCCAGCAGGCATTGCTCCACCCCTGTGGTGATATTGAGGCTATCGTGGCGTGCCTGCAGTCCGCCTATGGATCTCGGGCGCGCATCTGTGTCATGCCGGAAGGCCCCCAATTGATCCCGTATTTGCGGTAATCGACAACCGCAATCTTGTGCCTGATCCGAATTTAACACCAGACTTATACCTGTTCGATGCTATGTGTGAGGTGATCCTATGCACAGCAAAACATACCGCTTAAAAGAGTTTATTGGCTCCAAGGATAACCGCAGCTTGATCGTTGATGCAAGCGCTGGTCTTTCCTTAGGACCTTTGCCTGGATTAGAGCAGTTCGCACCCGCGGTCCAACCAGTGCTTCCTTTAGTGGATGGTCTGATTACCAGCCCGGGTCAGGCGGGTAAGCTTTCCGGGCGCACTCGCCAGGACGCAGCCTTGTTGGTGCGGGCTGACTGGACAAATGCCTTGCGGGGACCTGATTTTGTGCTCCCACCGGAGACGGTCAGCCATATCCCTCTGCTTAATCCAACCGATGCCCTCGATTTGGGGGCCAGCGCGCTGGTAATCTACTTCTTGTTGGGATTCGAAGAAGTGATCGAGGCTGGTTGTCTGCATAATACAGTCCAATTGTCACTCAAGGGGACCCAGGTTGGAATGCCTTTGATCGTCGATGTCCAATCCATAGGTCCGCGGGTAGTACTTCACGATAAAGCCATCGAATTGGGTGTCTCCTATGCGCTCGAAGGAGGGGCGGATGGAGTTGCTGTGCCCTGGTCGAATCGCGAGTCGTTCCAGAACATCTTAGCCATGGCTTCTGGGGTGCCAGTCTGGATCAAGCCAACTTCTCTGGATGAATCCTCTACTCAATTGGGGGATGCGCTGCAGATGGGCGGCACAGGACTGTGGCTCGACCAATACCTCTTCACCGCTGAGGACATTCCGGCGGTTTTAAGTGGGTTCGGAGAGCAGATCCATCAGCAGGAACCATCGGAATAATCCCAGGAGTGTGAATATGAACGCTGGATTGCAGACCAGAATGGATAGATTATTCAACCGGCACGGAGATGGTCGCGCGGTGTGCGTCGCCGCTGATCACGGTTATATGAGTGATGTCACTCCTAATGTAGTCAATTTGCGACCAGTAACCGAAGCCGTGATCCGGGGCGGTGTGGATGGTATCTTGCTCAGCCCCGGACAGGCTGTCCGCTTGGCATCTTACTTTCAAGGGCGAGATGGACCAGCATTGATCCTGCGTGCTGACTGGATGAATATGCCCCGCCTGGGCACATCCAATGTTGCCAACGCTGTTCCGCAGCGTTTGTTAATCCACCAGAAAGTGATCACAGCTCAGCAAGCTCTCGATTTGGGCGCCTCGGCGATCACAATTTACCTGTTCCTGGGTTATAACGACCAGATTGAAGCGACCGGGATCGAGGTTTGTGCTCGTTTTGTTAGCGAGTGTCATCGGGTCGGTTTGCCGTGCATCATTGAACCGCTGGCTTACGGTGGTCAGGTGACCGGTGCCAATAGTGTCGAAATCCTAACTTTGGGGGCACGCATGGCAGTTGAGCTCGGGGCTGATGCCCTGAAGATTCCCTACACCGGAGATGTAGAAACCTTTCGGGACTTGGTCGAGACAGCTGAAGTACCAGTCCTTGTCTTGGGAGGAGCTCGCTCGGATTACGAACGCGATGCTCTGGAGCTTTTTGCTGAGGGATTGCAGGCAGGGGGCATGGGTTGTCTGATGGGGCGTAATGTGACCAAATCGCCCGACCCCCAAGGCATGGTCGCGCAGTTATGTGGTATTGCCCACCAGGGGAGGTCGGTGGATCAAGCCTTGCGAACTGAGGCCTGGGATTACTTGCGGCTGAAAGCCCATCCTGCTAAGTGCACTGGCTGCCAGTTGTGTGTCATTGCCTGTGTTGCCAGCCATGATGAGGGGGATTACAGCCCTACCCTTTCTCGTTTACGCATCGATCCAGGGAGGAAACAAGGGCAGCACAGAGTGATGTACTGCACCCTGTGTAAGAAATGCCTGGATGTGTGTCCCACAGATGCATTACGCTGGCACGCACAATCGGGTGCTGTTGAATTGCTGGTGGATGATTGCACAGCCTGCGATGAGTGCGTCAAGATATGCCCCACACAGGTAATCGTACACAGCGATACAGGAATTCAGATCGCTACTGGGGAGACTCTCGATTGGTATCCAGTAGTGTGCGACCTGTGCGCAGGAGAACCTGAGTGCACCATCATCTGCCCCACAGGGGCGATCTTCATAGCTGAGCGGAAGGAGCTGGCCTGATGGACTTACGTAAACGCGCCTATTGCGACCAGATATTGCGAGTAAATTTATCCTCAGTTGAGTTTCAATCTTCACCATTGCCGGCTGATGTCATGCCGCTCATTCTGGGGGGTAAAGGGTTGGGCGCCTGGTTGCTCTACCATGAACAACTAGCTGGAGTCGATCCGCTCTCTCCTGGGAACAACCTGATCTTCCATAATGGTCCCTTGACCGGCACGACAGCTCCCACTGCTGGGCGTTTTGGCTGCACCACGCGCAGTCCAGCCACCGGCACATATAGTGATGCTTATTGCGGCGGTTATTGGGGGCAGATGCTTAAGTATGCTGGCTACGATGCCTTAGTAGTGGATGGCGCAGCTGACCAGCCGGTGATGTTGGTCATCGATGATGGACAAGTCGCACTACGTCCAGCAGACCATTTGTGGGGTCTGAGCATCACCCAGACCAGCCAGCAGATTCGGCAAGAATTCGGGCAAGATTGGCAATCGCTGGTCATCGGGCCGCCGGGTGAGAAGAAGCGTAATCTGGCTGGTATTTTCAATGAGACGCGCGCCTTGGCCAGGGGCGGCGTCGGCGCGGTGATGGGCTCCAAGAACCTGAAAGCTATCGTTACCCGTGGACGCGGTGCAGTCAAGGTTCATGATCAGGAGAGATACCGCCGCGCTCTGCAGCTGGCTTTTCGCGCCGTGCGCATGTCCAGTGAGACGACCCTGTTAAATCGTGAGGGCACTGTCAATATCCTCGAGATCATCAATGTGATGGGTGCCCTGCCGACCCGCAACTTCCAAAGGGGTCAGTTTGAGGCTGCCGATAACCTTTCTGGGGATTCATTCCGCCAGCACGAGTGGGTGAAGGATTATGCCTGCTTTGGCTGCCCAATCGCCTGTGGAAAATACACCCGTCCTCTGGAGGATGGTGTGGTCATCGAAGGTCCGGAGTATGAGACCACTTTTGCATTGGGTCCCAACTGCGCCATCGGCGAAAGAGAAGCTATCATCCGCCTGAACTGGTGGTGCGATGAGTATGGTTTAGATACGATCAGCACTGGCGGTGTATTGGGTCTGGTGATGGAGATGTACGAGCGCGGTCTGATCAAGGCCGATGACCTGGACGGCATTCAACCGCGATTTGGTGATGTAGAAGCTGCTCTATCCCTGGTCGAAAAAATGGCCAAAGTTGAGGGTTGCGGGGAGTGGCTGGCGCAGGGTGTAGCTTCTATCGCTGAACAGTACCCCGCTGCGCAGCCCTTTGCCATGCATGTCAAAGGGCTTGAGATGCCAGCCTATCACCCCAACGCTGCTAAAGGTACTGCCCTGGCGTACGCAATATCTGAGCGGGGAGCCTGCCATCTACGCGGTGCGCCACTCGGTGAACTGTTCAGTGGCTCTGCTGACCCGCTGGCCATAGAGGGAAAGGCACAGCTATTCCGGGACCACCAAGCGGATAAAGCCGTTTGGGATAGCGCCTGCCTGTGTTATTTCCCGGGCTATGGTATGAAGCTCAAGGAACTTTGGCAGCTGGTCACCGCCGCCACTGGATTCGATTATCCTGCAGTGAAAGACCTGGAATTAGTAGGCGAGCGTGTCTCGACCCTGGCGCGCGCTTTCAACATTCGTGAAGGCTTTCGTCGGGAAGCGGATACTCTCCCCTTGCGCAACCTCGACCAACCTATGGTTGGAGGGCCAGCGGAAGGGCATGTGGTCGAACTTGCACCCATGCTCGACGAGTATTATCGCCTCATGGGCTGGGATGCAGATGGAGTACCAACCCGTCAGCGGATGCAGGAATTACAGATCATCAATAGCGATGTGGATGAGGCGTGACAGTCGCATCTACAGCCTTTTTTCTCATGGTCGCCATCATCGCCTTTATGATCGGTCTGGCCAAAGGCGGATTGGGGGGCACGCTCGGAGCGCTGGCAACACCCCTCCTTGCGCTGGTCATGCCAGCCGACCAGGTTATTGGGTTGATACTTCCCATCTTGATGTTGGCGGACATATTCGCAGTTTCTTTTCACTGGAAACGTTGGAATGCTAAACTTGTGCTGCTGTTGATCCCTGGTGCAATACTCGGGGTCACTATCGGCATCTTCTTCATCACCAATGCCCCAACTGAAGCATTGCGCACCGCATTGGGGGTGATCGTTCTGATTTTTGCAGTATACAAAATCTTTGAAAACCGCATTCAAAGCTCACTGGTATACCACCCGAAGAACTGGCATGGCTTGTTAGCTGGGACTATCACCGGCTTCTCCTCTGCCCTGGCGCACACCGGTGGACCTCCAGTTAGTATCTACCTGCTCTTACAGGATGTGACCCCGCGCGTTTTTATCGCTACCTCGGCCATTTTCTTCTTCCTGCTTAACTGGATCAAGGTGCCCTATTACTGGTATGCAGGATTATTCAATTTCCAACTTCTGCTGCAGATATTCTGGCTGCTGCCACTTGTACCTCTTGGCGTGTGGGTCGGTCGCTGGGGGGCAAGCAAGGTGGATAAAGAAACCTTCGAGTGGATCATCACAATGCTGCTGGTTATAGCGGCGTTGATGTTGATTTTCGCTTGATCCCTAACTTTCCTGTTTATTGGTTTAGAGCCAGCAATGCCATCGCCTGGGTGACGAGTTCCACACGCGTCGTTCTCGGAATCCAACCATTGCGCAATGTGCTGATGCCTAATAATAATGAAAGCGCTCAAATAGATTTCCCATTATCTCCCTCATTAAGCATGCCTGGTATTTGATCTGCATTCTCAGGGCTTTCAGAAGCTACACCACTGTTTCCTCGGACGTCAGTTTCTTGATGCTTTCGATTATTCCTGATCCCTTCTAAACGCCACACGCGCCATATGACCAGCAGTGAGATTGCCCACAAGACCACCACCACAGCGATGATCAGGTAATCTTGGATTGGATCCAGCCAATCCAACATGAGCGTCTCTTGCAGGAAGGGGACAGCAACAGTGATGGCGACAGTGACGAAGAATAACACGAATAAGACCAGCACCATCATAGATAGACGGCGATCATCGCTTACTGGCGCGCCCCCCGCAAGGATGCGGTTGGGAGGTCTGAGGAAGATCACCACCATCAATCCCATGAAGACTAATGCATAAGTGACGGTTAAATGGAAATATTCTTCATCACCAGTTGTGCTCTTGAAGTAGAAGAAAACAAATGTTGCCGCAATACCGATGGTAACCGCAGCTGGAAGCACAAAGTGGGTCAATGATTTACGCAGGCTCTTTCCGTAAAGCACCCCGGATTGTGCCCAGAGCGTTAACCCAAGGGAAGGGATTGTTATTGATACGACAGAGATCACTGTTAATTGGATGCCGCGGAAAGGAAATCCAAATCCGATAAGTTGGATAGCGGTGATTAACAACGTCAGGTAAAAGACCTGGGTCAGGTAAAGTTTTAAGATGTCGAGCAGACCGTTGACGATGCGCTGTCCTTTGTCCAACACTTTTTCTAAAACACGTGGTGAATTCTCGAGCAGGAGAATGTCTGCCACGCTCTGGGCAGCCTGGCTGCTGCGTTGATGTGCGAGCGCCAGATTTGCCGCGCGCATAGCTGGCACATCATTAACCGAATCCCCAATGACTGCTACGTATTCCCCACTGGATCTTAAATCTTTTACAACTTCTCCCATTTGTTGAGGGGATAACTGCAGAAATGTTGCATTATCTGAAGCTGATTGGAGACGATCTCCGGCCTCCATTGCAGATAATTCAGCGCCTGAAACCATGTTTGAGGCAATATCTTGGAGGCCCACCTTGGCGAGCAGGTTAGCAACTTGCTGCGGCCGCTCGTCGGTAAAGATCTTGATCCCGATCCCATTGCGGACGAATTTCTTGATTGCTTCCACTGCCCCTGGTCGCAGTTGTTCATCGAAGGTCAGCGTGCAAAGGGGAATGAGTGGAGTTGGGAATTGAGGCCTGCCGCTTTCATCAAATATTGGGCTTGGGTCCGGATAATAAGCAAAGAGTAGTTCTATCTGCTGCCCCGTTTGTGATTCTTGCTTCTCCTCCTCTTGAGGCTGACCATCATCGCTTTGGGTAATGCGTGTCAGAATGCGGCGAAAGAAGCCTGGTTTTTGTGAAGACTCATCATCGGGAGGAGCCTCACCTGGGTTCTCGAAGGCTTGAGAATCCTGTTTTGAGGGCGCTGTGGATAATCCGTCTCCATCTGCCTGCTCACTAGTTTCGGCTGAGTTTTGATCAGAACGACGCAATAATCCTCCAAACCGTGAAAACAGCTTGCGGACCTGGCTGGGTTCACCTTTTGTTGTCAGATCTTCATATCCTCTACCTTGAGTCAGGTAGGGTTCCAAAGCTGCTGGTGCACCCAGGACATAAACACCCTCAAGATCTGGATCATTGAAGGTGAGCGCGTTCCAACCATAAGTCGAAAGAAAAGGAGCTTCATCCACCGCCTCACGGGGATTTCCATCAAAGGAGTTGGTCATTGAGCGTATAAGTTGATTATCGAGGCTGGTGCTGCGCGCATAATCACCTAATATTTGGCTGATGCGGCTCTCAGTGAAGATCTCTTCTTCGTCGTCCTGTGAAATCGCCTCCATTTCAACTCGCATTCCCGTCAGAACGCCCTCTCGCGAGAAGCAGATCGTGTTAACCTGGGCCATGGTTTCAACCGACCTGGCGCGGTTAACCAGGGCCCCGATTTTTGCAATATCTGCAGTACTGGCTGCATAGGTCACAATAATCATGAAGTACAGACCAGCCGGGGCGAGTCCGAAGATGATGCCTGCCACTTCGTTATACACTTCTTCTGGGATGGGAAGATCCAAATTAAGGTAAGTGTTGATAAGAAGAATTGTGAATATTGCCACCACAACCAATAAGATTCGCAGGGCGCCGTTGATTATTTTCTCAATCGGGGTCAAACGTTCCTGAGTATCTGGAGAATCCTCAATCAAAGTGGTGATAAACCGATCGCGGCCCACCTTCTGTACCTGGTAGACAGCCCGGCCGGATACACAGAAGCTCCCAGCGAATACTAGTTCCCCATCTTCCTTGATTGCCCTTCTTTCCCCAACACCCAACATGGATTCGTCGATCACCAGGTTGTCCTGATGGACCAGCATACCGTCGGCCAGCAGTTCATCACCAGGACCGAAGGCGACCATATCATCAACCACGATATCGTTAGCGTCAATACTGCGTGTTTTTCCATCCCGGATCACGGTGACCCTAGGATGGGTCTTTTGAAGCAGGTCTTTGATGCGCATCCTGGCAAAGGATTCCTGAAAAACATTCACGCCAATATTCAGGCACAATACTCCAATGCTGATCAGGGCATCCAGAGGCCTGCCGAACAAGAGCTGTATAGCCGCCAATCCCACCAGACTGAGATTGAAGATCGAGAGCACATTTTCTCGCCAGATTTCACTTCGTGTGCGGCGTGGTTTGAAATAGAGCGTGTTATCCTGACCTTCAATCTTGCGCTCATCTGCTTCCACTTCGCTCAAGCCGCTGATCTTGCGCAGGTTTATTTTTTCTTCCGGGGTGTGTTTCTTCGCCCTCTTAAGAGCGCTGAGCTTTCGCCAACGGCTGAATAAAATGGCGATCAGGAGGGTCCCTGCAGCAAGGATGACCGCGATCAGGATATTCGTGTTTCGGTGATATTCTTTAGAAGATTCTTCCATGAATTCAGTGGTTGGACAGTGTTTTAATGGATATTCCCTTAAGTATACTTCTCCCTATCTGTGATGGATAGGAAGCTGGAACAAATTTTTGATTTAATTATCGCCAACATAAGTCAGCCGTATGGTGGCCAAATGAAATGCTAAGAGTACCTCCAGCCAACGGAGTACGGGGCCCGGCGGCTTCTAGTAAACGGTCATCCAACTCGGTGGGGGTGCGTGCCACAGCCCAAGGTAGCGCACGCCGGATCAACCAGGTACCGACGATGTATCCGGCGAGAACTCCCAGCAGTGAAACCCACAAGATGATCCAATCATCAATCCCCAAACCTAGAAACGTTTGCTCATCGATGCCCATTTCACTGACAATGCGGGAGACCTCCGCCTCGAATAAACCAGGTGTAGCAGTGGGCATTGGCGTCCGAGTGGAAATCTCCCCTCCCAATAGACCCGCATCTCAACCTGGTTGATCGATTTCAAGACTAGGAGGTTCCGCGGTTACGGTCAACACCGAAGATGTTGTCGTTGGCTGGGTTTCCCGAGTGTCAGCTTTGTCCGTTCCGGTACAAGCTGCCATAAGAAAGAACGCAGGAATTACAACAAGGATAATAAGTTGGTTCGCTTTTTTCTTCAGCATTTATCTCACAAAACGAAGTCGACTATCTGCTTCATCATCACTGGTTGATTTTCTCTTCTGAGAAGTGATCTCGATATAGCCGTAGCTGCCGGATTGAGAGCAATATCAACCCTGCACCACCAACAGTGGCCCAGGCAGCCGCAACCCAAATGACTGCTCGATGGGGATTTTCTGGTGAGACCAATATCAACACCCCCAAACCGATTTCTGTGATTCCGAGCAGAAAACTACTCAATGTCCATTCACGCCCTTCATTGTGACTCGTCTGGAACCCTCCGAAGATGTGAACCAGACCCGTAAGTACTGCGATTATCCCAAACATAATAGGGAATGCTTCAGGGGCTATGATGGGGGCAGTACGAGGACGAAGGAGGATCACGGACCCTCCTGCGATCCCCATAATGCCTGCCACAAACCACAACCCCTTTCGCCTGGCCCCGCGAAGACCCCAGCTAATGCTAGAAATCCCGCTAAACAGCCAGTACATGGCCATAAAATTCAGTAAACTGCTCTTAGAATCAATGTAAGGTAATAACAATCCAAGGCCTAATGCCAAAGCAAATACACCTCGGGCCAGGGTAATCCACCAGTACTTGCCAGGGGTTTTTTTGACTCCATCACTGGGAACGGTCATGTTAAGTCATCCAACATCTCAAACCAATTACGAAATGTCCCAGTTTCGTTGATGATCTCACCCAACTGGTATCCCCCGACGGTTTTTCTTGAAAATTCTGACATTTCGCCTCCAATTTCAGTATTGGAATATGTGCAGTTGCCAAGGGCTGTGTAGGCAACGGTGCTGCAAGTGCAGACATCCAGTATGGACTTATTGCCGCCAAAGAGCGAGCGGATCGCGTCCTTTGAGCAAAGACCAGGCGAAAATAAAAAGCGCCGCCTGTCCCAGCGCAATCCAGATAGATATGATGGTTATTGCAATCGTGAGCCATGTAACCCCTGAGGAGACCCTTGATTCAAGTCCATCAACTGCGCTCCGTAGGCTGACGATGTCCTCTCCGAACTTACCTACTTGTTCCTGGAATGTAAGGAGCGTGGTTTCGGTAGCGAGCAGTATGTCGCGCAGTTGGTTGATCGCCTCATCGCTGAGTGTTGTGAAGCCCTGAACGCTCTCTTCCAAGTCATTGACTTGGTTCTGAAGATCGGTCTTGGTATCGGTGATGGACTGGATCAACTCCTCTCCCGGGGTCTCAAGCTCGACGAAGGGTAACTTGTTGAGACCCTGGATGGATGTGTCAAAGGCAACATAGGTCTCACGCACTCCCTGGGTAAACTCGGCGATGTCGTTCACCACTGGCTCCAATGCCTCCTGGATGATGTCAGCGGTTTCTTGCAGGGCTTCAACCCGCTCCTGGATGCCCCCGGTAACCGACTCTAGCGTTGTTTGAAGCACAGCAACAAGGTCTTGTGCTTCGGTCAACACCTCGTCAAGTGCGTCTAGGTATGTGGTTGACTGCTCCAACGCGTTATCCACTGTCTGGAAGATGTCCTGTAACCCCTCGATGAGGGGCGGTCTGAGATACCAAGAACCGATAATGACAACGATACTGGTCAAGAAGAAGATGATACAAAGAGCGAGAATCACCAGCAAGCCAAAACGTTTCCATGTATTCATACTTCATTCCTTGATGATCACCGCAGCCAGGATTTCAATGCCAAGCGAGGCCAACTCAATCAACTCCGAACTATAGGCCTAGCAAATCTTTTTTCTTAGCATAGAATTCTTCCTGTGTAATGACACCTTGATCACGAAAAGATGCTAATCGTTCCAATTCATCGAGTTATGATTCATCTGTTGTTCCCTGTGATGCTGCCTGGGTTGCAGATTTTTCGTCAGGTTCATTTCCTGCTTCAAGCAAGGCGATCTCTTCATCTGTCAGTTCTTGCGCTTGAATGTCGAGTTCGTCCATTGCGCCTTCAAATTCCACCTTGGAGAGTTCCTTGGCTTTTTTGCCAATGAGTTTTTCCTTACGTCTGGGTCAGTTTATACGCGCCAGGACCCATACCGAGAACCACCATACTGATGATCATAATTTTTCGCAACCGCCGCCGTCTCCTTCTGCGGGTCCTCC
>Ga0114921_10000900_pt1 | contig 12968 bp, 11 predicted proteins | sample BentaG_FD_87016 | JGI IMG/M metagenome (GOLD analysis project Ga0114921, IMG submission 87016) | Deep subsurface microbial communities from South Atlantic Ocean to uncover new lineages of life (NeLLi) - Benguela_00093 metaG | ecosystem: Environmental > Aquatic > Marine > Oceanic > Sediment ...
ACCGGAACGTCAGTATAAACGAACCCAGCCCCTTTGCAGATAGGACAGAGTGAACTGGGTGATGGCTCCGGCTCCTCAGCGCCTGACCATGTGTCCATACTTGCCTTTAAAGTATTTATCCGGGCCTGCCTTCTTCGCAGAATCTCGCCTATATGCTCCACTACTCCTGCCTTCCGATGACCAGTTTTCTAAAATGGCAGCGATATACCTCCAGTTTCTCTTGTTAAGGGAAACCGCCTCTTTAATGGCATCTTTAATCCAGTCTACCGGGTACAGCTTCTCTGCCTCACGCAACTCCTCGGCAATCATCGGGGTTAGCATCCCAATGTTCTGCTCATAAAGGGTAAAGATGTCTGGCAGTTCCTCAATCTCAACATAGGCCTGTCCCTGAGCTTTCAGTCCGGGAAGTTGAAACTCACCACTTTGAATTTTAGCTACAATCTGTCTATTATCCTCAGTATTGAGAAAATAGATATCCTCGGTGGCTCCGTCTCTATCTAAGGCCATATGAAGGATGGTTCCCCGCCCGGTAGCCATCTCCAGGGCTTTACGCAATACCTCATCAGGTGGCTTGGCCACTTCCTTAAGGCCACTCATCAGGCTGGTATTACTCAAAAGCTCTTTATAAGTAATGAAGCGGGGATAGCCCCGTTTGCGGTAAAGTTCCGCAAAAATGTGGAGGGTTGTCTTTAGCTCAGCCATATCACTGATTTGGGGCAGCAGGCTGCTGAAGAAAAAATTGGGTAGGGGGGTAAACTGCATCTTGGCTGGGAAACCGGTAAACTGCTTCATAATAGACTCGGCTCTTGACTGGTAATCATATTTTCAAATTTAGCTGTCTTGGGTACGAAGCGCAGGTCAATTTCTCCGATAGGTCCGTTTCGCTGCTTGGCAATGATAATATTGGCAATGCCTCGTGGATAGTCTTCACCAGGGTGATCCTTTTCCCACGCTTCCTCAGTAGGGTAATAATAATCATCCCGATAGATAAACATAACCACGTCAGCATCCTGTTCAATGCTTCCGCTTTCACGCAGGTCAGAAAGCTGGGGTCTATGTGAAGCCCGCCACTCTACAGCTCGGCTAAGCTGAGATACCGCCACCACGGGAACACCAAGCTCACGAGCTAATGCCTTAAGGGAACGAGAGATGTAGCTAATCTCCTGAACCCTGTTTTCTCCTCTCCCATCCCCCTGCATTAGTTGCAGGTAATCAACAATAATGAGGTCGATGCCGCGCTCAAAGTGAAGTCGGCGAGCTTTGCCTCTCATCTCGATTACTCGGAGCTGGGGAGAATCGTCAATATAGATTGGGGCTTCGGAAAGGATGCCGGTGGCATCCATAATCTGCTTTTCCTCGTCCTCATTTTGGAGCCCGAGGCGAACCCGTCTTAAATTGACCCCGGATTCACCGGATAGTAAACGCAGCACCAATGGCTCCCGTGCCATCTCCAGACTGAACAGAGCAACACAAGCCCCTTGCTCCACGGCAGCATTTCGGGCAACACCAAGAGCCATGCTGGTTTTGCCCAGGCTGGGTCTGCCGGCAATAATAATCAGGTCAGAGCGCTGAAATCCACCCAGAAACTCGTCAAGCTTGCTGAAACCAGAGAGCGCATAAGGAAGTGGCGCCTTATAGCCTTCGACTTCGGCAGCCGGGCTGGGAGCAGCCTCGAAGTACTTATCCAGCACCTGGCGGATATGAATGAAATCTCGGGGACTCTGCCCATGGCGTAGCCTGAATAGGACTTCCTCTGCCCGACTAAGGCTGGTGTCAACATTAGGGTCAGCCTCGTAACCAATAGCCGCAATCTGCCCGGCAGCGTTAATAAGACCACGCATTACCGATAGGCGATAAACAATTTGGGCATAGTGCTCAATATCAAGCGAGGTAGGGACTATGGATATCAGGTGTGATAAATAGGCGGCGCCACCACATGGCTCCAGTTTCCCCTGTCGGGCAAGCTCCTGTGCTACCGTGATTTGGTTTATCGCCTCACCGCGCTGATAAAGCGATAGGCATGCCCCATATACCCACTGGCTTGGTTCGTGGTAGAAGTCTGGCGGCTGCAGGAAGGTAGCAATTTTATAGATAGCTGTGCCATCTACCAGGAGCGAGCCGGTTACGGCTTCCTCGGCATCAATATCGTGCGGCGGCAATTTTTCACCATACACTCTAATCCGTCTCCTTCTCCTTGTCCTTCTTTGCCTTCGTCTCCTTCTCCTTGTCCTTCTTTGCCTTCGCCTCCTTCTCCTTGTCCTTCTTTGCCTTCGCCTCCTTCTCCTTGTCCTTCTTTGCCTTCGCCTCCTCTTCCGTAACCGTTACCTTTATTTTGGGTATTACGTCCTTAGCTAGCCTGATGGCTACCTCATAGCTGCCGAGCTGGTGGATGGGCTCAGCTAACTCTATTTTCCTTTTGTCAACAACTATCCCGGTACTTTTTTGCAGTTCAGAAGCAATATCGGCGCTGGTAACCGAGCCATGCAGTCGCTGTTTAGCTCCGGCTCGGGCTTTCAGGATAATTTCCTTCCCCTCCAGTTGGTGAGCCAGCTCGACTGATCCCGCCTCGGCGTGAGTTTCCTTCCTGCGTTGGGCCTCTACCATACTGGTAGCTGCAGGGTTGAACAGTAAGGCTAGTTTTTGAGGGATGAGGAAGTTCCTGCCGTAGCCATCAGCTACCTCCTTTACCTCACCAGCCCTAGCCACCCTGGGCACATCTTTCACAAAAACGACCTTCACCACTTTTGCCTCTTTTTATAATTATACTTCACCAGGGAGGGAAGGAAAAGCTTATTCAGTGATAAATTTTTCAGCATATATAGCGGCAGTAGCCCCATCTCCAGCGGCAGCAATTATTTGCCGGGGAGAGTTGCAGCGTATATCGCCAGCAGCAAAAACACCAGGTATATCGGTCTCCAACCCGTCGTTGGTGATGACACAGCCAGTGTCGTCCAATGATAAAACACCTTTAAGATAATCGGTATTAGGCTTAAGTCCAGTAGAGACAAAAATTCCGACTACCTCAAGACCAGATTTCTCCCCGGTTTGCACCTGACGAAGCCCGATTCTGTTAACGAAATCTCCGCCTTCAATTTCCTCAACCACGGTATCCCACAGGAATTCTATTTTGGGTTCAGAGAAGGCTTTTTCCTGCAGAATAGGAGTGGCGCGGAGCTGGCGGCGACGGTGTATCACGGTTACCTTAGAGGCAAACCTAGCCAAGTGAAGCGCCTCAGTAATGGCAGCGTTACCACCACCGACTACAGCTACTGGCTTGTCTTTGAAGAAATAAGCATCACAGGTGGCGCAGTAGGATACCCCTCTGCCGGTAAATTTCTCTTCCCCGGGGACGTTCAATTTTTGCCGGCTAGAGCCACCGGCTATAATCACCGCCTTAGCTGTAAAGTTGCCTTGGGTGGTCTTTACCACTTTTTGCTTCTGATGAAGCTCGAGGCCAGTGACCTCGGCCATAATAGTTTTTAGCCCGTATTTTGTCGCCTGCTGACGCATCAACTCACTCAGTTCACCGCCGCCAATGCCCTCGGGAAAACCAGGGTAATTGTCTACCCGCTCGGCATTTACCATCTGACCACCAACCAATCCCTTTTCTATAAGCAGGCTGTTGAGCTTGGCTCTGGCTGCATAAAGTCCGGCAGTAAGTCCCGCCGGACCACCACCAATAATAACTATCTCATATTCTTCATTCATGGTTTAATTCTTATTTGTCTATTTCCTCAGTTGAAAATTTAGCTCGTGGGACTTCTCTCCCACAGGTCGCAACGTCCTCCCCATCGGGCCAGAACCTGACCATTAATCGAAAGCTGGGCTACCTCACATAGGTTAGGGCAGGCTTTGCATTCAAAGGAGGAGGTATGATACTTTATTTCACTTACGCCAAATCCTTTAAACTGGCTTCCATTATTGTTATTTATCATCTCTTCATGCACCAGCAAGGCAGCACCTATTGCTCCCATGATTTCGTGGTGGGGTAGGACAATAACCTCGGTACCCAGCTCTTCCTGGAGGGCTCTCACTATTCCCTGATTAAAGGCGACTCCTCCCTGGAATACTATGGGGGGCTTAATATCCTTGCCCAGACCAACATTATTAAGGTAATTACGAACTAGCGCCTGGCACAGACCATAGAGAATATCCTCAATCCGATGCCCCATTTGTTGTTTATGTACCATATCTGATTCAGCAAAAACTGTGCATCGCCCGGCAATACGCACCGGCGTGTTAGTATCCAGTGCCCGCTGGGCAAACTCCTCAATGCTCATGTCGAGGCGCAGCGCCTGGTGGTCAAGAAAGCTACCGGTGCCGGCAGCACACACCGTGTTCATGCCGAAGTCGGTTACCACTCCGTCTCTGACAATGATAATCTTACTATCCTGCCCCCCAATTTCAATGATGGTCTGCACCTGAGGGACATATTGCAGGGTAGCCACCGCATGGCTGGTAATCTCATTCTTAACTAAATCGGCACCAACGATAACCCCAGCCAGGTAGCGGGCGCTCCCCGTGGTAGCTACACCACAAATGTTAACATCTTCAGGCAATTGCGGCTTTATTTGTTTCAGGCATTGCTGCACCATATCAATGGGCTTGCCCTGCGTCGGCAGGTAGATATGAGTAACCAGCTCATCATCTCTACCCAGCACCGCCAACTTAGTGGTTACCGAGCCAACATCTATACCCAAATAAACTTCCATGGTATCCCCCCTATACGGCTACTCGTTGTCGCTTATTACTGCTCGCCCGTCGCTTGCGTTCCAAAAGGTCGACAAAAGCCTCCAGTCTGGTCAGCAAGCCGGTCTTAGCTAGTTGCTCATCACAGAGTATGGTTAGCACCGGGATATTCTCCCTAGTTGATGGCATGATATTTTGAGCTACTATTTCAGGCATACAGGTGAACGGTGCCAGGTGTATCAAGCCATCATATTCTTTAGCGTGGAGCACCTTTTCCCCCACCGATTCCCAGCCATCACCGCCGACATCCCGCTTGAGGTAGGGCAGAGCTGCCTTATGAATCCTCGCCATCTCATCTATGCCCAACGGATTGAGGAACAGGCTGTACTTAACCCACTCTGAGACGAAGGTTCTCCGCTTTACCTCTACCCCCAGTTTACCCAACTCGCTCTCCACATCTAAGTTGGAGAAGGGCTCCAGCACCACATAAAACTCCCCAGTAACGCCCACTACTAGCGGTTGAGCCTGGGTATCCTTGGGCACTTGGTTGAGCCGGTCAATGTAGTCTATCTGCACCTTCTTCAGGCTATCATAATCGTCTGCCTGGTCAATAGCCGTAATCGCCTGGGTAAATAATCTATTAGCAGTCCCCTTTACCAGCTCTACCGCCCGCACCTTCTGCACCACCCGCTCTATTCTGTCCATGGCGTTTACCTTCGCCAGCCCAAAGCGAAAGGCTGAGATAATCTTAGGCCAGCTGGCATCGTCTGCTACTCGCTTAATCACCTGCAGGAAACTAAGAAGCTTTTTTTCGGAAACCCCGAATTGAATCAACTCGACATCATACCCAAGTTCATGGAGAATCTGTTTCTGTGTCTTAGCGTAGTAGCCTAAGCGGCAAATGCCAGAGCCGCTGACCATAAGCATAGTGTCGGCTCCCATCTCAGCCGCCTCAATTAGATTACCCAGCGTCAGCTTAAAGGGGAGGCAAAGCCCCTCAGGAGAATACTTGACACCTAAGGATAGGGCACGCTGGTTACAAACTGGGGGTATTATCAGCTCGCCACCTAATTTTTTGGCCATAGCTTTAATACCCAGGTAAATGTTACCCAGATGAGGCATACCTATGCGCATACTTCCACCTGTCTCCTTTTCCTCCGGGATATCATATCCACGAAGGCTTCCAGTCGGGTGACTACACCAGTTTCAGCGGTGTGCTCCTCCAGGGTAAGACTCATAAAGGCGGTAGCCCTCAGCCTAGCTGCCCGCCGACGCACCGTGTCCATCATTAAAGAATCAGGACCGCAACCAAAGGTCATTATACCAATAACGCCGTCAACCCCGCTTCCCAAATAATGCTCACCGGCGCCCACCACTTCCTCCTCGCATGTCCAGTGGTCTCTCCCTACCAATCTAGCCATGGCTGATTCAAGCCTGTCCTTAGCCACCATCTCCGGGGTTAACACCTTATAATGAGCCTGCTCCAGCCAGTGGATGAGACGGTGATTTATGTATTCATCGTAAAGGAGATAGGGATGACCAATGAGGGCAATAGTGCCTAAGGTTGGAGTCGGGTTACCGGAAGGTGTCTTTAGCTCTACCTCAGGTGTGCCCGATATTCTTTCTATCGCCTGTGGGGGGGTTAATCCATAGCTGGACATTAGCTGTTGATAATTCAAGTGAGCTTGCCAGGCAGCTATACTGGCTTGCCTGACCTTAAACGGACTCCAGGTAAAACGCCGTCCCAGCCAGTAAATAGCTTGATACAGGTCACGCTTCCCTTTATTCACATCTATATCTACATCCAGGATAGGAGGGGATTCGGGGATAGCGGCTCTGGTCATGTCAGGCAAACCAAGAAACTTGGAGCAGTTGTAAACCTTCCGTTTCACGCTGCGGATGGCAGGAATAAAAATATAGTCGCACTCCCCTACCAAACAAAGAACATGTCCCAAAAAAACCTTTACCGGCAAGCAAGTATCAGCTACCACTCGGGAAGAGCCTGAGGACAGCATAACCTGGGTGGTTGGTGGTGAAACCACCACCTCTGCCCCCAGTTCCTCAAAGAAGGTCTTCCACATGGGGTAGTATTGGTAATAAAGCAGGGCTTGGGGAACACCTATCTTAATCATTTTTCCTGCTGAAACTCCCTTTTAATGCTGATAACTATTTCAGGATTGGCGACAAGGTCAACGACCGTCATAGCTAGCGCCTTGGCGGCATCAAGTAAACCTCGGCTCCCAGCCTCCGAAGCAGCTGCCAAGGCAAACTGGGGAGAATGAGCTATTACTTCTTCTAGGGCTATAGCTACCTGAGGGTGGATACTGGGCACTAGTTGGCTGACATTACCCACATCAGTGCTACCGAAGGTTTCACTGGGGTCGGAGAGCTTAACCTTGCGCCCCAAGGATTGCATATTTTGCCTCAACAGTCGGGCTAGAGTTAGATTATTACGCAGGGGAGCATAGCTTATGTCTCCCCACCGATATTCAAGACGGGCTCCGCTAGCGGTGGCAGCACCGATAAAGCAATTTATGACCCTCCGCTTTAGTTCGTTAAGATAGGTATAATCCTCGGCACGGACGAGAAAGGTTCCACCACTGTGGGCGGGGACAATATTGGCTGCTTCTCCACCATCGGTAATAATACCATGGATGCGAGCTTTATCCCTAATGTGCTGTCGCAGTGAATTAATACTGGCGAAGGACTGAAGCATGGCTTCTAAAGCATTGATGCCTGCCTCTGGTTGAGCTGCAGCATGAGCCGCTTTGCCAAAGAATTCAACCTCTAGAGTCTGGCAGGCAAGGGCTTGGGTAGTAGCCACGTCACGCACCCCAGGGTGTACCACCATCGCCACGTCCAAATTATCAAAGGCTCCCCGGTCAGCCATTATTGCCTTGCCCCCGTATAGCTCCTCAGCCGGGGTGCCGATAACCAAGATAGTGCCCCCAAATTGGTCAATAACTAGCTTAGAAGCTACCCCGGCACCAACCGCGCTGGCAGCTATTAAATTATGACCACAGGCGTGACCAAGAACAGGCAGGGCGTCATACTCAGCCAGAATACCGATAGCTGGTTTCCCTTGTCCATAACTCCCCCTGAAAGCGGTTGGCAGGTCACAGATGCCCCGTTCTACAGAGAAGCCATCCTCCTCCAGGTATTGAGTCAACCAGCTGGCTGCCTTGACCTCCTGGAAACCTAGCTCGGGATTGGAGTGGATTTTTAAACTTAACTCATCGAGCTGGTGGCGGCGAGCGTCTATTTCACCTATAACTGAAGCCTTTAATTTTCCTAAATCCAAGTTGCTCTCACTTAGGGTTTCAATTACTACTTATACTCTTATTATAATTTAATACCACTGGGATTTCTAGGCTTTATCATCAGTTTGCCTATATACTACAGCTATCCAAAGGAGCTTGCCTCCTTTAATATGCTTGACAAAGTACTTGAAGTGTGCTAGACTAAACCATAATTTAAGAAGAGACGAAAATTAAGTGGGTTTCATTCCCACTTTTTTATTGTATGGGAAATAATGTGGAACGGAGGTCTTAGTCCGGGATGAAAAGCGACTTTCTGCTCGCTATCACCCAACTCTCGGCGGAGAAGAACCTGCCCAAGGAGGTAGTTATTGCCACCGTAGAGGCAGCTCTGGTATCAGCTTATAGGAAGGATAATTTTGCCACTAACCAGAATATTTCGGTTAAGATTAATCCTACCACGGGCAAGGTTCAGGTGTGGGCAGAAAAAACTGTGGTTGAGCAACCCTCAGATAGTCGCCGCGAGATATCGTTAGATGAGGCACGCCGAGTCAAGCCTGATACCCAGGTTGGTGAGGCTATTGAGATAGAAGCTACCCCACGTAATGCGGGGCGAATTGCTGCCCAAACCGCCAAACAGGTTATTCTACAGCGTCTCCATGAAGCTGAGCATAGCGCCATATTTGAGGAATACGCTGGTAAGGAAGGTGATATTATCACCGGATTGGTACAGCGTATTGAGCCTAGGCAAATATTTATTGATTTGGGTAGAACCGAGGCAATACTGCCTGCCGTTGAGCAGGTGCCAACTGAGAGGTATCGAGTAGGTCAAAGGCTCAAGGTTTACCTTTTAGAGGTAGTCCAGAGCACTAGAGGACCCAGGGTAGTGGTGTCACGCTCCCACCCAGATTTACTTCGCCGACTTTTTGAGCTTGAGGTTCCCGAGGTTTTTAACGGAATAGTAGAAATGAAATCAATTGCCCGTGAAGCCGGTTATCGGAGTAAAGTAGCCGTAGCCGCACGCCAGGAGGGCATTGACCCAGTTGGTTGCTGCGTTGGAATGCGCGGTATCAGGATACAAAACATCGTCAGTGAGTTGAATAGTGAAAAGATAGACGTCGTTATGTGGGATAAAGACGTCTCGGTCTTTATTGCTAATGCCCTTAGCCCAGCCCAGATATTAAGTGTCGAGCTGAATGATGAGGGGGGGGTAGCCACTGTAGTTGTCCCTGATAAGCAACTTTCGCTAGCCATTGGTAAAGAGGGGCAAAATGTTAGACTGGCAGCTAAGCTCACCGGATGGCGAATAGACATTAAAAGTGCCTCAGCGGCTGAGGCGGAAAGGGTAGCCGAAGCTAAGCCTTTAGCCGAGGCCGAAGAAGAGGCTAGGGTTAGTGAAGAGCTTCCTGCTGAAATACCACCTATTCTGGAGCCAGCTTTAGCGCCTGAAGAAGCTACAGAAGTAGTAGAAAAGGTAGAAGAGGCGGTTGAGCCTTTGCCAGTTTCCTTTGAACCGGGGGTAACTCCAGAAAAAACTCAACTTCGGTTTGCCGAGGATATCTGGACATCGGCACCGACTAAGCCCGAGACTAAACCAAGGAAGCGGAAAAGGAAAGCCACTCAAGTCAGAGATAGTGCCGAGGACGGCATCAAACTTAAAAAACCACGCCGGGAATCGGAAATTCCTCTGGATGAAGAGGATTGAGTATTAGCAAGCATATACCACAACGGACTTGTGTAGCTTGTCGTCAGGTAAAGGCTAAGCGGGAACTAGTCCGCTTGGTGCGTATTTCCGATGGGAGCGTAGAGGTTGATCTTAGTGGAAAGAAGGCAGGGCGGGGTGCTTATTTATGCCAGGGGCAAGAGTGTTGGGAGGTTGGGCTAAAGCGTGGTCGACTAGAGCATACTTTACGGACAACTCTCACCCAGGAAAATCGAGAGCAGCTTATTAGATATGGAAAAGACTCTATAAGGGGTTAATAAGTGCCAAAGGCAAGTAAACCGACTAAAGTTCCCAAGTCCTCAGGTGAAGAGGTTACTGACACCTCTTCATCATCAAAGGCACGGTTGGTTGAGATTCCCCATACCCTAAGTATAAGGCAACTGGCCGACCTCACACAGGCTAGTGCTATAGACATTATCAAGCAACTGATGAGAAACGACATTATGGCTAATATTAATCAGGTTATTGACTACGAAGCCGCCGCTACCGTAGCCGCAGCCTTTGGTTATGAACCATGTCCAAAGCCCAGGACAGCCCAAAGCTTAACCAGCGCTATTGGTGAGATTAAGAAACAGCGTCCCCAAGATGAGAAAGCTGGTGGTCTGCGACCCCGACCTCCGGTAGTTACTATTATGGGACATGTTAATCATGGCAAGACCAGACTTTTGGATGCTATTCGACAAACTAACGTGATGGCTACCGAAGCTGGGGGCATTACTCAGCATATTGGTGCCTATCAGGTTAAGGTTAATGGGCAAAAGATTACCTTCCTAGATACCCCAGGGCATGAAGCCTTTACGGCTATGCGAGCTCGGGGAGCGCAGGTAACTGACGTCACGGTTTTAGTAGTGGCCGCTGATGACGGGGTAATGCCGCAGACTTTGGAAGCTATAGACCATGCCCGGGCGGCTGGGGTGCCCATCGTGGTGGCTATTAATAAAATTGATAAGCCTGAGGCTAACCCTGAGATGATTAAACAACAGCTAGCTGACGCTGGTTTGGTTATTGAGGAGTGGGGAGGCGATACCGTCTGTAGCCAAGTTTCGGCTAAAGAGAAAAAGGGCATCCCTGAGCTTCTGGAAAGTATCCTGATTGTGGCTGAAATGGAGGACCTTAAGGCGAATCCATCTCGACTGGCAGAAGGGGTAGTTATCGAAGCCGAGCTGGACAAGACTAAAGGACCATTAGCTACCATCCTAGTCCATAGCGGAACCTTAAAGCTCGGCGACACTATAGTAACTGGCACCACCTGGGGTAGGCTAAGAGCTATGTTTAATGATACCGGTAAGCGGGTGAGGAAGGCTGAGCCATCTACCCCGGTTGAACTCCTTGGACTGGATAGTGTGCCCCAAGCGGGGGACGTCCTGACGGTTGTGGCTAGTGAACAGCAGGCACGAGCTTTAATACAAAAACGACAACTGGAGATGAAGCAACAGGCAGCATCAGTGAACCTCAATAATCTATTTGACCAAATAAGTGCCGGCCAGATAAAAGAGCTTAATGTTATTCTTAAGACCGACGTTCAAGGTAGTATTGAACCGATAAGAAGTTCTTTGGAACGGCTGGGGACAAAGGAAGTTCAGGTCAGGGTTATCCATAGTGGCAGTGGCAATATTACTGAGAGCGATGTTATGTTAGCTATTGCCTCTAAAGGGCTCATTATTGGTTTTAATACTGGCAGCGAGCCAGGAGCCCGACGATTGGCTGATGTGGAAAGGGTGAGCATCCGTCATTACGATGTAATCTACAATCTGGTAGATGATGTGAGCAAGGCGCTTAAAGGTATGTTGGAGCCCTCTTATATCGATGTTACCGAGGGGCAGGCTGAGGTGCGGGCTATCTTTTCCACCACGAAAAAGCAAAAGGTAGCCGGTGTTTATGTTGCCGAAGGCAAGGTAAGTCGGGGCGTCTCAGTCAAGGTGAAGCGTCAGGAGCAAGTAGTTTGTGAATCTGTGGTTAGTAGTCTGAGACGCTTCAAGGACGACGTTAAGGAGGTGAGTGCCGACTACGAGTGCGGGGTGGGCATCCAAGATTTTAATGACTTTCAGGTTGGTGATATTTTAGAGTTTTTCCGGAGGGAAAACAGGTAGTAATCTTTAACCGGAGAAAATAATTATGACACATCGTATTGAGCGGATAAATAATCTCATCCGCCGAGAAATCAGTGAATTGCTTCAGCGCCAAGTCAAAGACCCACGACTTGGCGGTTTTGTCGCTGTGACCGAGGTTTCTACCTCTCCTGACCTGAAATATGCCAAGATATTCATCAGTCAAATAGGTGGCGAGGAGGGGAATCAAGAGACACTAAGCGTATTAGCTGGCGCTTCGGGTTTCCTCCGCAATGAGCTGGCTAAGCGTTTGAACTTACGACGTATTCCCGAACTAAGCTTTCAGTGGGATGATTCTATTGAGCGTGGAGCTCACCTCTTACAGCTGATGGACAAGATTAGCCTGGACGGAGAGCATTGAAAAACGGTGGATGGCATACTAAATATTAACAAGCCTTGGGGTAAGACCTCCTTTAGCATCGTGGCCATGGTGAAGCGGCTGAGTGGTGAGCGGCGCGTGGGGCATGCCGGCACCCTTGACCCGACAGCTACCGGTGTTTTGCCGATTTGCCTGGGTCAGGGGACACGTATTATCGAGTTTTTGGTCGATGCCACCAAGACTTATCAGGCTCAAATTGAATTAGGGGTGACTACAGATACCTATGATGCCAGTGGCAAAATTACCCAGAAGCAAGACCCCTCCCGGATTAGTCAGGGTCAATTGGAGTCGGCACTTGCCTCTTTCCGCGGTTTAATACAGCAGACTCCTCCAATGTATAGTGCCGTAAAGTATCAGGGTAAGCGACTTTACCAATTGGCACGGGCTGGCATCAAGGTTGAGAGGAAAAGCCGACCGGCTAAAATCTATCATTTGGAGCTCATAGACTGGCAGCCACCTATAGTCACTATAGAAGTAGTATGTGGTAAGGGTACCTATATTCGCTCCTTAGCTCATGACTTAGGGCAGACCTTGGGTTGTGGTGCTAATTTGAAGAGCCTCATTCGTTTGAGGTACGGTCTTTTCGATATAAAGGACGCAGTTTCAGTGCCCCAACTTGAGGATGCCTTTCGTTATGGCTATTGGCAACACTTTGTTTATCCCATTGATTCTGTGCTTCTGCATTGGACAGCCATGGTTGTTAGTGATGCCACCTCTCAGGCTATAAGGAGGGGGTGTCCCTTTGTTTTGGGGAACACTGACAGTGGCGACGGAACTGGTTGCCTTAAGCAGCACTCCTCAGCTCGGTCTTC